>Ga0209437_100070_pt1 | contig 306718 bp, 271 predicted proteins | sample AraplaL_Cvi_mTSA_FD_184266 | JGI IMG/M metagenome (GOLD analysis project Ga0209437, IMG submission 184266) | Arabidopsis root microbial communities from the University of North Carolina, USA - plate scrape CL_Cvi_mTSA (SPAdes) (version 2) | ecosystem: Host-associated > Plants > Roots >...
TCCGATCAGAAACCGGTATTTGCTCAGATAGTTACGCTTTAATGTCAGGTCATTATTTATGTTGCGCATAACGTTTTAGCTTTATTCTTTAAAGCTAATTCTGTTACCGAATTAGTTGACCTTTACAGCAATGACATGGTTTGAAATAACCAGGATGTGACAACTCAAATAACCACCACCAAACGCTTACCCCCATCAACCTCCAGACCCCAAAGCTCGGCGATGTTTTCCAGTTTTACGGTGATGGTGTCTACCTTGAGCTTTCCTGCTGCTGCCAACGCAAACATTTCGGGTAAAATCTGGCTAAATAGCTGGCCAACCTGCGGCTTTGACCAGCCGCCAAGTCCCGAACCCGTCAACTGTAAGTTGACACTGCGGAGATTGGCTGCCGATAGCTGGATCAGATCGCCCGTCATGGCACCGATGGACACATATCTTACCCTGTTGGTAAATGAGCCATTACCTTTTACACAGGCCAGTATCATTTCGGCCGTATGTCCCCACAGGTAATCAATGATTACATCAATAGGTGTGGTGGAGTGAATCGCTGCTAATCGCGCTTTAAAATTTTCGTCATCCTGTAGCACCGAAATCGTTTCGTCGGCACCAAGCGATAACAGATCGTTCAGCGAGGCCTGGTTTCTGCCTGTCACGATCACTTTTTTAGCACCATAGTGTTTGGCTATCTGCACGGCTACACGTCCGGTAAACCCGGTTGCCCCGTTGATCAACACCACATCGCCCGGCTGAATATCTGCTTTAAATTTCAATCCCATGGCTGCACCAATTACAGCATTGGGCAGTGCGGCAGCTGTGGCATCATCTACCCCATCCGGAATTTTTACGATACGGTCTTTATCAATTAAGGCTTTTTCGGCCAGCATACCACTTATGCCCATGCCATATACCCGCGTTCCGTCTGCCAGTAAACAAACACCATCGCCACCTATTACTCTTCCACTTGCTTTTGGGGCATCACTCGAATAATGGTTGCCACTGGCCCTGCCTTTATCCAGGTGCTTTATAGCCACCGCTTTTACCGTTACCAGTGCTTCATCATCGTTTTGAGCTATCGGCTCCGGGAAATCTATGTATTGGGGTAATTCCCCTTTTTGATACATTACTGCTGCTTTCATTTTTATTTATTTGTTTACACAAAAGTAGAGCGGCTGTTGGCAGCGGACGATAACATTTGTTATCAAATGCAGGAAATAAAATTGGCCAAACGCGTCATTGCGAGGAGGAACGACGTGGCAATCCCCTACTTACAAAGCAGCCCTACTTATCGGGGATTGCTATGCTGCGCTCGCAATAACGCTCTGGGACAACGTCGTTTATGCGTTATGTATTTTAGCATAAATTGTTATTAAATTAGCGGACCCATGATCTACGAACTATCAACCAATAAAAAATGAACGCCCTTGCCAAAAAGCTGCAGATAAAACCCAATACCCGCTGGTTATTGCATAACGCACCGGCCAACTACCTGGAAAGCCTGGAGCCTCTGCCCGATGATGTGGATATTGTACACCACACCACGGGAAGCTTTAATGGCATACAGTTGTTTGTTACCAACAGTGTGGAATTGGCGGATGAATTGAAAGTGATCGTTCCTTTACTGAAAGGTGATACCTTATTCTGGATTATCTATCCCAAGAAAAATTCGGGTATTACCAGTGACCTGGAGATGATGAGCAGTTGGGATGCTCCGGCGCAATATGGTATCCGCCCCGTAGCTTCTGCCGCAGTTAATGAGGTATGGACGGCCCTCCGTTTTCGGCCGGTTGATCAGGTAAAAGTTTCTGCAGGCCGTAATGACGCGGTACGGAATAACGAATACAGCGCCTATATTGATGTAGATAAAAAAACGGTAACCCTGCCCGATTATATCAGGGAAACGCTTGAACAACACCCGGGCGTACTGAGCTGGTTTCAGCAACTGGCTTATAGTCATAAAAAGGAATACGTACTATGGATACTCAGCGCCAAACAAGAAAAAACCCGACAGGACCGTTTGGTTAAAATGGTAGAGATGCTGTTGGCTAAAAAGAAGAACCCCTCGGATAAGTAAATGATTTCTCTAATCATGTTCTCGGCTGGAGGCCGGGTAATGGTGGTCACTCGGCTGGAGCCGAGCGACGACAGTGGAGTTATTTTTCAGTTCCCTCCCCACAAGAGGGGTGCGATGGATGGCGCGTAAAGGCAGGGAGGGGTTTAGCCAGCGTTGAAACCCCTTCCTCCCCTTCCCGAGGGAAGGAATCGCACGAGGCCCTGGCCTTTGACGGCCTGTCATCCTGAACGCCGTCGAAGGATCGCGCGTAGAGGCCCCGCCCACCATGCGTCGACGAGCTCAGCATGACACCCGTAAATAAAAAAAGTCATTGCGAAAACCACAATGACTTTTTTTAAAGTCCCCCCTTCAGGGGAGATTTAGAGGAGCTTCCTTACGCCAGGTTCCTGCCCGCGTTCACGATGCCATATACGGTACGGATCACGAGTTTATCATATACCTCAATCAGTTCACTGTCCTCACTGCTATTCAGCTTCTGTAAGGCATAATGTTGGATGATCACGAGTGGTAACACGATCTTCTCGCGGATGGCGATAGAACGGCGCTCAACCGGGTATTCTTCCATCAATACGGTGCTGCCGGTAAGGTCGAGCAGCATTTCGCGGGTCAGTTCAAACTCGTTCTTCAGCATTTTCCAGAAAGCGCCGAATTTTTTATCTTTCTCCAGGTATGCCGTTACCCTGAAATCAGATTTCGACATGGACATGGCACAATTATCCAGCATGGTTTTAAAGAAACCTGAGGTTCTGTACAATTCTTTTATTTCGAGCCAGTTACCGTTGTCTTTCATCTTTTTCAAAGCGGTACCAACACCGTAAAAACCGGGGATGCTCTGTTTCAATTGGCTCCAGGAAGTTACAAAGCTGATGGCGCGCAGGTCTTCCAGTTTCAACGGAGCACCGGCGTTACGTTTGGTTGGACGGCTACTGATATTGATACGCGACAACAATTTAAGCGGACTGAATTTTTCCAGGTACTCTACAAATAATGGATGCGCACGCAACGCCATAAACAGCTCATAGCTTTCGTTGGCCATATCTGATATCAGGGCTTTATGCCTATTATCCAACAGATCGTTATGATTAGGGTGCAGGGCTGATATGATACCCGCGTTGATCAACTGCTCCATGTTGAAACGGGCGGTTTCTACCGAGCCATATTGCGAGCTTACAGTTTGTCCCTGTATGGTCAATTGGATATGATCGTTAGCTATCTCGTTACCCATCGAAGCATAAAAACGGTGCGTTTTGCCACCACCACGAGCCGGTGGGCCTCCCCTGCCATCAAAAAACGCCAGGCTGATATCATATTTACGAGCCATAGCGGTCAGTTCAACTTTGGCTTTATATATCGACCAGTTGGCCATCAGGTAGCCACCATCCTTGGTACTGTCAGAAAAACCAAGCATAATGGTTTGCCTGTTACCGCGCTTTTTCAGATGTTCGGCGTAATATGGATGTGTATATAGCTGCTCCATGATCTCGGCCGCGCGCGACAGGTCGTTCACGGTTTCGAACAATGGCATAAAGTCGACACTCAGGCTGTCTTTTTCCCATCCGCTCCATAAAAACAGGTCGATGAGCTGTAAAATATCAGATGCCTGCTGGCAGTTGCTGATGATAAAACGCTGACAGGCCTTTTCGCCATTAGTCTGCTGGATCTCCTGCATCAGGCGAATGGTGTTCAGCGTATCCTGCGTCATGGCATCCGCATCAGAAGGGCAGTGAAAATCGGCTTCGTTAAAGCTAATCTGTTTTAATTTCTCCTCTTCGCCCAGATCGGCGTAACCTTTAACAATGCCTGTTTTGATGTTTTTTAAACTATAATCAAATACGCTACGCAAAACGCGGCTGTCCTGACGGATATCCAGCGTGGCAAAATAACAGCCAAACAGGCGTACCTTCTGGATCAGGTTTTCTACAATATCCACAAACAAGCTGTCGTGATCGGTAATGATGGTTTGCTTGATAGATTGCAGCAGGCTCAACAATTCGCCTTGCAGATTTTTAGAATCGGGATGTTCGTTGGCATTTTTGTACAGGATCTTTTCCAGTTTAGCCATGGCCTTTTCAACCCCGCGGAAGGTGATGCGGCGTTTAAGTACCCTGAAATCACGATAGTAACAACGGAACAGGCGCTGACGTAAAAAGCTGGCCACCTCTTTGGTGGTTTGCGTATTTACATTAGGGTTACCGTCTCTATCGCCGCCCGGCCAAAAGCCAAGCTCCAACACACGACTGCTGGCGGCATCAATATCAAACTCCTCTTCGAGCTTGGATTGTATGCCCGATACCGCATGATAAAATATATTTTCCAAAAACCACGACAGGCTGATGGCCTCGTCAACCGGTGTTGGTGATGTTTTATTAAAGAAAGGCGTTTTGCCCAACTGCTGCAGCAACACATCGATATTGTTGATATCGTTGTTTTTTACGGCTTCAATCAGGTCGGTCATAATGCCCAGTACCGTGCCAGGGTAAAATTGGGTAGGATGAGCGGTGAGTACCAATCGTAACGAAAAATCTTTGAGTTTTTTGCTGATCTGCGCACGGGTTTCTTCGCTGTTGGTGGCTTGAGCCAACAAACTTTGCAGGTTGCCCGAATCATCAAACTTACCCAATTTATTAAAGGATGAATCTTCAATAGCATCAAACAAAACCACCTGGCGCTCGATATACTGGATAAAGCGGAACATGCGGTTGATCTGCTCGCGGTGGTCGATATCGGGTACATACTTTTTAAAGAACGACTCAATGATATCTGTTGGTGATGCCTGCTTACCGGCGCCCTTTTCGCAATGTGAACTAAAAAATGGCAGCAAAATACCAGTATCCTTTACCTGGTAAAACGGTAATGTTTGAAATAAACTGTTATACAACTCAAACCTGGTAACAACCTCGTTGTTAAAAGCTGTTTCCCGCTGACTGAGTTTTAAAGTTAATGACATAGCTCAAAATATAATTGGGTAAAAATTGATTGGTACAGGCTATTGCGCAAAACCGGGGGTGAATTTAATTATCTAAAATTAAATTTCAGCTAAAAGTAGCGAAATTAATAACAGTATTACGAAATTGATATCAAATTTACTAAAACAAGTCAAAAAAATTAAATTATTGTAAATTTGCAGCCTGATTTAAAATCAAAATGCCATTAAAGGATTTATGCCGTTTAACCATAAGCAAAGATTTTTATAACTTGCTGATATATTGCCCGGCCGCTGCCAAAAACAAACATTACTTTGATGAATATTAATACCAGGGAAATAAAAAGCTTTTTTTACAGCCAGTATTTTTCTGACGGTTTACGGATCACAGCAGGTATATTACTACCCTCGCTGATATTGCTGGAGTTTAACCTATTTGATTTGGGGCTGACATTTAGCCTGGGAGCACTTTGTATCTGTGTAATTGATAATCCCGGCCCGGTAACACACAAGCGCAACTCCATGGCTATTGGTAATTTATGTCTTTTTCTGGTAGCAGCGATTACGGGTTTTGCCCGGCTTAACTTATATACTCTTGGGCTCGAGATCACTCTTTTCTCGTTTCTGTTTTCGATGTTTACGGTTTATGGTAACCGGGCCGCATCTGTAGGTACTTGTTCGCTGCTCATCATGATATTTATGATGGATAAGGCTCAACCACCGGACAATGTATTGTGGTACAGCGCCACTATCCTGGTGGGCGGTTTATGGTACATGGCTTTCAGTTTGATATTTTTTGGAATCAGGCCCTATCGTGCGGCACAGCAGGCATTGGGTGAGAATGTGGCCGATATCGCCAAATTTTTAAGGATCAAAGCCGATTTTTATCTACCTGAGAAAGATATCGACGATAATTACCGGAAACTGGTGTCGCAACAAATACAGGTAAGTCAGCACCAGGATGCCGTACGCGAACTGCTGTTTAAAAGCAGGGTATTGGTTAAGGAATCAACCGGAGCCAGCCGGATACTGGTACTTACCTTCGTCGACCTGGTGGATATGTTTGAACAGATCATGGCGACGCATTATGATTACAGCGAGATCCGCGAGCGCTTCAAAGACACCGGCATCCTGAATGAGATTGCCCGCATACTGCAACACATGGCCGATGAAGTTGACGAGATAGCCTATATGGTACTATCAAATGCCCGGAACCGCCATGTTACCGATTTCAATCTGGAGTTGGAAAAGCTGAAACTAAAGATAGATGATATTGGTAAAAACAACCAGGAAACCAGTAACCTGGTACTCAAAAAGATCCTGATCAACCTGCGCGATCTGGGCGACAGCATTAATAATATATATAACTATTACCATTCCAAAACCGCCCCCAAATCAACCGAGTTACGTGGTGATGTAGAATACTCCCAATTTGTTACTCACCAGGATTATGCGCCGCATATCTTCTTTGATAACTTCACGTTAGATTCGGGCGCGTTTAAACATGCCCTGAGGGTATCATTGGTTTGTTTGGCAGGTTTTATTACGGCCAAAACAGTAGCCCAGGGGCATCATAGCTACTGGGTGCTGCTTACCATCATCGTGATCCTGAAACCCGGTTTTAGCCTATCTAAACAACGTAATTACCAGCGGCTTATAGGTACTATCTGCGGTGGGATTATTGGTATACTCATTTTAACTTTTATACCCGATAACACCGCGCAATTTATCTTTCTTATTGTGTTTATGATAGGCACCTATAGCTTTTCGAGATTGAATTATGTGGTATCGGTAATTTTCATGACGCCATTTGTACTTATCCTGTTTAAGTTTTTAGGCGTAGGATTATTGAATGTGGCGCAGGAACGTATCCTGGATACCCTTATAGGCTCGTCTATAGCCTTTATAGCCAGTTACCTGATATTCCCTACCTGGGAGTTTGACCAAATACAGGAAACCCTGCGCGATGTAGTAGTAGCCAATATCAATTACCTGATCACAATAGCCGAAAGCTTATCGGGTAAAATAACCGGGACCACCATGTATAAATTGGCGCGCAAAGATGTGTATGTAAAATCGGCCAACTTATCGGCGGCTTTTGAACGGATGACCTCCGAACCTAAAAGCAAGCAACGTAAAGTAAAGGAGGTACATAAATTTGTGGTATTGAACCATATTTTATCATCGTACATAGCCAATATAGCTTCAGGATTGGTTAAAAAGGAGTCGCAGTTGCCGCACACCGAAGCACTTAAACTGGTTAAAAAAAGTATATCGGTATTAAATGAGAGCAACAAAAAACTTCAGGGGCAAGCTATTGAATTTAATATAGGAAAAACAGCCACCGCAAGTGATACAGAAAAAGTTGAATTATCAGCAGAAGACACTTTATTGAGAGAACAATTAGGATTTATTAATAAGATCAGTTACGATATAGCTAAAATAACTGATAACATCCTCCAATAAAAATGAAGCTAATTATCGGCTGTGGGGACTTACCCGTCTTAAACTAACCATTAGCTTTCTTTGCAGAATTATTACATTTTTTAACGCAGTGTTTAACATATTTCTTTGTATACACTTTGTTATTTTTAGCATGCTTAGTACTCAAACCGGGTTCACTAAAAAACAACCCACCGGTGATCGCCAATAAGATTAAAGTTTTCATGTTTATCACTTTGGTTATCTATATGACGGTTGAAAACACCAAAACGTTACAACTTCACTTAAAAAAAGTGATTTTAGCGCATCCATAGCCATGTAATATACTATAACATAACGCATCGCATAGCCATATATAAAAAAAAGTCAGTGACCTCGCGTTACTGACTTTTTTAATTAACTATTAACTGACCAAATATCTTAACGAAAACTACTTGGCTTCTACAAACATAATGTGTAAATCAAAATAAGAATATGTGAAAATCACCGATAATGGTTATGTTATTAAAAACAACAAAAGTGATTTGAAATGAATCACTTTTGTTGTTTAATTTCAAATAAATACCTCAGAGTTAATAGCCTGGATTCTGAACTAAATTAGGGTTTTTATCTGTATCGTATTTTGGAATAGGAAGGATTACGTAATCAGACCCATACGCCTGAGCAGCAATTACGCTGTGGGCTGGTATTCCTCTACCTGTACGCAGATAATCAAATTCGCCCTGTCCTTCAAAAGCCAATTCGATACGTCTTTCTGTTAAGATAGCATTAATCAAATCAGTTTTGGTTGCTGGCGCTATAGCTGCCGCGTGTGAACGCGATCTAACCTGATTGACCAAAGTCACGGCGTTAACATCTACTCCTCCAGCTAAATTAGCTAGTGCTTCTGCTTTTATCAAAAGGATCTCAGAGTACCTCAATACTGGTACCCAATCAGCAACACCAACATACTTAGCAGTCCAAAATGCACCTCCTTGTTGAAGGATCATGTTTTTATAACGCAGGTCAGTCGTAGTATCCATTAAAGAAACATATCCTGTACTTACCTGAATGTCGCCTCTTTGATCAGGATTGTAGTGCTGACCAAGAGCATTGTTAGTATTCGGATTGTCAGCACCATTCATAGCCACGGAGAAAATGCTCTCTTTGGTAGTATAAGTACGGAAAGGAGTAAGCGGGTCAGGATTTAAAATATAGCCGCCAGCTATAACCTTATCTGCATAAGTGCTTGCCTCGGCATATTTTTGTTCATACAAATATACACGGGCTAATAAAGCTTGTGCTGCGCCTTTTGTAGCTCGGGCAACGTTTGAAAATCCTGGATCACCATAATTAGCCGGAAGCTTAGCCTCTGCATCCAACAAATCTTTCTCAATTTGAGCATATACGGCCGCTACGGTTGAACGAGGTAGTTGATTCGATGAATCAAATGGAGCATCTGAGCTAGTTAACACCAATGGAACACCCGGATGAGTTGCCCCGGAAGTAAATTTATAAGGCTGTGCCCACATATTTACCAGGTAAAAATAGTTCAGAGCCCTGATAAACTCGGCTTCTCCATTGTATTGACCAATTTTCGCCGCGCTAACACCACTAGCGCTAGTCAGATTTTTCAGGAACAAATTCACCTCCCCTATTGATCTGTACGCTCCTTGCCACCCGCCAGCAGTATATCCTTCACTTGAAGTTACTGTTACAAACTGGGGTAGCGGGTTAAAATAAGCTGGGGGATTTACATCAGTGCCTCTTACGTCAACGTATATCAATACACGGCCACCAAAAAAGTTAATATTCTGCAATTGGTCATACATACCAATAGCGGCTTTTTCAATTCTATCCGGACTTGAAAAAACAGCATCAGGGGATAAACTGGTTTTAGGGTCCTGAAATAATTGTTTGCGGCATGAGCTTGCAGTAACTGTAATTACAGCACCTAATGCAATAATACCTATTTTATATTTATTGAAATTTTTCATCGTTTTCTCTATTACTGTTTCAAACTTAGAATGAAGCATTTAAACCTAGTGTATACGTTCTTGGATTTGGAATTGCACGATTGTCATAACCTGTAGCAATATTCGTATTGACCCTATTGCTGTTAACTTCTGGATCAACGCCGCTATAGCCGGTTATAACAAAGGCATTATACACCGAAGCAGAAATACGCAGACTTTGTAAACCTATGGCTGATAACGCACGCCCTTTTAAACTATAGCCAATTGAAGCTAATCTTAAACGAAGATAATCGCCTTTTTCAAGGAACCTAGTTGAAGCTTGATTAGCAGTATTATCCAAGCTTGATAAACGTGGGATATCCGTTTTCTGACCTGGGGTAGTCCAACGTCCCAGTATTCTCGCATCATTATTCTGGAAGTAGTTAGTTAATAAACCTGAATAAGTTGAATTATATAAATAGTTACCGCCTGAATATACCGCAGAAACGGTTAAATCAAAATTCTTATAAGTTAATGTGTTATCAAAACCACCAAACCATGTTGGGTTACCGGTTTTTCCATTCAGATATTGAGCATCGGCAGAAGTTATTGCGGTAGTAGCAGTGCCGTCTTGCCTGGTGTATTTTTGAGTTAACTCGTTGTACATTTTTATGCTACCATCGGCGGCATACCACATTGGAAAACCGGTTGCCGGATCCACACCGGCCCATTTGATCAGCTTATAAGTTCCTAACGAACGGCCTACGCTGGCAACTGTACCTGCAGAAGTGATATCTGCATTATTGTTGGATTGTACCAGACTTAAAACTTTATTAGAAACATGGGTATAATTAAGCGATGATGTCCAGCTAAAATCTTTTGATTTAATATTTACTGTATTAACAGTGACCTCAATACCACGGTTGCGCATATTACCAATATTGGTAGCAATAGTTGAATTTGGTACACCTACGGTATATAATACAGGTGCGTTTAAGATTAAACCATTAGTAGAATTGTTGAAATAATCGGCATCTAAAGTAATGCGATTGTTCAATGCTGCTAAACTAAAGCCAACATCTGTTTTTAATGAGGTTTCCCAGTGTAAATTAGCGTTACCTAATTGACTGCTTGAAAAACCACTTAATGCTGCATATAAACCACCGCCATACAAGGTTCTGGAAGCATAAGGATCAAGGCCACGTGAGTTACCTACTTTACCATAACTACCTTTAATTTTCAGGAAATTTATATACTTATTATCTTTAAAGAAATCTTCTTTTGACACGATCCAACCAGCCGAAACACTTGGAAATTTACCCCAACGATAATTGGAACCAAAGCCAGAGAAGGCATCCTGACGATAAGAACCTTCAACAAAGTATTTATCATCAAAAGTATAACCTAAACGCCCAAAGTACGATTCTAATCCTGTTGTGTTGATCGTCCCGCCAGAAGCTAACAAAATGTCGCTTGTAGTAGATGGATCAATACCGCTATACGTATTATCAATAATGTCCTGAAAGAATGGATCAACAAAGTTGTTTGCTGATGCAAACGTTTGTTGCTCTTTGGTAAACTGATACTCCATACCTGCTGTCGCAGTAATACGATGCTTCTCTGCGAAAGTATGATCATATGAAGCATAATTTTGCCAAACCCAGCTATTACGGGTTAAGTAGTTATCCTGAACTAAACCAGCGTAGGATGATCCAAGACCAGAAAGAACCGGGTTACTATATTGATCCTCGAAAGATTTCTGAAGATCGACACCATATTTGGAGGTGATTGATAATCCTGTTATTGGCTTTATTTCAACAAATGCATTAGCCAATACTTGCTCAGGGGTAAGATTATTCCTTTGTAAAGCAACCACCGCTAAAGGATTACTGATACGGTTTTGAATAAGGCTGGTACCTTTAAGGGAGATAATATTGTTACCTAAACCAAGGTAACCAAATCCTTCTTTTGCGCCGCTACCAGTTATATTATATCCGGCTTGTTGTACCGAGCCAGCAGGATTATAAGGAGAAACTGTTGGAAATGCATTATAACCAGAAACGCTGGCACCTGCCAGGTAGGCATCTGTCAACACACCATTGTTCATTGATCTGGTATACTCCAATTGCACACCAGCATGAACATATTTGTTGGGTGTTAAGTCCATATTAGTCCTCACCTGGGCAGTTCTCAAACGATTGCCGAACAAAATACCCTTTGCATCAGAATAGCGAACTGATGAATAATAAGTGGCTTTATCGGAACCACCTGATAATGCCAATGAATTATCAGAAGTAAAACCTGTATTGAATATTTCTTTCATCCAGTTAGTACGGTCAGGTTGTCCGTCACCATTAATATCGCTATTTACTGCTACAACAGGAACATCATTAGGACTAGCATACCCAAAACGTGCCGAAGCATTTCTAACCTTTTCGTTATTAATAGTGTTAAATTCATCGCCGGTTAACAGGTTAGGCACTTTACTCGGACTTGACCAGCTTTCTTTCGACTCGAAAGTTATTTTTGCTGAACCTTTTTTACCTTTTTTGGTAGTTATAATAACTACACCATTTGCTGCACGCGAACCATATATCGCACCTGCACCTGCATCTTTCAACACATCTATAGACTCAATATCATTGGGGTTGATTAATGCTAATGGATTAAAGCGAGTTCCGTTACCACCATTAAACTGGCTTAGATTGTCTGACGAGTTCATTGGAATACCATCAATAACAAATAAAGGCTGAGAACTTAATGAAATAGAGTTAACACCACGAATGCGGATGCTATTTCCATCAGCCAAAGTGCCACCAGCCTGAGATACTTGGACGCCCGCGGTTTTACCACTCAGTGCCCTATCTAAACTTTCAACAGGCTGACTTGCTATTGCATTCCCAGTAACGTGGCCAATCGCACCATTTTGTTCACGAACCTGCTTTGCTCCATAACCAACGACCACAACTTCGGTCAATTGGCTTTGAGCCGAGCTTAAAGAAACCTTAAGTGTTGTTGCTGTTCCAATAGTTATCTTTTTGGTTGTGTAACCAATGAAGGAAAAAGATAACGTATTAACGCCATTTGGAATGGAAATTGTAAATTTTCCTTGGGCGTCTGTTTGTGTGCCAGTTGTCGTTCCCGGTACCCCAACTGTAACTCCTGGAATCGGAAGTCCCTCTTCCTGTGAAGTTACCGTACCCCTAATAGTTCTATTTTGTGCAAATGCCATTGAGACTGTGCAAAAAAAACAAACTATAAACATTTTAAGTAATTTATGTTTCATACTTTTTATTAATTATTAGATTATACTTTTTTTAATTTCCCTACGTTTCAACTTAAATAAAAAGCCGATAAACCAGTACAAGTCATGTTCCCAGCGAAATTTGCCGTACTTTTGTAAGTATGAATTTAGTTTACAGGAACTTGTGTAAATGATAGGTTTGAATAAGGATTAGTTTTCTTCATAATACAACCTCAACTAATATTTAATTAAGGTTAATAAATAAAGTCCGGTCATGTATCCGGCGGGATTTGTCTTGTTTTCATAAAATATGGATTTGATTTGTAGAAATTTGAGCAGATAATAAGGATTAGTTTTTTTATAATATTATAACCTCCAATTAAAATCTAATTAAGGTTAACAAACAGCATCTGGTTATGTATACTGTAGGGTTTGCTTTGTTTTCATAAGTATGAATTTTGCAGAAGTTTGAATTAATGATAAAGTTTAATTGATCGATAAGGTTTTTGTATTAAGACCTTTAATTATTAGAGGTCGATTAAAAAATTATAACCGGAGCAAAATACGCATCCGATAATCTATTTTTCTATAAAAAATAAATATAAAAAAAATAGAAATATTAACAATTAATAAGTTAAAATAAAATCCCGGGAACTATAAAAGCGCCCCGGGATTTTATTTAATAGCATATAATTATTTGGTAGCCCACCAAACCGGTGTGGTTGATGGAACCGTACCTGGAAAGTTAAGGTTAGAAACTAACTCTGTATTTGGATATAAGAACCTTACAGGTCGTAAACCAGGACCTAAAATTGATACTTTTGAAACAGTAAAGAATGTTGGGTAACCTGTTCTGCGAAATTCAGTCCAGGCTTCAAAACCCTGCGTACCATTCATGGCATAATACTTTTGGGTAATGATCCGTTTAACTATAGTATCCTGAGGTCCAGTTAATTTTGCATCCGGAGCTCCTGTAATATAGGTAGCAGCATCGCCTGAGGTAAGCCCTGTTGCAATAAAACTGGCGTTAATACCATTTGTAAATAAAGAATTTACGTCGCCAGCAGCGAAACCACGAGCCACTGCCTCAGCTTGTAAAAAGTAGCTTTCTGATATCGAAATAAACTTAACCGGCGCTAATGCTGATGCATTTAGTTGAGGATTACCCGCAACCAATGCCGTAGGAAGGGATACTTCTTTGTTAGGATTAGAAAGATAACCGCCCTGTGGAATAGTTGCGATAGTATCCTCTCCAGCAAGCGGATCGTAAAATTTAAATAACCGTGGGTCATTGTTACGCACCATGGCATTAACAGCCGTAGCACTCGCTACCAGATTCTGAGTTTTTCCAAGTATAGGCGACGCCATTTCGTTATAAAGCGGGTTTTCATTACCACCTATACTGTTATAGCTCATTTGGGCATCGTTAGTTAAAAATACAGCTTTTGATTGATACAGCGCCGCAATACCAGCGGTAGCTTTTGCTGCATCTTTACCTGATATACGTAAATAGGCTTTTAACTTTAGTGTATTGGCAAATGCGATCCATTTAGCAACATCACCTTGGAAAACCATATCCTGGGTACCAATAGGTGTAAGCGTGTTGGGTATCTTCAATAGCGCTACACCTTTGTCGATATAGTTAAAAACGCTATCATAAACCGCTTGTTGCGTATCATATTTAGGGCTGCCGTTGGTTACCCCTTTTAAAGCCTGGGTAAGCGGAATATCACCAAAAGCGTCGGTAGTAATTTGGAAACCGTATGCCTTTAACAGGTATGCAATACCCTTAACATCAGAACCAGCAGATTTATTATCAATGATCAACTGCGTATTTATCAATGCACTTTGATAAAGAATTCTCCATGGTGTATCAAAATCAGAATTCCTTAATGCGTATCGGTCTGTTGTTTTGTATTGGCTGGAAAAGGTGCTTTGTGTCCAATATTGGGCGTAAAAACTACCTGTTATTTGCAAACTGTTACCTATGGCCTGTCCCAAAGCTGCTTCAACTGTAGGTAATAACAAAGTTGGATCCGCGCTCGAAGGGTTGTTGGGATTTTGATTTACATCCAGAAACTTTTTACAACCCGTAAATCCAACCGCTCCAATAAGAAACAGATATAACCATTTCTTAGCGCTAAAAATATTATTTGTTCTCATTATTAATAGAGTTATTTTTTAAAATGAAACTTTTACTTCAAAACCGTAATTGCGTACAGACGGCTGAGCAGAAAAATCAAAACCTTGTGCGTTTCCAGCACCTGCCGAATTCACCTCGGGGTCAACAAATTTATTTTCTTTTGCTGTCCACAGGAACAAGTTGTTACCATATAAACCTAAAGAGAGCGCGCCAAAAGGAGTCCCTCTTAACTGACTTTTGTTAAATGTATAAGAAAGACTTGCTGAGCGTAATTTAACGTATGAAGCATCGATGATATTAACACCAGGATTTGTACCGCTGGTATATAAATCCTGCTTATTATAAGTTACATTGGTATTTGGAACATATGCACCATTTTGCAGGTAAGAAGAATTCGGGAATATAGCACCCATCCTTATACCACCAGTTTCTGCAGATGTACCGTTAAAGCCGGTAATATCTTTTGTTCTGGAGAACAATTTACCACCTTGTTTGGTATCAAACAATACGTTTAAAGACAATTGCTTATAACGGAAGTTGGTACCCCATGATGCTTGGTAGTTAGGGTTATAGCTACCCAGGTACTGTGCTTTTGCCGAAGGTAACGGAAGTCCGCTCGATGCACTTACAACTGTTCTGCCTTGAGCATCTGTTTGGTTGGTAACACCATAAAATTCGCCGTAAGGCTTACCAACAGCTGCTACAATGGCCATGCCGCCAACACCTCCCAGTGTAACCTGATCAATTCCTGGCAGTAAAGAAACTACTTTATTGTTATTTTTGGTATATGTTCCGTACAGATCCCAGGTTATATCATCTGTTTTAACTACAGTTCCTTTTAAACTTATCTCAATACCTTTATTTTGAATTTCGCCGGCATTTATAACTGAAAAACTATAGCCGGTTGAATTAGGAATTGGAATGGCCAGGATCTGATTTTTAGAATTGTTTTTGTAATAGCTAAAGTCGGCTGATATTCTTCCATCCAGGAATCCAAGCTCGGTACCAACCTCAAAAGAAGAGGTTTTTTCAGGCTTAAGATTGGCATTTCCAATTGTATTGGTAGCCGCTAAACCACCCACATTAGGGAAAGGGAAAGTGGTGTTACCAAAACTATTCAAAATAACTGTTGTAGCATAGTAATTTAACAACTGGTAAGGGTTTGTATCATTACCAACCTGAGCCCAGCTCGACCTTAATTTACCATAGCTCAAAACATTACCTATTGAAGAGCCTTTTAATAATTCCGAGAAAACAAATGAACCAGCTACGCTTGGATAAAAGAATGAATTGTTTTGTGTTGGTAAGGTAGATGACCAGTCATTCCTTGCAGTTGCTTCCAAAAATAACAATGATTTGTAGGAAAGGTTTAAATCGGCATATAAACCTACTAATCTTCTTTTATTGATATTATCATTAAGTACAGTAAGCGGCCCGTTACTGTTAGTTAAATTGTAAAAACCGGGTACAACTAAACCGCCAGAAGTATTTGTTGAAATTTGAGTGGTATTTTCCTGACGCTGACGGATATTGTTACCCAACATAAATGATCCGGTAAAATCATCATTAAATTTATGGGTAGCAGTTGCCATTAAATCATGAACAAATTCCGTTACGTTAAACTGATCGATCTCATAGCTGCCATTGCTTGATTGCAAGTTACCGGTTGGGCTATAATTGCCGCTTTGGGTATCTGCAGGTGCATTAGTATATTTAGGCGCTATAAATTGGCGTCTTTCGGAATATGAATCTATACCAAACCGCTCCTGAATGTTAAGCCAGGTTAATGGTTTGTACCCTAAGTTAATATTGCCTGTAATACGGCTTACATCATCCAGGTTTTTATAGTTTTGCAATATCCAATAAGGGTTAACGGTATACGCACCGTAATAGCCGTAGGTGTTTGGATGTGATACACCATTGGCATCAACATAACTGCCAAAGCTATTGTATTTATTGTTTAAATCTTTTAATGCTGTAACAGGTATATCTCTTGGTGTTTGTAAAAGGTTATTGTAAACAGAAGAGTTATTTTGACCACCTGCCACTTCGTTAGCATTAATTTTGTTATAGTTTACAGATATACCAGCAGAGAATTTATTGCTAAAATCTGTATGACCGTTAAATCTCACACCATATTTATTATAGGTGTCACTATTGCCCGGCAGTATACCATTACTGTTTAAGGCATTCAATCCTAAATAAAAGGTTGATTTCTCTGTACCGCCAGAAAAGGTTAAGTTGTTATCAGCAGCATAACCAGTGGTAAAAAAGTCGCGGATATTATTCGGAAGATTAGAGTAGGCTTTTGTTTGTTGAACGCCGTCAATTTTCTGCCCCCATGGCTGAACTTTTCCTGTAAAAGGAGCACCCCAGCTACCATTTTCTCTTGGGTCATTAAAGTAAGTTGTATTCGCGTCGTTAGTACCAGCCTCTGTATAATAACCCTGTCCGTATTGATTTTGAAAATCAGGTAATTTAAGGATAGAAGATAAAGTATTTTTTGAGCTGAAGGTTATAGATGTCTTTTCAGCATTTTTATTTCCAGACTTGGTAGTGATGATCAAGGCACCATTGGATGCACGTGAACCATAAAGAGCCGCTGCTGCAGGGCCTTTCAATACCGTAACCGAAGCAATATCATCAGGATTGATGTCATTGCCCCTGTTACCAAAGTCAACCGCTGATCGTGAATCTCCGCCACCTATGATGGTAGAGTTATCAATAGGTAAACCGTCAACAACAATCAAGGCCTGGTTATTACCAGAAATGGATGATCCACCGCGTAAAACAACACGAGAGGAACTTCCTGGGGTTGAAGATGTTGAGGTAATATTTACACCTGCTACTTTACCAGACAAAGAGTTAATGGCGCTTGGGCTTCCGCCTTGCGTTAACTCATCAGCCTTAACTGTTGGTGCAGAGTAACCTAATGATCTTTTCTCTCTTGTAATAGCGTTAGCGGTTACCACCACCTCACTTAATGCTTTAGAATCTGATATTAAAACTACATCAATTGTTGTTTTGTTTCCTACTACAAATGATTGTGATGCGTAACCTATAAAGCTAAAGATAAGCGTTGATCCTTCCGGAGCGCTTATAGTATATTTACCATTTAAATTGGTTTGGCCACCAGTGCTGGTTCCTTTTATTTTTACCGACGCTCCAGGTATAGGCAAACCGTCTTCTTTTGAAGTAACCGTACCGGAAATCGTTTTATTTTGTGCAAAGGCCATAGAAGCCGTGCAAAAAAAGCAAACCATGAAAAGTTTGAGTAATTTGTGTTTCATGCTTTTTGAATTTATTAGTATTATTAAGATCTTAATAGGTACTGATTGAGAAAGGGGAACAGTCAATAGTACCAGAGGGCCGGATGCTGATATTTTGAGAATTTCCGGTAAATAAAAAAATAGAAAATATTTAAGTAGGCGCTATTATCATAGAAGTGTGTTTAATAGTTAATTAATATTATATAAGTCTGGTTCACAGCTCATACGAGTAATACAAACACAATAATAACATATACGCAAATAGGGTAATGTGCGATAATCACCATTTTGATCATTCTCGCACATTACCCTATTAAAGGAAAACTTATTATTATAAATATTATTTAACCTAAGCGAAACATTATCAAGCTGTTTGCCGGTATTTTAAAGGAGTAATTTTATAATGGGTTTTAAACAATCTGATAAAGGAGCTTGGGCATTCAAAACCAATAAGGTTTACTACCTCATTGATAGGATAAGCTGTACTTTTTAATAGCAATTGCGCTCTTTTTAAACGCAGCTGTATTAAAAACTGATGCGGTGTTAGGTTAAAGGCTTGTTTAAATGTGCGCAGCAGGTGATTAACAGAAAGACACGAATGCTCGGCCAGATCTTCCAGGCTTATATTTTGATTATAGTTGCTGTATAAATATTCTTTTGCCAGGTTAAGCCGGCGCAAGATCTCTATCTTGGTGCTCGGATTTAAAAAATGAAGCTTTTCAGCCTTTTTAAATATCTCTTCGTTATAAATGCTAAAGTAATTAATAAGACAATGGTGTAAATACTCATTAATCAGCAATTCATCATGCATACCGTTATCCAGGTAATGCTTAAGATGATATACATTGTGCCTGATATCGCCCGTAAACGGGTAAATAGTTTCATCAAATTCCTGGAGCTGTTTTACTTTATACCCTCCCCTGCCAACCAGGCGGCTATCGGCAGTTGTCCAACAATCCTTAAAATCCTTTAAAAATTGCTGATCAAAACTAATACTGAAGGATTGTACAGGAATGTCTGAATCGGTATCGGTTGAATATTGTGTACCCCTGTTCAATATTAAAAAAGAATCGGGATATATGGATAAATGCCGTTTACCTATATCGTAACGTTCATTTCCTGCAAAAACAAACCTCAGGCTAAAATCTGAGCTGTACTGCTGATTTTGCTTCTGGCTGCTGCTACGGCTATAAATTTTATTATTATTCCGTAATGTTTTTGAATAATCCATCATATAAAAATTTATATTTCTGTATAATTTCTTTCTTCCAGTAAAATAAACCGGTTACCTGAGGGGTCCAGAAACTCAGCCGCAAGGCCGGTGGGCAGGTAACGTGGAACTGTGGAAAAAAACACGCCCGCGGTTTTATATAAATGATAATCTTTCAAACAATCATCAGTATTTAAAATAATACAGCTCTTAAAGGCGTTGCCGCCAACAACAAGCGCAACATCCAGATTATCGGCCTTTAAAACAGTATATTCCTCACCTTCCGCAAAAAACATATTACTGATCGGGTTAAAGCCTAACTTTTGCGTATAAAAACTTATCTGCGCATCGGCGTCCTCTGCAAAAACAGGGATATATTTCAATTTCATATTGCAATAGCTCTATAAAAGATTTTATGGAAATCAACCCGATATCAATAACATTAACTAGGGGTGATAATTCTTGGTGTGGGTTGCAGCCGATCAGTTAAAACTACTGCACATACCAAAGATAAGTTGGTTGCAAAGGCAACGTATCCCCCAAATAGGGGGATTTATTTATTATTAAACTTTAACAGACATATTAAGTAAAACGCGGGAAGTTGCTCTTTTACAGCGTAAAGGCCTTTTTGGGCTAAATAAGTTTGTTTTGTTTGGCCATCTTTATGGCATCGGCACGGGAGTTAACATCTAATTTTACGTATATATTTTTGATGTGACTGCGTACGGTTTCGAGGTCGATAAATAGTTCTTTGGCTATTTGGCTCCGGCTTTTCCCATCCCCTATCAGTTCCAGTATCTGGGTTTCGCGTCTGGATAAAGGAGACTCCTGGTTTTTTTGAAACGAACGTATAACCAATTTAGCAATATTAATGCTCATGGGGCCACCGCCGTCCTTAACTTCTTTAATAGATTCAATTATTTTAGCCGATGGCGTATTTTTAGTAAGGTATCCTGATGCTCCGTTAGCTAACGCGTTAAATATTAATTTTTCCGATTCATAAACCGTTAATATGAGCACATAACATTGTGGTAATAACTTTTTTAATTTAGGGATAGCATCAACCCCATTGGTGCCGGGTAATTCAATATCCAATAGTACAACATCCGGACGGTCGGTGGTTATTTTTTTAGCGGCTTCATCATAAGAGCAGTAGGTACTTACCACCTCATACCCTTCTGTAGCGCCAATGAGATAAGCATAACCATTCCTAATAGTTTCATCATCCTCAATAATGGTTATTTTTATACTCCGATCCATCTCTTTTAAAAATTAAGCTACAATATTTTTTTAAACTTTAACTCCACCGAAGTCCCTTTGCCTTCTTCCGAAATAATGATCAGCTCGGCATTAATACGTTTTGCCCTTGCTTTTATGTTATGCATACCATACCCCTTTGACAGGGTACTATCGTTAAAACCCTTACCATTATCTGTAAGGCGCAAACTAATCTCATCTTTATCGGCATATGCCCAGTGCAACATCACCTGCCCGGCGTCGGCGTGTTTAAGCGTGTTATTGAGCAACTCTTTGTATATCATGGTAATATTGCGGCTATACTCCATGGGCAGCTTAACCTGTTTCAGGTTATCGTCTATCTTATTAAATTCAAAATCAACCGGAACATCCTGAAAAAGTTCTATACCGATTTCTTTTATATGCAACAAAGTTTCATATAAATTATCGCTTTTAGGGTCAAGGGCCCATAAAATATCTTTGGTGCCGTTATAAAGAGCGGCTGCATTTTGTTTGATCTGGTCAACAAGACCATGCTGATCGGCCTTAGTTTGATCAATTTTAGCATTTAAAATTTCTGTAAGTATAGAAATTCGGGTGAGTTTATTACCCAGGTCATCGTGAAAATCTTCGGCTGTTTGCTGCCTGATCTTTATTTTTTCTTCCTGCTTAATAGCTTCAATGGCCTGCTGTCGCTGTATTTTGCTATGATGCCAGATATTTTGCAAACCAAAACCTATTAACACAAAAAACAATACGGCCGATATTTGAAAAGTAAGCGTTTTATAAAATGGCGGAACAATTTCAAAACTAAAGTTAGCCGTATCTGGCGAAACCTTACCATCCGGACTGATGGCTTTTACCCTAAATGTATATTTACCCGGGGGCAGCATGGGGTATTCAACAACATTATTTTTTACGGGAGCACAAAAAGTACTGTCTAAACCAACCAGCTTATAACGATATGATACACTCGAAGGATTTTTCAAATAGATACCTAAGAAAGAAATAGCCAGGTGATTTTGATTGTATGTTAACGTAACCCCATCGGTTAAATAAGAAAAGGCGGTGTCCTGACTTTTGCTTATTTGCGGCATTAACTTCACATTTTCAATAATGATATGTGGTGGTGACGGTGATTTTGTTTGTACCCGGGTGTTATAAACCATCACAGATTTTGTAGTTGCTACCCAAACCTGATGGTCTTTATAAAGTATAGCGTTTTGATTGGTTTCAAAAACGGGCTCTTTTGAACCGGAATTATCAATAATCATGAATTTATCTGCGACACTATCAAACTTCATTTGATTAACTCCTTTACCCGTACCTATCCAAACATGATCTGCCTCATCAGTTACCAGGCTGTATATAGTATTTGCTTTGAGCCCATCCTTAACCGTATACCTTTTTAAATGATTATTTTCCAGGTTCCAGACAAATAAGCCGCGGTCATCCGTACCTATTAAAATCTGGTTACGATATTTGATCATGGTAAGGATAGCTGAATTTTTAAGAAAGCTCTGATTGTACGTCTGAACCACCTTTTTATTAACCAATAACACGATGCCATTTTGCGTGCCGATAAATACAGAATCTTTACCTGTTGATACTAATGATGATGAGTATTCGGGCACACCATCCAACTGTTTAAGTAAACCTTTTTCATAATAATAGCACCCTAATGATGTGGCCAACCAGATAACCCCATTACCATCGGCCGTAATAGCATGGTAAGCTATTTCATCACTTCCCTTTATCGACCTGAAGCCTTTTTGATCATATTGCCATAATCCGGCCTGGCTGGTGCCAATCCAAACAGTTTTATTTTTGTCGGTGTACAAACATTGTATGCCCGCCAGATATTTGGAATTGGGTGGGGTTGGTATATTGCTGAGCTTTTTCCCGTCATATCTTATTAACCCTCCCCCATCGGCACCTAACACAATATGGTCGTTCCAATCCTTAGTGATGGCCATAATTATTTTCGATTCCGGCAGGCCTTGCGTACCATCAAAAGTTACATACCTGCTGCCTTCGCAACGATATAAACCATTGCCCAGGCTCCCAAGCCATATATTATTATCCCCATCCACATATATATCCGCGATAGAAATATCCGTAAGGCCGTTGGATGAGTCGTAATGAATAACGTCATCATCCATTAAACAGTAGGCGCCATTATCGGTACCTATCCAGATATTTTTGTACTCATCCTGTTCAATACATAACAGTTGTCCTTTCACGTTTGCCATTTGTTTAGGCGCATAAGGCATTACCTGATTATTATTGGTGTAGAAAAGGCCTTTCCAGGTTAGCAGATAGGCTTTTTGAGCATCAAATTTGTCAAACAACATTTTTCTTACGGCCAGTTGTTCATATTTGCCGTTAAAGGGCGTAGAATATTCCCAGCGTCCATGGTTTAAGGAATAGATGCCTTTCCCGTAAACGGCAGCGTAAAGTTTTCCTGTTTTATCAACAGCTATGGTGGTTACCTTGCTACTGTCATCAAAGGTTACCGGTTCCATTTGGTTACCGGTAATTTTAAATAAGCCATAGCTCATCACTACCCAGATAGTGCCATTTGTGTCCTGGATTATATCGGTTACAATATTGTGTTTTTGAGAAGCTATGGGTTTGTAGCTAATAATCTTGCCGGCAGAAAGCATGGCCAGTCCGTCAAGTGTACCAAACCATACGTGCCCTGCACGATCAGAAAAAATGGTGCTTACATAGTTGTTGGGTAATCCGTTTTGCCTGGAATATCCCGAAAATTCTTTTCCGTCAAAGCGGCAGGCTCCGCCAAAGGTGGCTATCCATAAACGATGATCTTTATCCATCGTAAATTTATTCACCTGCGATTGGATCAGGCCATCGTCAATATCATAATGCGCAAACGTATATTTTTGCCCTAATGCCGGAAATACCTGCACCAAACAAATGAGTACAACACACCAAAACACCCTCACCTGATATAAAAAACACTTGTTCACTTACGCGCAAATTAATAGGTTGCAGTATCACCGCAATTAAATTTCAAAATAAAGCTAAATAAAATAAAAAAAATCACCCTTTTGGGGTGATTCATTTAATATAGGGTATATTGGTCAAAATCCCCTATAAAACTTTATTATAAGATCAGTTATTAAAACTCAATTCTTAGCGGTAACATCACCGGTGGTTCCTGTTGGGGTGGTGGTTTGCAGATCCTCAAACATTTTACAAACCTGGGTAATCTTCCAGTTATTATCATCATCTCTTTCAAGTGTAAGATAATTATGCTGTATACTATCGTGATAGCTAAAATCCACCCTGGCTATCACCAGCGCATCGCTTTTAGCCAGCACTTCGTAATTTGACTGGCAGTTTTGCTGGGTGCCTGCTTCTTTTTTCATGGCTTCAACCAAACTTGATTTATTTTGCAGGATCACTTTATTGCCGCGCGGAATTTTTAATGTATAATTTTCGTCCAGGATCTTGTTAAGCTCTTTATAATTGCCGTTCATATGGCTATCAATAAAATCGCGGATCACGGCTGCGTAGCCTGCACCTTCGGTTTTTGGACCTGTATAAGCGTAGATTGATGTGACTGATAATAAACTTACTAAACAAGCCACCAAAAATTTATTTTTCATTGTGATATTTTTTTATCAAATTTCACTACGGCTGCAAAATAAAAATGTGTGTATAGCACCTTAAAAATATGCGTATAACACCCTAAAAATATGCGTATAACACCACTGGCATTAATTTAAGAAGAAACCATATTGAATAATAAATTTTGAATGTCCCAACGTCAATTTCGTCCTTCATTATTCGATACCGGGTGCTCTGTATCGAATAATGTTATGGTACTATTCAATTATAATTGAATAGTACCATTTAAAATAAAAATAGTACCATTATAAATGGCAAGCTGGTGCGTAATTTTGTTTCATGTTACAAAACATACCACTATATGACATCTGCTCGTTATCTGATATCAATCAGGATGACATACTGATAAGCCGTTTTGCGCCATACCTGGATACCCATAAAAACCTGTTTACCACCCACCGTCATTCGTTTTATCACCTGGTATTATTTACAGAAGGGGCGGGTAGTCACACTATAGATTTTGAAAGCTTTGATGTTAAACCCGGGCAAATTTATTTCATGATACCGGGCCAGGTACATTCCTGGAGCTTTGAGGGTTTTACCGACGGCTACATCATCAATTTTTCGGCATCATTTATACAATCATTTTTGTTGCAGCACGGCTACCTGGATAATTTTTCATTTTTTAGCGGTAACCTTTCTGATGCGGTGATCAATTTACCTGCCGAAACCTATGCGGCCCTAAAACCACTTTTTGAAACAATATTAACAGAAGCAGTCAGTCTGGGTACCTCGGCCGCCGATATGATCAGATTATTGATGCTTCAGATATTTATCAGGGTTAACCGGGTAACCTCGGTACCTGTGGTAAATAATAATTCATCCTACAATCAAACCCTGCTCAAAAACTTTAAAAATTTAATTGAACATCATTATATCGACATCAGGTTGCCGAAGGATTATGCCGCTATGTTATATATAACGCCTAACCATCTTAATGCGGTTTGTAAAGATATGATGGGGATACCTGCCGGTGAAATGATCCGTAACAGGATTATGCTGGAAGCTAAGCGTATGCTGACTAATCCTCAACTCAGTATCAGCGAAATATCACTAAAATTAAACTTCAGTGACAACTCCTACTTTACCAAATTTTTTAAAAAGCTGGAAGATGTTACACCCGAAGAATTCAGAAAAAAATTATTATACGATCATGGAAAATAACAACTATAAATTAGCGGCATGGCCAGCTTTTGTACATGCCAAATGCCCGCGCTGCAGGCGTGGTGATATGTTTGCCAATGGCATGTATGGCTTTCGCGGACAGGAAATGCATAAAACATGTTCGCACTGTGGCTTGGTTTATGAGCGGGAGCCGGGCTATTTTTATGTGGCTATGTTTGCCAGCTACGCGCTAAATGTTGCCGAAATGGTAACGATCGCGGTTGCCATCAGCGTTTTAACAGGAAGCCAAAATCCATGGTTGTATGTTTCTGTTATACTTACTGCAGCGGTAATACTTTCGCCATTTAACTTCAGGTACTCCAGGGTTATGCTATTGTATTGGCTTACCCCGGGTCTGCACTATCACCCCGAAATGAGCCGCGACAAAACAAACTGATTTTTTGATGACGATGATGATAAGCGTCGGTGGGTTTTACCTTCCGGCGCTTTTTTTATGATCTAATAATCTTGCCATGATTAAACTATGACGCACACTTGTGGTCATAACTATGTATAACATCTATATTTTTTGAACCATGAAAGCACGATTTAACATCATAAAGAAAGACCTCTATAATGTATTTGTAATGGGTAATGCTGATGAGCAGCAATTAGCAAGGGTTTATTTTTTACTAGCCATTCCTTGTTTTGCTTTACTCTTTACATTCGGTCAATTTCCTAAGTTTTAAGTACTATTTATTAATCCCGGTTTGCAGCAACATGATCTGCAAACCGGGTAAAAACAAGACAGCCATTATATTGCTATAATGACCGCTTGCCAACTGTTTCCCTAATTAAACTAACTAAACTAAAAACGACTATTAATATTTATTGTGCATACCGGCTTAAATGATTCATAACCATTTGCACATTTTTAATATAAAAAACACTATTAAAACCACATTGATTATCCGTCCACCTTTTTGTTTTTAAAAGACTTCGGTAGTCAAAATTGGTGATCGTAGGAAAATCTCCTTTAAGATCAACCTGTGCTACACTATCTGCCTGATGATCCTGTTGCTGCTTAATTTCAGATGGTTGGCTATTGAATGTTTTTATTTCACTATCTGAAGTAAATATTCTGGCACATGCCACGAGTATAAGAGAAACGAAAACTAAAATTAAAAAGTGGTAAAAAAGTTTCATAGTAAATAGCTTTGTAAATGTTAAAGGGGCCCTCTTAAACATGAATCCAAAATTAATCTTACTACAACTCAAATAACAGGGTGATAATACGGTATCGCCTACGTATTTCTACGCATTTTTACATTCCATGAAATAAACTATTGATTTATTGATAATAATTAATGATTAAAACCATTAATTTATCAAAATTAAAAAAGCCTACGAAGGTAAGTAACCACAGTGTTTTTCTTAGAGTGGTTTATTGATTACTAATAAACTTTTGGTCAAATTTTACCGGTAACCTGCAGCCTGCAGGTCAAATAATTCGGCATAACGGCCTCCTTTAAGCAATAGCTCCTGATGGCTGCCTATTTCTATCAGCTCTCCTTTTTCCAGCACCAGGATCCTGTCGGCCATGCGAACGGTGCTAAAACGGTGCGAGATCAGCACTGCTGATTTACCTTTGGTTAATTCGGCAAAGCGCTCAAAAACATTGTATTCGGCCCGGGCATCAAGGGCTGAGGTAGGCTCATCCAAAATCAGCAACTGGGCATCGCGCATGTAGGCCCGTGCCAGGGCAACCTTTTGCCACTCGCCCCCAGATAACTCAACCCCATCGGCAAAGCGTTTGCCTAATTGCTGATCATAGCCACCAGGAAGCTTTGCTGCCAATATATCTGCCAGGCTTTGACGGGCCGAGTTTTCGATAAGCGGGCGGTTTTCCTTTTCGCCTATTTTACCAACTGCGATATTCTGCGCAAAAGACATCTGGTAACGCAGGTAATCCTGGAAAATAACGCCCACATTAAGCCGCAGATCAGCCAGGTCATATTGTTTCAGGTCGATGCCATCCAGTAATATGCGCCCTTCTGTTGGGTCGTACAAACGGGCCAGCAGTTTTACCAGTGTGGTTTTACCCGCCCCATTTTCGCCTACCAGCGCCAGCTTTTCACCCGGGTATAACGTGAAATTCAAATGGCGGTTGGCCCATCTGTCGGAGTTAACATAACGGAAACCAACGTTTTCAAAAGTAAAACCCTGTTGTATAGTTTTAGGGAATGGCAACGCATTTTCTGCCAATTTGATCTTGGGTATGATTTCAAAAAATTCAAAAAAATCGCGCAGGTAAATAGCACCCTGCGATACTGCCGTAAAACGGGTTAAAATACCTTCGAGCAAAGCACGCAACTGCCTGAATGAACCTGCCAGGAATGCCAGTTCGCCTATAGTTACGCTACCATTAACCGTGCGTACAATAATCACCAGGTAAGCCGCATAATAACCCAGGCTGCCCAACATGGCAAAAAACGTACCCCATAAGGATCGTTTTATGGCAAGCCGTTTATTATCGCCATAAAATTTATCAGACAGGAGTCTGAACCTGTCGATAATAAAACCCGAAAGATCAAATATCTTTACTTCTTTGGCTGTTTCGTCGCTGGCCCCCAGGTAACGTACATAATCAAGTTCGCGCCGCTCAGGTGTTTGCCCACGGGTTAGCGCGTAGCTTTGATCGTTAAAATATGATTCACCCAAAAAAGCGGGGATAATAGCAATAAGCAGCAACACAATAAGCCAGGGATTAAAAGCCATTAATCCAGCAGCCAGGAAACCCATGGTAATGAGGTCCTGCACCTGGCTCATTACTTGCGAGAGCAATATGGTGCGGCCTATGGTTTGCTGCCGCGCCCGTTCCAGTTTATCATAAAATACCGAATCTTCAAACTGATCCAGATCCAACGTAGCGGCATGCCCCATGATTCTGACAGAAGTATAGTTGCTAAACAGATCGCCCAATAGGCTATCCATCAGGGTGATGGCCCTGCTAAGAGCATCAGTTAATATGGCCAGGGCAAACTCCAACCCTACCAATTGCCACAGATAGGTCATGTCCTTAACGTGCTCATGGCTCACCATAACCACCTGATCGATGATCAGCTTGCCCACATACAACAGCCCCAAAGGCATGGCCGAACGGATGATACGCAGTAAGGCATTTACCACTGTCATCCAGCGACTGGTTTGCCATACCAGTTTAAAAAAGGCGGGCAGGTTACGTAAGGCCTCAAAACGTTCTTTTAAGGTAACTTTAGTATTAATGGTATTTTTTGGTGGACGGTCGGTCTTCAATATTATCTTCTTTCTTATTGGTAATAAGCGAATTTAACCAATTAGTGCCCTCCCCACCAAAGAGGGAATTTATTTTACACTGAGTTGTTTTTTCATAAACCACCAGTCAAAACCATAACCCAGTTTTTATTACTTTTGCCGGCATTATGACAACTACACTACACAATCAATTCGACAGTATAATTTTTGATCTTGATGGCACCCTTTGGGACAGTACAGCCAACGTGGCCCTGGCCTGGCAGGCAGCTATTTCAAAAGTGGATTATATTGATGAACTGATGACCGTAGAACGTGTTAAATCCATCACCGGCATGACCTACGATGCCATTTTTGATAAACTATTCCCCAATCTTGATACCGAGCAACGCAAAGAAGTACAAGCTCTTTGCGCTGTTAGCGAATTGGAGATATTGCATACCAAAGGCGGTGAGCTTTATCCGCAACTGGAAGAAACTTTGAAATACCTGGGCACCAAATACAAACTGTATATAGTAAGCAATTGCCAAAGCGGCTATATCGAGCTGTTCCTGGACCTGAATAATATGCACGCGCATTTTTTAGGGCACCAATGCTTTGGCACCAAAGGCAATCCTAAGGCTGATAATATTAGGGATATTGTAAATGTTCATCAGCTTAAAGCACCAGTGTACGTAGGCGATACCATGGGCGACTATACCGCAGCAAACCAGGCCGATGTGCCTTTTATTTTTGCCAGCTATGGTTTTGGTAAAGTACCCGATGGAATGGTAGCTACTATAGACAGTTTTAGCGAACTAACGGAATTACTATAATATCCCTATATTAAAAAACGGGTGTTTTTTTCCTTACTTATTTTCTGTTGCTTTGATCAGGGTTTCCATCTGTATGATTTGCGATGACAGCGATAGCAAACATATCTTTTAAGCGGCAGCCAAAACAAAAATAATTTTACTAAAGGGCCACGTGGTATGCGACTAACGCTGGTATTATTACAACGCTTACAATAAACATTATGTGTATGGCTTGTTCGCCGTGAAGCGATGGAAAGAATGGGTTTTTCTTCAATTTCAACAGTCATGGTCAGCTAATTAAGGGGGTTTTTTACTGCCCGACTGAAATAAAACTATCAAAAGTGCATAGTTATCCAATAAGTTCACATTTCAATCGAGGGGCGACTAAAGTTAACTTAAAAATAATAAATTCTATAGCTTTTTTTGCCTAAAAAATAAAATCAATATTATCCATCAAGCAATAATTGCATAAAAAGCAGGTCGAGCCACCGATTAAACTTAAATCCAACCTCTTTAAAGTGCGCAACTTGTCTAAAACCCAACGACTGGTGTAGATGATAACTAATCTGATTTTCGCTATCGATACCTGCTATCACCGCATGAATACCATTCTTTCGTGCTATATCAATAAGCGGCCTGAGCAAAAGTTTGCTGATACCTTGTCCCTGAAAAACCGGATCAACATAAACGGAATGTTCAACAGTATAACGATAACATGGCCAGGCGCGAAAATGCCCGTAAGTACAAAAACCGGCTATTTTGCCGCCCGTTTCTGCCACTAGCACCGGAAAACCGTTATTCACTCTTTCCTGGTACCATGCCTGACGCATTTCAAGCGTATGGGGTTCTTCGCTGTAAACCGCGGTTGTATTTAATATGGCATCGTTATAGATGTGCAGAATGGACAGCAGATCACCCTCATTCGCGTTTCTGACATTTATTATACTGTTCATCATTTACTTATAAATCAAAACACCCCAAACTTTAGGTAAGGGGCGCTTTCGATATTGTTTTCGGATTAACCTTTTTTTTCTGGAGCCGGGCTGCCCGCGCCTGGCTGACCTCCCGGAGGCATACCGCCAGGGGCTCCACCTGCGGGAATAACTACTTCGGGGTGTGCGGTACCGCGGTGACAGGTATTACAGTTAACACCAGATTGCAAGATCATGCCTAATGAATCTTTTTTGGCGTGAAAATATTTCTGGTTTATTTTATTCATCATCTTAAACATATCACGGGCCATTTCCTTTTCAGGTTTAGCATCGCTTGCCCAATCCATTTTTTTGGTTTCCTCGTTACGCACATGACAAAAGTTGCAATGTACCCCTAAGGAGTGCTCCCACTCTTCCATTACTTTATGAAGATTATCGCCAGAAATATTTTTCGGCAACACTTTCAAGTTTTTAAAACCCTCATCCTGCGGCTTTTTAGGGGTCATGGATGTCATGGCACCTAATACCACAATGGATAATAACCCAACGGTAACAACTATTTTTCTATTAAAAGGCATTATTGTCATATTTAAGTCACCGAAAATAACTATTAACTTTTAATGCCACAACACCGAATTCCGTAAAAAAGGTAATTTTTAAGATACATTTTATGGAATCGGGATTCGGGGGGAGTTAAGAATCGAGAGCCAAGAATCAAGATGAACCTTGTTTTTCGTTTATTTAAAATGTTTTTTTTTTATCTTGATTCTTGACTCTTGGTTCCTGATTCTTATTCGGCATTAATAACCGGCCAGATCAAATAGCGGGAAAGCAATTTTTCGCTGATGGCCCATAGCCTATTCCGCGACTCACTGTCCGTCGCGATAACTGAAGTTTTGGCTGCCTTCTTTTTTATAAAATAGGCTCCATTATGTTTTTCGAGTTTTGAAGCGGTAGCAAGGTATATGATGGTTTGGGCTCCTTGCTCAGCAGTTATCATAAACGGGCGGGCAAGTAACATCATTATTTTATTGAAACCTTTGAGCATGGCCCCAAAACCCGTTTTTACCAAACCCGGATGCGCGGAGAATGCCAGGATACCTTTATCTGCATATTTTTCGGCCAGCGACTGGGTGAAATAAATATTGAACAGCTTACTCATACCATAAGCATTCATTGCGTTATATGATTGTGTCCACTGTAAGTCATCAAACTGGGGCTTGCTCCATTTATGCGCTTCTGAACTTACGTTTATAATGCGTGCCTGTCCTTTTTGCAGCAAGGGCATAAGGCAGTGGGTTAGTAAAAAATGGCCCAGGTGATTAGTGGCCAATGTCATCTCAAATCCGTTCTTGCTTATCTGGCGTTCTTCAAAAACGCCCCCGGCATTGTTGATGAGTATATTAATGGCAAATAGTTTTTCTGTTAGCTCGTCTGCAGCTTCGCGCACACTTTGCAAATCGGCCAGATCGCACCGTACCACATATATTTCTTTATTGCCGGTTTTACCTATTATTTGATTTTTGAGCCTTTCGCCTTTAGGCGTATTACGCACCAGTAAATAAAGCGCGTGCCCTTGTGCTGCCAACGCCAAAGCGGTTTCCTCGCCTATGCCCGATGTTGCACCCGTAATGATGGTTGTTTTTAAAGCCATACCCCCTACCCTCTGAAAAAGATAACTTTCAGATTTGCAAGATACTTGTTTTTTTAGCCCATAACTTGCTAAAGAGGGATTTTTTTGATTGGCATCAATACTTTTACAATTCTATTGAAATACTCAAATTTTATTATGCAGGTTTTCCTTTATTATTCGCTTCTTAAACTCTTCACTGGGTTTGCCAATGCCGCTTTAACGGATTGAAAACTAATCGTGATAAAAGCTATTATTATTGCCGTTAAGCCTGCCAATACAAACACATACCAGCCAATATTGATGCGGTAAGCAAAATCTTCGAGCCATTTATTCATGCTGAACCATGCGGCCGGAATAGCTATAGCTATAGCTATAAGCACCAGTTTGATAAAGTCTTTTGCCAGCAGGCCAATAATTTCGCTAACGGTGGCGCCCAATACCTTTCGAACACCTATTTCGCGGGTGCGCACTTGCGCCGTAAAGGCGGCTAAACCTAACAAACCCAAACACGAGATCATGATAGCAATACCCGCAAAATAATTAAACAGGGTTCCTTCCCGTTGTTCGCCTTTATAAAGATTGTTAAAAATATCATCCAAAAAGGTATAGTCAAAAGGGTATTGTCCATTGTATTGTTTAAACTGATCCTGGGCAGCGTTAATAGCTTTTTGCGCGTTACGACCATCTGTTTTGATATACATGGAATTTAAATCCTTTGTATAGTAAAAAATAGAAGGTGAGATCTTCTCCCTCATGGAAGCGAAGTGAAAATCTTTTACCACACCTATTATGGTGCCATTAGTTTTCCACATCCTGAATCTTTTCCCTATCGGATTTTTTAAGCCAATTTCTTTAACCGCTGCCTCATTTAAAATAAAATGGGTTGAGTCGGCCACAGCTCCAGTAAAAACAGCTCCCTGTGATAGTTTCATTTTAAAAAAGGACATAAAATCCTTATCAATGGCCATAGGGTGTACAATAAATGTTTGATTAGTCGCTTTACCATCCCAATCATTATCGCCCGAGACGCCGCCAAGTCTTACAATGTTGGAGTTGGACCGGGTAACACCCAATACGCCTGGCTGTTTTAAGAGTTCGGCTTTTACGGCATCATAATGTTTGGCCATATCGCGCATCCAGAAAGCAAATACATGACTTTTATCATAGCCCAACTGTTTTGACCGGATAAAATTAAGTTGGCTGGTGATCACCATTGTGCCAATGATAAGTATAACCGAAAATGTAAACTGGGTAACCACCAATATTTTCCGGAAAGTAACATCACCAATTCCGGCAGAAACTTTACCCTTTAATGCTTTAAGCGGCTCAAATGACGACAGCAACAAGGCAGGGTAAATACTTGATACAATAAGCGTACCCGATATGGTTGCCAATATAACCATCCATACATGATAATCATTCAGGTTAAATACCAGCTGTTTACCCGATAGTTCATTAAACGCCGGCATCAGGGCATAAATAAGCATGATGGCCAAACCTGCGGCAATTAAAAACAGCAAAGCGGTTTCTACAATAAATTGCAAAAACAAGTGTGCTTTTGCTGCCCCGATAATTTTACGCATGCTGATCTCTTTTGACCGCAGCATTGATCGCGCGGTTGAAAGGTTTACATAATTGATACAGGCAATTACCAATATTAATAAGGCTATAACAATAAATATCCTTACAGTGCTTATGCCGCCATCGCTACCATCAAGATGATATAAGTGCATTTTGGTTAAGGGTAACAATAAATATTCCACATCAGTATCTTCTTTTTTATGGCTGATGTGAATGTCAAACAACTTGGTCTTTAAGCTTTGCGGAGCAATATCGGGGTTAAGTAAAAGATAAGTTTCATAATTAAAATTGCTAAAATTGCTATTTACGTCTTCCTTGTTATCCGTGAGTTTTTTGTTGATATGGTAACTCATCGGCATGATCAGATCCATATTAAAGCTTGAATTATCCGGAAAATCGTTAATAACACCGCCTACCGTAAAACTGGCTTTATCATCAGCTATAATTACTTTCCCCATCGGGTTTTCGTCCCCAAAATATTTCTTAGCCGTTTTTTTGGTAATTACCACGGTATTATCGTTTGCAAAAGGCTTTGCTGTATTGCCCTGCACTAATGGAAAGTCAAAAACCGAGAAAAATGACGGATCGGCAAAAACAACGTTCTCATTACCAAAAACTTTATCCCGGTATCTGAACATCGAAAAAAATTCGTTGCCTGTGATACGTACCTGATCCTTTACGCCCGATAATTGTTGCTTGGCCAGCGGCCCCATCGGGGCAACATCCTGCGTCCAGATCTGCCTGCTGGCCCCGGTACCGCCAAAAATTGCCATTCTGTAAATATTAGGCGCTTTTTTGTGAAAGCTGTCAAAGCTTAACTCGTTCTGCACCCATAATAATATCAGTATCCCGATAGCCAGGCCAACAGTTAAACCAACGATATTGATAGCAGAGTAAAATTTGTTTTTTAACAAATTACGCCAGGCGGTTTTGAGATAATTTTTCAGCATTGTACAAATTTATATCAGCGTGCCTGCTAAGATTATGCCATTCGCATAAACAATTAATTATCAACCAATTAATACAAAACACATTATAAAGCTCCGTACGGATATATTATAGTAATTGTTCGGATGCGGACGGTTTATCATATGTTAGGTAAACGTAAGGTAATTGGAGCATGCTTGAAAATGACCTCGGTCCCTCTATTTCGAAAAAAGTAAAATAAATTTGGATATCTACGAAATATTCGTAGATTTACGAAACAATCGTAAAAACAATGGAAAAATTATCGCAGCAAGAGGAAGAGGCCATGCAGGCGGTGTGGCAGTGCGGCCCCGGTTTTATAAAAGATTTTCTGGATCAGCTGGCAGAACCCAAGCCTCCTTATACCACCCTGGCATCAACGATCAAGAACCTGGAACGCAAAGGCTTTTTAACAAGTGAAAAGATGGGTAATTCGCTCCGCTATATTCCTGCTATTAAGGAAGAGGAATATAAAAAACGCTTCATGAGTGGTTTTGTGAGCGATTACTTTCAAAATTCATACAAAGACCTGGTTACCTTTTTCGCCAACGAAAAAAAGATAAGCGCCAGCGATTTGCAGGAGATCATTAAACTAATTGAAAAACAATAAAACCTAATACCATGCCAGCATTGTTTGTTTTTTTACTCAAAGTAAATACTGCTCTCTTGCTATTTTGCGCCGGCTATTACCTGGTGCTCAGGCCACTTACTTTTTATACGCTTAACCGTATTTATCTGCTTGCAGCCATCGTTTTTGCCAGTGTTTACCCATGGCTAAACTTTTCGGCATTTATACAACGGCACGAGGAACTGGTAAAACCGGTACAAAAGGTGGTTATCAACTGGCAGGCACCTGTACAAAATCTGGTAAAGCCCTTAAGCCAACCCGATTACTGGCGCTGGGCCGAGGTTATTTTCTGGTTAGGCGCTTATATACTGGCCCTTAAACTGGTAGTGCAATTATTTTCGCTATACAGATTATATAAAAGCTCCAAACCGGCCACTATTAACAACCACCAGGTGCGAATTATGGATAAAGACGCAGCACCTTTTTCTTTCTGGCAAAGCATTTTTGTAAATCCTTCAAAACATGAACCCTCAGATCTGAAAGCCATATTGTTACATGAACAGATACACGTGAACCAGTGGCATACCGCTGATATATTACTGGCCGAAATAAGCAGTATTTTCTATTGGTTTAACCCAGGCATATGGCTCATGAAAAAGGCCATCCGAGAAAACATAGAATTTATAACCGACCGCAAGATATTGAATCAGGGTATCGACAGTAAAACTTACCAGTATAGCCTGGTTTCGGTAAGTTTTAATAACCAGCAACCCGGTATAGTGAACCATTTTAATATATCAACCATCAAAAAACGCATTATCATGATGAACGCTAAAAGATCTTCAAAAATAAACCTCACCCGGTATGCCTTCCTGGTACCCGCGGTGATTACTTTGCTGCTGGTATTCAGTATATCAAAAGCCGATTTTGCCAAACCAATCAGGATAAAACTGGTTAACGTGGTTAAACCGCTTCAAAATATGGTTACTGTTGCAGCCTTACCCAGCCCTGTGGGTAAAATTTTGTTCCCTAAACCAAAAAAGGTTAGCCGTCAGGCAGCTAAAACTATGCTGGTTGTAAAACCGGATACCATCAAAAAAGTACTCGTTATCAGAGATAAAAACACCAGGGACTCTGTAGTTTATTATATCAATGGTGTAAAAGGCAGCCTAAAAAATGTAGACCCGGATAATATATCAAACGTTACTGTTTTAAAAGGCGACCGTGTAAGTGACTTGCCTCCATTTGTTAACCCGGATGATGTAAAAAATGCAGGTGTAGTGGTGGTTGTTACCAAAGATTCGCCCGAAGGAAAGGTATACTTGAAAAAATCAGATAATACATCTAATTCTGGTACGGTTTTATTAAGAGGTTCCTTAAATTATAAGCCACTTCATAAAAATCCATCTGCATCTACTGTAAAGGCCTATCCTCCAGCCTCAGCTACTACAAGCACTAGTGTAAGTGTTGCCCAGTTTGCAACTACTGTTGATACTGCCATAAAGGCAAACGTAAAAAACAATACAAAGGCCCACATTATAAGGGTTTCATCCTCTTCGAGCGTATCAGTAGATGGCAAAAACACCTCTTCTCAAAATATTTCCGTAGATAATGACAAAGGCATGCATATCGCTTTTGATAAGGATAAAACACCGCTGGTTATTATAGATGGAAAAGAAGTGCCAGCCGCTGATATAAATAAAATAACCCCTAATGCAATTGAAAGCATGACTGTTAGTAACGACGAAAGCACCCTAAAAAAATACGGTAACAAGGCAAAAAATGGGGTTGTACAGATTGCAACTAAAAAGAATACTGAATAAAGATTGTCTGAAAGGCTATTATACCTAAGGACTTTCACAGAGGAATCCAGAGGCAAAAAGTGGGTTTACATAAAACCCCATTAAACGGTAAAAAATAAAACATAAACGCCTAATTATCAACAATATAATACAGTGTAAACCATAAAAAAGTGTAAACCATGTAAACCCACTTTTGGGGTAAAATAATGGTTTGCATGTCAAAATTTGTTATACCAACTAACTGGCTTCGGCCAGTTTTTCTGTTTCCAGGAGGGTAAGCAAGGCCTTTTCGGCCTGGTTAAGTTCGGTGGCTTTTTCATCCTTAGCTTCATCAAGGCCGCTTATGTATTTAAACAGGGTACCATCCTCATAGCTTTTGATCACCGAGGGATGCACGTAATACTTTTTACAAACCGAACGGGTATTACCCAAAGTAACAGCCACTTCGTCAATTACGCTGATTATTTTTTTACGGCACTCGGTTACATTAGCAAATTCACCAGCTGCTTTAAACGCGTATAAGGCGCTTACACTGCCTGCCCAGGTACGGAAGTCCTTGGCTGTAAAATCTTCGCCGGTAATTTCTTTGAGGTAATTATTAATATCGCCAGAGTCGATACTGTGTCGTTCGCCTGCTTCATCATAGTACTGAAAAAGCTCTTTTCCCGGAATATCGCGGCACTGCTTGATCAGTCGGGCCAATTTTCGACTTTGCAGGCTTATTTTGTGCTGAATACCCTTTTTGCCTTTAAACTCAAACCGGATAGTTGCCCCTTCAATTTTAATATGCCGGTTTTGCAGCGTGGTTAATCCAAAAGAGCCGTATAGTTTTTGATAGGATTCATTTCCTACCCTGATGCTGGTCAGTTCCATCAGGCGTACGACAAGGGCCAGTACTTTCTCATGACCAAGGTTATGCCGGGCCAGGTCCTTATCCACTTGCTCACGTATCACAGGCAAATAAGAAGCGAAAGCCTGTAGCCGATGATATTTGGATTGATTGCGTATCTGGTTCCAGCCCCGGTGGTAACGGTATTGTTTCCGCCCGGCAGCGTCGATCCCGGTAAACTGCAAATGACCATTTTCATAGGGCGATATCCAAACGTTGGTATAAGCAGGAGGGATCACCAGATGGGTAAACCTGTTTATCAGTTCCTTATCTTTTACCAGTTTGCCCTCGGCATCGTAAAAACTCCAGCCTTTTCCCGATCGTTTACGGGTATAACCCGGTGATGAATCTGATACATACCTTAAACCAACAGCCCTCGCGCTGACCTTGGGGTCGCGACCAATTTTTTCCAGTTTTCGCAGCAATCGGTTCATAATGATCAACAACAAAGGCTTTATAATTAAGTTTTGCAATGGTTAGTAACGACTTAGGTACACAAGCCAACTTTTACTTAATAATGATGTTTACATTTTATAAACTTTGGTATTGTAACTAATTTCACATCAAACAAAAAACCACCAACTTATGAAATACAATTTTTTAGGCAACACCGGTTTGCTGGTTTCTGAGCTTTGCTTTGGCACTATGACCTTTGGCGGTACGGGTTTGTACGAAGCCATTGGTAAGGCTCAGCAAAAAGAGGTTAATGAGATCATGAAAACGGTTGTTGACTCGGGTATCAACTTTATTGATACCGCCAATGTATATTCCTTTGGCGAGTCCGAATCGCTGCTCGGCCAATCTATCAAAGACGTGGGGCTCGATCGCAACCAGTTGGTTATTGCCACCAAAGTGCGCGCTTTTTTAAACCAGGGACAAAACAGCGGGGGCCTATCCCGGTACCATATATTTCAATCGGTTGATGCCAGCCTAAAACGGCTTCAGCTTGATCATATCGACATATTGTATGTGCACGGTGTGGATTATCATACCCCGGTTGAAGAGATCATGCGCTCATTAAACGATATTGTTTTAAGTGGTAAGGTACGTTATGTAGCCGTATGCAACTGGCCCGGCTGGATGGTGATGAAAGCCATGGGTATTGCCGAGAACAATAGCTGGAACAAATTTGTGGGTATGCAGTGCTTTTACTCATTGGCAGGCAGGGATATTGAAAGGGAGATATTACCGGTTGCCATTGATCAAAACATGGGTATGATGCCCTGGAGCCCGCTGGCCGGCGGCTTTTTATCGGGCAAGTTTACCCGGGATAATCAAAATGCCGAAGGATCACGCAGGGCAACCTTTGACTTTCCACCGATAGATAAAGAAAAAGCCTATAATATAATCGATGTCATTATAGAGATAGGCAAACAGCATAATGTATCGGCAGCGCAGATAGCCCTGGCCTGGGTACGCCTGCAAAAAGGTATCACCAGTACTATCATTGGTGCAAAAAATAATGATCAATTGCTGGATAATATCAAATCGACCGAAATTACATTATCTAACGATGACCTGAAAAAAATTGATGAGGTAAGCGCACTCCCGGCTGAATACCCTGGCTGGATCATTGATTATCAGCACCGCTTCAGATAGGTAGGTGAGTTAATGAGTTGTGAGTAGCGAGTTTTGAGGGCCATTACACAGCTTAACAAAAAAGGGAAGCCATGATGTAGCTTCCCTTTTTGTGTTAGATAGTAAAATTATAAGCCAAATCCATAAGCTATGCGTAAGGCAAATATGCCCAGGTGATCTTCTTTATGAGTTAAGTAATCATAATGAATACCAAAATCCCAATGTTTAGTGGCATAACCTAAGTTAGGCGACAGATCTAAACGATGAGGGCCCCAGTCCGGACCTTCCAATTTCTCAAAGGCAACACCAATTTCGCCGCCTACATATATATTGGGCAGAAAAAACTCTTTAACACCCGCTTTTATAGGTATCTCACCATAGCTTTGATATCTTTTGTCCTGTCCGGGTATTTTTTTCGGAAAGAAGTGATAGCCCCCGGTAGTAAAGGTGATAGCCAGATCGTTAGTAACACCGTACTGCAGGCGTGCGGTTCCGCCAAGACTAAAGTTTGTACCCAGTTTGGCAACTCCAGTCGGCAGACCCGATTCAATACCTAAGCTTAAAACAAAGTCTTTGGCTGGGGTAGTTTGTGCTTTTACGTTGGTTGCAAAAAACAAAATAGTTGCCATAAAAGCTACACCTATTAGTTTTGATAGTTTTTTCATTTGTAATGATTTTTAGTAAACAATATTTATATACATTACTATCTCATTTACAAATAGGTTGCCTCATTCCTAATTTATTTTTTCAAATAAGGCAAAAAGAACCTCACAAAGGAAATTTTCGCCACAGGCAACCTATTACCAAAACCCTTCGTATTTTTTGTAACGATCATCATTTAACAGAGGTTATATATCAAACCAAAAAAGTACTGACATGAAAAAAACTATCTATCCCGCGCTAATTATATTATTCATTAGCGTTTCGGCTTTTATTGCGGCAACAACCTGGAAAGTAAAGGATCCTTATGAAATAAAATTTTCTAACGGTAAGATACACGGAGAGTTTCAAGGCTTAAAAGCCAATATTCAGTTTGATAAAGCGCATCCTGAAGACGCGAAGATTTCGGCAACTATCGATGCCACTACTTTAAGCACTGGCTTTTTTATTAAAACCAGTCACTCTAAAGACGCTATCGATGTTGACCATTATCCTACTATCAGCTTTACATCAACTGCCGTGAGCAAAACCAGTGCAGGTTATGATGCCAATGGCAAGCTTACCCTAAAAGGTGTTACCAAACCTATTACCATTCATTTTACGTTTGACGACAAAGGGAATGAAGGTGTTTTTAAAGGCGATTTTAAAGTGATCACCAAAGATTTCGGCATTACCAAAAACGGCTCGCCCGATTACCTGGATATTGCCTTGAGCGTTCCGGTAACCAAATAAGATATTCATGAACTTTGAGTTATGAGGGGGAAAGTGTGTTAATAACTCAAAAAGAAGGCCCGGAGCTTAAAACTCCGGGCTTTTGATTTTACATAGTTCTTATAAGCTCTTTAACACTTTAATAACGTGTTCTACCTGCTCTGGGTGAAAATCCAGGTGAGTTACAAAGCGGATACGGTGTTTATCCGTGTCGATGGCTTTGATACCATGTATAGCCAGTTTGGCCAATACGGAAGTTGCAGGCTCAACGGTATCAAAAAGCACAATATTGGTTTCCACAGGCAATACATTGCTTACCCAGGATAATTTGCTTAGTTCTTCGCCTAAAATAGCGGCATGGGCATGATCAATTTTCAATCGCTCTACATGATGATCCAACGCGTAGATACCTGCGGCTGCTAAAAAACCTGCCTGGCGCCATCCGCCACCCAAAACTTTACGGATACGACGTGCGTATTTAATGGTTGCCGCATCGGCCAGTAAAACCGAGCCTACAGGCGCACCCAGTCCTTTTGACAAACAAACAGATATCCCGTTAAAGTATTTGCCGTAATCAACTGCTTTATCGCCGGTATGTGTCAAAGCATTAAATATACGTGCGCCATCGAGGTGCAATTTTAAGTCTTTTGTTTGACATAGTTCGGCGATAGGCGCAATATCGGCCAGTGTATAACAGCTGCCACCACCCTTATTTACTGTATTTTCCAATACCACTAAGCTGGTATGCGGGTAATGGATATTTTCAGCATTGATCTCAGGTGCTATCATCTCGGCGGTGATAATACCCCGGTAACCATTTAACAAACGAGTAGATACACCCGAATTGAAAGCGATACCCCCGCCCTCATAACGGTAAACATGCGCGGTTTGGTCGGCTATCAGCTCATCCAGGGGCTGTGTAAAGCATTTAATAGCTATTTGGTTGGTCATAGTGCCCGAGGGGCAAAACAAGCCTGCTTCCATCCCAAAAATGGCTGCGGCTTTATTTTCCAGTTCGGCAACGGTTTCGTCTTCGCCAAAAACATCATCGCCTACTTTGGCGCTCCACATGGCTTCGAGCATTCCGGGTGTCGGTTTGGTAACCGTATCGCTGCGTAAATCAACAGTTAATTGCATGGTAATTTTTAATTCCTATTTTAGATATTCAAATCTAAATTATATAGGTACAATTTTACTATTATTGTGTATTTTATGTGTTACAGGTACACAGCAATCATATTAAATTTCACAAAATCACGTTCTTCGTTTTTAAACTCATTATGCGCACAACTATACTTCTTTCATTGATCGTATTGAGCTTTACATCGGCACAGGCTCAAAAATGGCAGCCCGGTACTTTTACTGATGTAAAAGGCAACCGCGAAACCGGCTTTATCAGGCTTAACCCTCCCGGGAAAGGACCTATAAAAGATGAAGGCTTTATTGAATTTAAAGAAACCGAAAAGAACAATCCCTATAAATTAAGCGCCAGTGATTTGCGGTCATTCATCGTAGCTAAAGATAGCTTTGTAGTGGCCCATGCCCCTCAAAATGGCGCCTGGGGCAAAGAGGAGACCGATTTTGTAAAAGTAGTGATAGACGAACCTACCAAACTCTATGTAGCAGAGGGTGGCAAAGGCAGCGGCGGTGGAAGCGGCTTTGGCATTTCGCCTGGTGTTGGTCTGGGTTACGGCACCGGTGGCTATGGTGGTGGCGTAGGCGGTGGTATTGGGATATCACTTGGTGGCGGGCGTGGCCGTAAAGGTGGTAAAACAGTTTATTATTATGGCACCAATACTGCCGAAATGAAACAATTGACCGACGAGAATTTTGAGGACATCATGACCGACATTATGGGCGATGACCCCGATGTGGTTGAAAAAATACATGCTCACCAATATGGCTTAAAAAATATAGATAAGCTGCTGAAGTATTATAACGAAACAAGGCTTAAAAGTGCCGCGCCCTAAATAAGAAGCGTCAGGCCGAATTTATTTCGGCATCCCACACGCTAAGCTGCGTCATATATGATTTAATATCCTAATGAGATGCTGAAACGAGTTCAGCATGACAGTGCTTTTTCCTAATCTATCTTGATGCCCTTATAATATTCTGCATTCTTATAATCTTTCCGGAGCGGGAAACCCTCCCAGTCATCGGGCAGCAATATCCGGCGCAGATCGGGGTGGCCTTCAAAAAATATACCCAACAGATCATAGGCCTCGCGCTCATGCCAGTCGGCGGTACGGTATACGGTGGTTATGCTTTTAAATTCGGGCAATTCGGCGCTTTCCCTGTTGTGTGGTTTGCTCACTTTAAGTGTGAGCTGTGTTTTATAGGGTATTGATGCCAAATGGTAAACCACACCGTAACGATTATCCTCATCATTGTAATGCACACCACTCAGGCTCGACAAAAAATCGAAATAAGTTTTATCGTTATTGCGCAGCTCCAGGCATACAGCCGTAATATCATCAGGTTTGATCAACAAGGCAGGCTGCAGCCCGCCTGTTTCTTCGCCTGTAATTACAGTTTCGCCAAATTTTTGAATAAGCAATTGCTTAATATCGTTAAACATCATGGTGCCAAACGTACTTTTTTCCAGCTTTTTTTATCAACTTTTTTATACAGGATCCGATCGTGTAAACGGCTTGAACGTCCCTGCCAAAACTCAACCAGTTGCGGGTTCAGGATATAGCCACCCCAAAATGATGGTTTGGGCACTTCCTTACCTTCATATTCTGATTCCAGCTCGCTCCATTTTTTTTCCAGACCTTCACGACCTTCGATCTCCTGGCTTTGCGGCGAAGCTACAGCCCCTATCTGGCTGCCTTTTGGGCGCGAATGGAAATATCTTTCGGAATCTTCCTTGCTCAATTTTTCTATCGTACCCTCAATACGTACCTGGCGTTCCAGTTCGCCCCAAAAAAAAGTAATAGCTCCCTGTGGGTTCTTGGTGATCTCTTTGCCTTTACGACTTAAGTAATTGGTATAGAATATAAAACCATGCTGGTTAAACCCTTTTAATAATAAAATACGAGCTGATGGCTTTCCGTTGGTGGTAGCTGTTGCCAGCGTCATGGCATTGGGTTCATGCAATTTTGCGGCTAAAGCTTCGTTAAACCATTGTTCGAACTGATTTATTGGGTCGCCCTTGGTATCATTTTCGGATAATGTAGCGGCAGTATAATCCTGCCTTAAATTTTGTATTTCCTGCTGATTCATTGTATGCAAACTTACAAATTAGTATCAAGTAGTTAGTATCAAGTATCAAGACAGTTTTTAAAAGTAACATTTACAATATAAAAGCATCTTAATACTAACACCTTGATACCGAAAGCGGGTACAGAAATTTTAATTTAATAATTGAACATATTTTTATTATGCTTGTTGTACTTTTTAAAAACTGAACCTTATGTTAAGTCCTATACCTGCCGCCGCGGGGCGTCTGCTTATTTCGGAGCCTTTTATGATGGATCCGAATTTTAAAAGATCGGTTATTTTACTGACGGAATACTCTGCTGAAGGTGCTATGGGGTTTATTTTAAACCATCACAGTGAATATATGCTGGGCGATGTATTACCTGATGTTTCTTACTCAGAAATGCCGGTTTATGACGGCGGACCGGTAGCCAAAAACACTTTACATTTTATGCATTGCTGCCCCGAAAAAATAGAAGGTGGTATTGAAATAGCCGAAGGGGTGTTTTGGGGCGGAGATTTTGAACAGGCAAAGGAATTAATATCCAACTACCAACTGACAGAAAACGAGATCAAATTTTTTGCAGGATACTCCGGCTGGACCTCACAACAATTGGAAGAAGAAATACTACAGGACAGCTGGATAGTAGCCGAAAAGTTCAAATCAGAAACATTATTTTCCAATGACGAGCAGAACCTATGGAAAGAGGTTGTTATAGGCCTGGGCCAACGTTATGCCCACATAGCCAATTTCCCGGAGAACCCGGCTTTGAATTGAGCTTTTAGATGAGGTTTTACGTTGGACGTGTTACGTTATATGTATAAAAAACGTATAACGTAACACGTAAAACATATAACGTTCACTATCCTTCCATTTCCTTAGCAGAATCTTCTACTTTTTTCTTAAGATCTTCTTTAAAGTTGATGAGGTTTTTAACCAGGTATTCATCAGCCGTAGATAATATCTGCGCGGCAAGGATACCGGCGTTTTTTGCCGCGTTAAGGGCCACAGTAGCCACAGGGATGCCATTTGGCATTTGCAATATAGATAGTATCGAGTCCCAGCCATCAATAGAGTTGCTTGATTTTACGGGCACGCCGATTACCGGCAGATGCGTTAACGATGCAACCATACCTGGCAAATGCGCGGCACCACCGGCGCCGGCAATAATCACCTTAATACCCCTATCAGCTGCAGCACGGGCATAACTGAACATCCTGTCGGGCGTACGGTGTGCCGATACTACGGTGATCTCATAATCAACACCTAATTCTTTTAAAACATCAGCGGCATCCTGCATTACGTTTAAATCCGATTTGCTGCCCATAATGATGGCTACTTTTGGTTCTTTCTCTAAGTTCATAGTTGATGGTTCATGGTTCATGGCAAAAAATCGTCAGATTGAATTTCGGAGTGCTGTGATCATTTTTACCAATACCTCATATTCATTATATAGTACGTTAAAATCCTCTTCTTTCAGATAGGCTCTTCTTCTTGCGATAAATAAACAACTAACAACTTCTATCGCAGATCTTAGTGAGTAGCCTAAAAATACTTTAAAAACAGCTTTGCTTTGCCCTGTTGAGCCTTCGGCAATATTTAGCACTACCGAATCAGCGGCCCTTTTTATCTGGGATATTAGGATATATATTTCTTCTTTGGGAAAGGTTTTAGTCAACTGGTTGATTTGTTCATCTAAGTCCATGGCCTTCTGCCACACCTGGAGATCTTCAAACCTAAATGCCATTTATCTTTTATTTATTGAATATCTAAATAACCTGTTCTACTATGAACTATGATCCATGAACTATGAACCAAAACCTAACTAATCACCTTCAACGTCTGCTGCACTAATCTTGCTTTTTCGATGGCTTTTTTCCGATCGGCATCAACAATGGTTACGTGACCCATTTTGCGGAATGGCTTGGTTAAGGCTTTTCCGTATAAGTGTACATATACACCCGGAATTTTCAATATTTTTTCGATGCCCTGGTATATGGCCGGACCTTCATAACCTACTTCACCTAAAATATTCACCATAATGGCATTGTTGAGGCAGGCTGTATCGCCCAGTGGCTGGTTAAATATGGCCCTTAAATGCTGTTCAAACTGCGAAACCACATTGCCTTCAATAGTTTGGTGGCCACTGTTGTGTGGTCGTGGAGCCAGCTCATTCACCAGTATTTTACCATGCTTATCTAAAAACATTTCTACCGCCAGTATACCTACAATTTTAAGACTCTCAGCAATCTTTTTGGCTACCTGTTCAGCTCGTTCCAGTATTTCGAATGGTAAGGTTGATGGCGATATCAGGAACTCAACCAGGTTGGCCTGTGGGTTAAACTCCATCTCCACTAAGGGGAATGTGCTTATGTCGCCATTCTCATTCCGGGCTACAATTACGGCTATTTCCTTTTCAAAATCGATCCATTTCTCGATCAGGCTGGGCTCTTTAAAGGCGCCTGGTAAATAGCTTTCATCAGCTACTTTATAAACGCCTTTGCCGTCATAACCATCCTTACGTAGTTTTTGAATGTACGGGAATGGTATAAAGCTTTGCTGTAATTGCTGTGGAGATGATATGATCTGAAAATCGGCTGTAGGGATGCCGTTTTCTTTAAAGAATTGCTTTTGCAGGCCCTTATCCTGTATCAGCCTGATCACGCGCGACTGCGGATAAACCATCACGCCCTCTTTTTCCAACTGTTCCAAAGCGTCAACATTCACCTTTTCTATTTCGATGGTGATCATGTCTACATTTTTACCAAAATTGTAAACAGTTTCATAATCGCTCAGAGAGCCTATAGTAAACTCATCACAGAGTTTACGACAAGGCGCTTCCCGGTCGGGATCAAGAATTTTTATGGTAACATTATAATTTATGGCCTGTTGTATCAGCATACGACCAAGCTGGCCGCCGCCCAGGATACCTAATTTTAAATCTCCGTAGAATGCTTTCATGTTGAAGATGCAAGTTTACCTGAAATCTTTCAAAAAGCCATAAAATGCTTAAAACATCTATAGCAAACTACCGCTTTTTAACCAGCAAATAATAAAACACAGCGTGTACAACCAGGAATATGCCACCTGTTATGAGGTAAACCATTCTGCCGGCAGGAGTCATTTTCATGCTCAGGGCGGTAATAATAAACACTACCGATCCGCCAAAATACAGCAGAAAACGTACAATGCGGTTATTCCAGTATTGTGGGTTAACCAGGAACATGGCAGGCAGGGTCATTACAAAAATGATGATATTTAAAAAGGTGACATTCTCCATGATCTTGGGTAATGTCTTGGTATAATCGTCGCTCTTTTGCTCTATATTGTAATAAACGCATACGGCAGCTATAGACAGGATAACTGAGAATAAGAAGACCCTGAAAAGTTGTTTAGGAATTATTTTCATCTTGATATCAAATATAATAAATAAGCCCGGTTATGCGCCGGTATTATGGCTGCAAAGAAACGCATATGCGCCCGAAAAGCTTTAATCCTATTGTCACAAATTGGGTTACAATAAGCCTCATGTCCCCCGAATACCCCAAAAACCGCTACCTTAGCGCCGTTTTTACATATAAATACACGTTCTATGAAAACCAAAATAGCAGTAGCCAACGGCGATGGGATAGGTCCCGAGATAATGCAGGCCGTACTTAAAGTTTTTGAGGCCAATGATGTACCATTGGAGTATGAATTTGTGGAGATGGGTAAGTCGTATTTTGATGCGGGGCACTCTACCGGCATGACAGCTAAGGCAAAAGAAACCATTGAAACCCTGGGCCTATTGTTCAAAGGCCCTATGGAAACCCCAAAAGGTAAGGGCGTAAAAAGCATCAACGTAACCGCCCGTAAAGTTTGGAATACCTATGCCAACCAGCGCGATTTCAGGACTTTAAATGGTGTTGATACCGTTTTCTCCAAAGCAGGTATCCCGATCAACCTTACCATCATCCGCGAAAACATTGAGGATACCTATGGCGGCATTGAGCATTTGCTGACTTACGACGTTGCTGTTGGTCGCCGTATTATTACCCGCCCGGGCTCGGCGCAGGTGATCCGCTATGCTTTTGAAATGGCCAAACGCAAAGGCTTAAAAAAACTAGCCTGCGGCCATAAAGCCAATATCATGAAGCTTACTGATGGTCTTTTCCTGGAAACTTTTCAGCAGATAGCCAAGGAATATCCTGAGATTGAGGCATCAGACATTATCGTGGACGACCTGTGCATGAAGTTGGTAACCCGCCCGGAAACGTTCGAGGCCATTGTTTTAACCAATTTACAAGGCGATATCGTATCAGACCTTTGCGCTGGTTTAGTAGGTGGATTGGGCTTCGCGCCATCAGCCAACATTGGCGATAATATATCCATATTTGAGGCCGTACACGGTACCGCTCCCGATATCGCGGGCAAAGGCATAGCTAATCCTACCGCTCTATTGCTGTCGGGTATTTCGATGTTACGCTTTTTAGGTTTCTCCAAAAACGCGGCGGCCATAGAAAATGCGCTGCTGTACACCCTGGAGCAAGGCGTACATACAGGTGATTTTGGCAACAGGTCCATCCCCGCGTCCAATACCAATGCCTTTACCGATGCTATTATTGCCAATATAGGCCAGGTACCGGCCAACGGCGGTGTTTTTTCAAATCCCGATTTTGAGGCCCGCGTGAGCCATCTGCAACCCATAAAAAACAAGCTTACCGTTACCAAAAACATCAAAGAAGAGATGATTGGTGTAGATGTGTTTGTGGAAGCACGGGTACAACCCAATGAGCTTGCCGAAATGGCCAAAAAGGTACTGACCGACAATTTTGAACTGGTGATGATATCCAATCGTGGCACCCAGGTTTGGCCTACAGGCTCCATTTATACCGAGCTGGTGAACGAGTACCGCGTACGTTTTGAAAAGAAGGCCGGTAAAGAGATCACCCAGAAAGAACTGCTGCATATAGCCGCCGATTTTTCGGAACTGGCCAAAGTTTGCTCTGTGGAGTTTCTGATGAATTTTGATGGTAAAATTGGCTATACGCTGGCACAAGGCCAATAAGCGTCTGCCTGCACTCATATAAAAATAACCTGTGATTGATCACGGGCTATTTTATGCCATTTAACTACTAAGGTATATCAACCAAAAATTGATAAAAAGTGGGTTTACATGGGTTTACACTTTTTAAGGTTAACATCAATTTAATTAATTGATAATCAGATAATTAAATTCTATTTTGCCAGATTTTCTCAAAAAAGTGTAAACCGTGTTTTTGGGGTAAAAAGGCTGTCATGCTGAGCGTCGTCGAAGCATGGTGGCCAGGCCTCTGCGCCCTACCCTTCGACGGAGCTCAGGGTGACAGTTCACCTTTTTGAACATTTTCATCCATTCTCTTACATCATAGGGCATTTCATCATGGGAAGGGGTTTCTTTGCGCGATGATAATCCTGTTTCATAAACCCCTTCCTCCCCTTCCCGCACTATTATTTAAGTTAAGGGATCCTGCAAACCCCATCGGGGTTAAAGCTTTGTAGAAAAAGTCGATTCCCTTTCAGTGCCGTAGGTGCCGTACTCAGGTTGCATACCTACAGCATGCTAAATGATGGTTGTTTGCTTTCTACAAAGCTTTTACTCCTATGGAGTGTCTTAAATAATGGCATTACCCTTCCCCTGACGGAAGGAATCGCACGGGGCCGGGGCTTTTTGGGAAGGCTGTCATGCTGAACCCCGTCGAAGCATGGTGGGCAGGCCTCTGCGCCCTACCCTTCGACGGAGCTCGGGGTGACAGCCCTCCTTTTGAACATTTTCATCCATTCGCTTATATCATAGGGCATTTCATCATGGAAAGGGGTTTCTACCCGCGATGACTGATCTATCCCATAAACCCCTTCCTCTCCCGCACTATTATTTAGGTTAAGGGACCTTGCAAACCCCATCGGGGTTAAAGCTTTGTAGAAAAAGTCGATTCCCTTGCAGTGCCGTAGGTACTGTACTCAGGTTGCATACCTACGGCATGCTAAACGATTTTTGTTTATTTGCTACAAAGCTTTTACTCCTATGGAGCATCTTTAATTAATGGCATTATTCCTTCCCGAGGGAAGGAAGCGCACAAGGCTTTGGTTTTTTGATCGGCTGCCGTGCTGAGCTCCGTCGCAGCATGGTGGGCAGATCCTAATAAACCGTGTAATTCGCCCCCATTTGTGTAATTCGTACAATTTTTACTTCCCTCTTTCTTAGCGGTTTATACATGAATTTTAATTATTTAAAAACCATTCATTGTAATTATAAGTTATAAATCTACATAAATCGAAATGAACTATTAATTTAAACGATAATTTATAAGAGAAACTGCTACTCATTTACATGCTAATTACTAACAAAAACAAAAGAAAGATGAACATGAAAAAGTCAGTTTTAATTGCTATTGCATCACTTACTATCGGTTTTTTATCAACCAATGCAATTGCCCAAACACAGCAACAAGACACAACTAAACGCGATACAACTAACAAAACCGCTCCTGCCTCAACTGCTGCTCCTTCCGCAGCATCGGGCGATGTGGTTGGTGTGCTTTCCAGCTCTACCGCTTTTGCGCCAATGGCTCTGGCCATTAAGAATGCCGATTTGGAAGCTACCTTAAAAGCTGCCGGACCATTTACCGTTTTTGCACCAAACGATGTGGCTTTCAGTAAAGTACCCAAACCAACTATGGACGATCTGATGAAGGATCATGCCAAGCTGGCCAAAGTTTTAAAATATCACGTAATAGCCGGTAAATACACCAAAACCGATATCATTAAAGCGCTTAATGCCGGTAAAGGCAAGGCTGTTTTAAAAACTATCGACGGTGATGCCATAACCCTATCGGTTAACGATAAGAGTAACCTGCAACTCACAGATGCCAAGGGAGGTACCGCGGTTGTAGTATCATTTGATGCATTGGCCAGTAACGGTGTTATACACGGTCTCGATGCAGTGTTGTTACCTCAGTAAAAAGTTCGTTTTGTTTAATTCTAAATCCAAAAGAGTCTCGGTATGCAGGTACCAGACTCTTTTTTTTTGATTATTTTTTAGATAGAGCAGCAAACTTACCTTGCTTCAGGTGCCTGTCTGCTATAAGGGCTATGGGCAAGCCCAGGCAAATGATCAGGATGGCTATACCGGTTACCAAAACAGGTAATTTAACAACCGGAAAGGCCTTTTGCGTAACCGGTATAACGCCCAGGTTCATGATGATCCAGGCGGTAAAGCCGTACAAACATGCAATGAGGTAGGCGTTCCTGAGCCCTTTTTTAAAGAAAGGGTACAACAGATAAAACGCGCTGGTAAACAAAATAGCGATCAGGTAATGAAATACCACGCCGGCAACCACCATTTCGGCCCCGCCTTTAAAAGCAGCCTTGCCAAAGGCGGCGCTGGCTATAAACTTAAAAATTATGGCAGGCTGTATTTTGTAGTTCAATAACAGGGCTGCTAAACCATCAAGCGTGCCGGTTATTAACCCAATACCCAAAATATTGAGCACAATGTTATTTATACGAGGTATAGTAGCTTTTTCTTTTTGCATCAGGAAATTTGATTTGGCTAATTTATGTTTTTTATAAAGTTATGATATGAACATTATTAATTTATTTTTTGCGTTTAAGTAAATTTTTGTAACAGATGCTTATTTTTATGGCAATGAATAATAGCACCTGCCTTATTGAGGTTCCGGCTTTGCTGAGTAAAAAAACGAGCAGGATACTGACGTTTAAAACAGAAAGCCTGATCATCGAAAAACCCACAGGTATAAAACCGCCCGATTTTATACCCGCAGCTACCATTGCAGGTTTCCGGTATGGTGTTAGTTGGGTGCGCGGCTATGCATTTACCATTGGCAGACAGTACTTTATTGAAATTCAAACCGATCAGCAAAAAGTCATCAGCATCAAATTGGGCAGTTATTACAGCATCCGTAAAAAGCTGTATGACCAGCTCTGGTCAGAGATCATTCATCAGTTGTGGCGCTATTACTTTGTAAACCAGTACAATTACTATTATGATCTGTACAAGATAAACCAGGCTTTTGAACTTTGCGGCATTTATTTTCATCCCAATGGTATTGGCTGGGATGCGCTCAACATTTTGCAATGGAACGAGGTAGGTATTAGCAGCTACTACAATTATTTCATGATCTACAATCGTAAAAACAAAAAACAATACAAAAGCCGCAGTTTTGCCAAAGACTGGAACGCCGTGGTGCTGCAAGCTGTTTTGAAAGAGATAGTCGACGAGAAAAAAGTAGTGTTCTAATTGTTAATTTCTTACCTTCTCAACACTTTTTAAACCTCGGGTTTTAACAAATTTCTATTCAAAATTGAGTCAAAAACAGCTTAAAGTCCTTCCAATAATTTTCATTTTACCGCTTTTAACAAATTTCAATACGGTTTCGGCAGGTTTTAAAAAGTTTAAAAAGTATTATTTATCGGCTATCAAACACCTACATACCAAACGGTCGGTTTTTTTTCGTTTAATAAAACAGCCCGGGGCGCTGTTAAAAGGTGCCCGGGCTGCTGATATAACTATACGAAATTTCTGGTGGAGTGTTGATGACTCCAATAAAATATTGTCATGCTGAGTGGAACGAAGCATCTGTTTGTGCATTATATATGCTAACTGAAGAAGATCCTTCGTTACTCAGGATAACAAAAATGGTGCTAAAAGCTCCCAACTAACTTACCCTTCCAAAATCATAACTTCATCGGGGATGATCGATTTGCCGCCTTCGGCTTTCTTTTTGGTAAGATTATCAACCCTGCGCATTAAAAGGATAGCGATGATGGAGATCGCTACAATGACATAGCCTACTATGTTATAATGTTGCAGCGGGGCGCCTTTGCCCGGCTGCGTTACAATCATGCCCGCAACCGCGGCGGCAACACCACCCGCAATTTGCTGTAACGAGGAGTTGATGCTCATGAAGGCGCCACGATCGGCCATATCGGGTATGGCGCTGGTTAAGGCCGATGATGGTATCATCCTGCTCATTACGCCCATCATCATTAATATATTGTAAAAAATAACCAACGGAAACGCGGTAACTCCCAAATTGGTATACAATACACACATCAGCATCATCCACACGGTAGCCATTGTAAATATTTTAAACTTGCTCATCTTATCGCTTAGCTTACCCACCACTGGCATGATCACCAATGCGCTCAGGCCCGATATCATAAACAGGATAGGCAATTGTCCGTTGGTTAGTCCCAAATTATTGATAGCGAAAGCGCTGCCGAAAGGCATCATCATAAAGCCACCTATAGACAGCAAGGCTGTAGCCGCAAAGCCTACGCGATAATTGCTTTTGGTAACCGTGTGTAACAAATGTTTAAAAGCCGTTTTTTCGGTTTTTATGAGTAAATGCGCTACCACGGGTTTCATTTTAATGGCTATTAAGGCTGCAATGCTGATGCTTAACAGGGCTACCATCCAAAATGGAGCTTCCCAACCCCAGGCGTTGGCTAAATAAAGACCGATAGGCACGCCAAGAACCTGGCTTGCGCCAAAGCCCATCTGTACAAAACCCATCACCCGTCCGCGTTGTTGCAGGGCAAACAAATCGGTAATAATAGCCATGGATATAGAGCCTATAACCCCGCCAAACAGGCCGGTAATGATACGCGCGGCAACCAGCACGGCATATGATTGCGCCAAACCGCAAAAAACAGTACCGGTAATAAAGCCCAGGTAAAAGAACAGCAGCAGCTTTTTACGATCAAACTTATCGGCAAAGCCAGCGGTTAGCAAGCCTGATATACCCGCGCTAAAGGCATAAGCAGATACTGCGATACCAAAGGCCGAAGGTTTCAGGTTAAGCGATTTCATCAATATATCGCCCAGCGGCGACATTACCATAAAATCAAGTATCACGGTAAACTGGGTGATAGCCAGCAGAAATATAATGAGTTTTTGGTAACCTGTAAAAGCTACCGGTTGTTGATTATCCATAATGTACTTTAAGTTAGTTCACAGCATTGATAGCCATGATGATTTATAATTTCAATAATTTGTGTATGCGACAATGTTTCTGATATGATGCGCAATACATAGTCGCTATCCTCCATGTCGATATTCCAGCATTGTACCGCAGGATGCTTATCCAGTAGTGTATGCAGCAGCTGCTTACCTTTATGGCTGCTGATGTTGGTTTTAAACAGCAGGATATGATTAAAATTTAAAGCTGTTTCCATCAGTTTTATTTTTTTAAGGATTTCACAACCAGGTCAAACGCCCGCCAGAGTACCTCGTCGGTCATTTTAAAGGGCTTGCCACCAAGGCTTTTCCCCTCAATATCAAAGCGGATAAGGTTATATAAAGTACCGAACGCTATTGACCAATACACCTCAAAAGGCATGGTTTCTATTTCGCCACGCTCTGTAATATTGTGCATAAACCTGGTCATGGCGCTGATGAAGCCGGGCATAAAGCCCGAAAGAAACTCTTCCTGGTAACTTGAACTGCGCAGCTGATCAAAAAACTGGTTCATCTTAGGCTTTTCCCTGGCGTAACGGTAACGGTTTTCCCATTGTTTACGCAAGCCCTGTTCAAAAGGCTCTTCCGGATCAAAGTCTCTGATAAAAAATTCTTCCATCACCCTCAGCTCCTCCATAGCCACTTTCATGATCAAATCGTCGCGGTCTTTATAATATATATAGGGCGTACCTACCGAAATTTTACAAGCCCTGGCCAGTTTATTCATACTAAAGCCTTCTAAACCATCCTTGATGATGAGCTCGATAGCTTTTTGCTTTACCAATTCTTCCTTGTCTGTATTTCTTGATCGCATAACGATACAAAAATAAATAAATATTCATTCATTTATAATGATGTTTTATTTATGTGACTATTTTGACAATTAGAAAGTATACGTTTTTGCTCTTGGCGGGAGATTCCGGGAGTGGTAGCTCATGATTAGACTCAGGAGAAGTTCTACGCGGGATGATCATCCTATTCCATAAACCTCTTCCTCCCCTTCCCAAGGGAAGGAATCGCACAAGGCCTTGCTCTTTGAATCCTCAAGTGTGGGAGTTCTTAACCTTTGTCGAAAAACACTATGGTCAATTTACCATAAGGTAACATTACCGCTTTACTTTTAAGTGTAAGTATGGACCACCATTTAAAACAAAAACCATGAAAAATTTAAAATTGAAAGCATTAGACCTGGGTGCCAGCGAAGTGCTGAACAGAGCTCAATTGAAAAAACTGACAGGCGGTGCCAGCGGCCCAACCTGCAGCATTAACCAGGGTGGCTGCAATACCAGCATTACCTGTGCCGGCGGCGAAATATGCCGTTGTACCGAAAACCCATGCTGGTGCGGCTGCAGGGGTTAAGCTAAGGTTCCCAGACTATTTTTCCCCTCCTCTCTGGCTCTCGCTGAGAGGAGGGAGCTTAGACAGAAGCAGAAACCCCTTCCTACCCTTCCCCAAGGAAGGAATCGCACGAGCCAGAGCTTTTTTAGATCGTGTTTTCCAGTTCCCTCCCTTGGGAGGGGTGCGGTTGGTTTGCGCGATGGCAGGGAGGGGTTTATACGTGCGGCAGATTAACCAATTTATTAAACTCCGCAGTCGCTCGGCTCCAGCCGAGTGACGACTATTTGCAGGCCTTTGACCTGCTAAACAAATATAATCTTGCTTTTTACAGCGGCCGGAGGCCGGGTAATAATCGTCACTCGGCTGGAGCCAAGCGACTGCGGGAATTTTTAATTAACTTTCTTCATAAAATGCAAATACAATAAAATCGTGCTTTTCATTTTCACTGTACTCATTCACTAATTTAATTTTTAAATAAACCAGCAGATCCGGGATGTGTGCCTGGCTATTAGTTTCTATATCATCTAATAACTCCAGCTCCAATTCTGAAGGAGGAGAGGTGTAATAAGCCGTTAAATGGATCTGGTGCATATCCAAATCGACATCAAGATATATACGCCTTAAATTTTCAGTTATCTTACGTGATAGAAACCTGAGAACTGTCCGGTACAATTCAAATTTTTTCTCTTCTTGTGTCATATTGTATTTTGTCCCCTGCTGGATTTTACCCATCAATATAACAACCGTCATCAGCATATCTATCCCAATTAACCGATGGCTTTATACTTTTGATGATATCATACTCGAATATAATATCAAAGTCCTCGGGATTTTCGTAATTACAATGCGGGCAAATATTATTTTCCAGGGCTCCATTACATATAACCCGGGGTAAGTTGGGCTTGCCCCTATCGTAATATGGTTCTGCTCTTTTAATTTTGTCACCAAGTTTATACTCATATTGCCAAACCTCACCAAATTTAAACTGTACGCGGTACATCATTACACCACCGCAATTGTTACAATTTGCCTGAATAGTCAATATGTTAAATGCGCCCATAGCCTGTTAAAAAACATTTAAAGCTTTATTAACTCTTTTATATATGAATAGCTTTCTGCGGTCCGTTTTAACTTATCTCCAATATCGCAAATCAGCAGATAAGTTGCCTCAGTTATCTCGATATCATATTCGTGCATTTGTATGAGGATATGATCAAAACACAAGCCTGTTTCATTGTATTCAAGAAACTCTTTCGCGATTATGATAGCTTGATTATTTAGTCCGGATTCTTCGGCTACATCCAGTAATGCTTGTAATTTTTTTTTAAGCTTGTTCACAAACCACTTCATTCTGCTTACCCTCTCACCCAATGTTCCTGCTCAATTTTCTTTTGCAGTTCAAGGATGGAGCCGATGAGGGCCTCGGGGCGGGGTGGGCAGCCTTGCACGTATACATCCACAGGGATCACTCTGTCCACGCCTTTTACAACATGGTAGCCATGCTGCCAGTATGGACCGCCGCAATTGGAGCAGGAGCCCATCGAGATCACATATTTAGGGTCGGGCATTTGTTCGTACAGGCGTTTAATGCGCTCGGCCATTTTAAAGGTAACGGTACCGGCTATGATGATCACATCGGCCTGACGGGCTGATGGGCGCGGAAATACGCCAAAACGATCAAGGTCATACGTAGATGCCATCGACCCCATCATTTCAATAGCACAGCAGGCAATGCCAAAGCTCAGGGGCCACAGGGATGACAGGCGCGCCCAATTAAGCAGATCGTCCAGTTTGGTTACTACAACACCGCCGCTTTCACTTGTTATATCACTGCTCATTTCCTGGCTTTTTAAAGGTGGGTTTAAACATGGGTTTGCGGATAGGCGCGGCTTCGGCAGGTGCTTCGGCAACGGCTGCTTCGGCAGCTACAGGCTCATTACCCATGCTAAAGGGTTTCACCACAAATTTCCCTTGCTCCATATTTAATTGTTCGTATAAAGATGCGGGAATGGTGACATCGGTTACAGGTACTACGGGTTTGGCTTTTATCCATTCCAGGTCGCCTTTGCGCCAAACGTACACCAGGCCCAATATCAGGATGCCTAAAAACACAAACATTTCGGCCAGCGAAAACCATCCCCAGCGGGCATCCTGCGCGATGATTTCATGACTGCCAAATACCGTTGCCCAGGGAAAAATGAATACCATTTCTACATCAAACAGCAGGAATATGAGGGCAATCACATAAAAACGCGAATTGAAGGGCAGCCAGGCATTACCGGTGGGTTCTTCGCCGCATTCGTACGAGGTTAATTTTTCGTAATTCGGATTTTTTGGAGCAAGCAGGCGGTTAATAAAAAATATAACACATACCATAATTATTCCGGTAATCAGGAAGATGAGTATCTTGCCAAATTCTGATATTTGCGAAACATCGGTCATGACTACAAATTTAACAAAACAAACCCATTTTGATGCAATAATTATTGGCGGCGGCGCCTGCGGGCTCATGTGCGCCGTACAGGCGGGCTTTTTGGGAAAGCGCACGCTGATACTGGAAAAGGCCGATCGTGTGGGTGCCAAGATACTGATCAGCGGGGGCGGCCGCTGTAACTATACCAATTTGTATGCTACCGATCAGCAGTTTATATCGCAAAACCCGCATTTCTGCAAATCGGCATTTTCGCAGTGGACGGTGGAGGATACCATCAGCTTTTTTGAAGCTTATGGTATTGAAGGCAAGGAGAAAACACTGGGCCAGCTTTTCCCGGTGAGTGATAAGGCTAAAGATGTGGTACAGGTTTTTATTGATCTTTGTGCCGATATGGATCAGGAGATCTGGTGTGATGCCGAAGTAAAAATGGTGGAGAAAACTGCCGATGGCTTTACCGTTCGGGCCGAGGTTGATGGCCGGCAGGAATACATCAGTGCGCCCAGTGTGGTGATTGCGGCGGGTGGTTTGCCTATCCCCAAAATGGGCGCTACCGATTTTGGCTTGCGTACGGCCCGCAATTTCGACCTTAAAATTGTAGATACCGCCCCTGCCCTGGTTCCGCTCACTATTACCGGGAAAGATCAGCCCTGGTACGAACAGCTGAGCGGCAACAGTATTTTTTGCCGGGTTTGGAACGACAGGATCAGCTTTGAAGAAAATATACTGTTTACGCATTGGGGACTGAGCGGACCAGCCATCCTACAGATCTCGTCCTACTGGAAACCCGGCGAATACATCAACATCGACCTGCTCCCTAACCAAAACATTGCTGATCTGCTGCTGCAGGAAAAAGAAGCCAACGGCAAAAAAATGCTGCTGGCCTACCTGGCAGGCCTTTATACCCGCAAATTTGCCGAGGCCCTGAGCGATAAGCTGCCCGTGGAGAAAAACCTGGCCTCGCTCACCAAAACCGATATCGAAAACATCAGCGAGCTGATACACGAATTCAAAGTAAAACCTGCCGGTGACAAAGGGTACGACAAAGCCGAAGTAATGCGCGGTGGCGTATCCACCGACGAATTATCCTCCAAAACGCTGGAAGCGAAGAAAGTGCCCGGTCTGTTTTTCGGCGGCGAATGCGTGGATGTTACCGGCTGGCTGGGCGGCTACAATTTTCAATGGGCCTGGGCCAGCGGTTTTGTGATAGCGCAGAATCTGTAGGGTTGTCTGAATCAGAATTTCCAGAATTTTAGAATTAACAGAATTTTTCAGTTCCCTCCCCACGGGAGGGGTGCGATGGGTACGTGCAATGGCAGGGAGGGGTTTATGCGCGATGCAAATTTATATGGTGTAGAAACCCCTTCCTCCCCCTTTCCGAGGGAAGGAATCGCACCAGGCCCGGGCTTTTATTTTCAAGCCAAAAATACAAGCCATCCTCAACTTATTTCAGGATTCCACAGGACAGGTTGACCTTCAGGCTGTACACCTTGCATATGGGGTTCCGAAACAAGTTCGGCATGACTTGGGGAGGTAATCAGAAAATCTTTTAATCTCGAAAATCACGGTTCTGACAAATAACGTATAAGATCTCTCCTCGTACCTCGTTCGAGATGACACTTATTGCTATTCTATCAGCCCAAACTGTTTCATATGATGGGTAAAGTGCTTACCGTGCCATATAAGCCATTCGTGATGATTCATGGGGCCGAAACCGCCATGGATAGCCACGATGCCGGGCTGCTCAAAATAACGGTCAAAGGCTTCCAGTTCTTGCATCAGTTGGTTAACGGCGGTTGCTATATTGGGGTACTGGTAATACTCAGGGGGCTCTTGAAAAACTACATTTCGCCCGATCTCCTTGTCGGAGTATACCATTAGCTGTTTCATTTGGGAAGCCTTGTCGGCCGGCTGCTCACAAAAAGGTGTTTTTTTGCCGTTTGTCCATTCCACCTGGTAAACCAGGTGCTCTACCATTTGCTGTGCCTTCATTTTACCCCAGATAGGCGTGGTATCCGGATCAAGTGACAATAATAATCGGCGTAGTTCTGCCCGGTTGTTGATATCAAAAAACTGAGCCATAATTACTTTATCGTTCAACAATTTCATAATTCCGGTATTCGCCTATGCGCCAGCCGGTCAGCTGTTCAACCCTTTGCAGGAATTTACGGCGAAAGGTCATGTTTTTACGAAGCGCCTTGGTGCTGAAATCGATCTTCCAGTTGGTGGCGGCTATACGTTTTTTCATGGGCGCTGGGTGTGTGCCGGTAAAGTGCACCAGCTTATCGGCATTGCCATAGTCAAACTCATAGGTTTCGGGCAGGTTTTGCTCCATCCAGGCATCGTCGTGATAAAACTTATTGAAATTTCGGATCTTATTATTCAAGCCTTGTGGTGGTTTGGCCCAGCCGTAATGATAGATGTATGCATCGATGAGTTTTACCTTAATCTTACGATCATTAAGCCGGAAACCTTGCGCATCGCGATAAGCGCGGATACCTTTAATATTCTTCACCAAACGGATTTCGCGGCGATACCAGCGGCGCGAATCGCCGTAATAATCATACGAACCATAAAAGTGCAGGTATTTAAACAGCAGGCCCTCGATGTTTGGTTTATTCAGTGCCTCCTCCATTTCTTTTTTAATGAGGGGATGATATTTTTCGTGCACGGCCTCATCGCCCTGAATGTAGAAAGCCCAGTCGGCATCGGGCGATATGGCATCAAAGGCCTTGTCGGTTTCTACGGCAAAAACCCGTCCGCCATCTTTCAGGGTATCGTCCCAAACCGAATCAATGATCCTGATCTTGGGCGAGCCAATAGCTTCGATCAACTGGCGCGTGCCATCACCAGAATTTCCGGACATCACGATAAACTCATCGCACAGCGGCAAAATGGAGGTGATGGCTTCAACAATGGGGTAATCATTTTTAACCGCGTTTCTGATAAAGGTAAATCCGGATACTTTCATTAAGCCAAAGGTATTTAAACAAGGGGTAATTTTGATAAAAAGTAAGATGATATTTATTGCTGCCAGATTTATCCTTGTGCATTTTGTTCACTCAATCTTCATGTTATTTTACAACCTTCAGTTGTTATTTACGTAATACAGTTAAATATCCATCTGCCTTATAATTTTAAAGAAATCAATTAATTATTAAGCTACAGGTTTAATCTTTTACTAAACCTGTATCATCCCTGCAACCAATTTACATATGGATATCATCAGAAGAGATAACATTACTTATGAGGAATTTATGGAAGAGCATTATAAACCCGGCATACCGCTGGTGTTTACCAATGCCGCCAAAGTGTGGAAGGCTAACGGATTGTTTAGTCCGGATTGGTTCCGAGCCAATTATCCCGATCGTAAAACCGATTGCCGGGGTACCACTTATACCATGCAGCAGGTAATGGATATGGTAGAGGCCGCTACCGAAGATAAACCCGCTCCCTACCCCATTATTTTTGATATTCCAGCAACCCTGCCCGAGATATTGCCCCTGTTGGATCCGCTGGATCTGAACTATGCATCGCCCAACTGGCTCAAAAATAAAATGTTCAGCGTTGGCAAATGGGGCGGCGCTACCGAAATGTTTGTGGGTGGCCCGGGCGGCAGGTTCCCCTACATGCATATTGATTATTACCACCTGAATGCCTGGATAACGCAATTATATGGCGAAAAGCGTTTCACCGTTTTTCCGCGCGGACAGGAACATATGCTTTACCCCCGCCCGGATGATCCATGGCGTTCGGAGCTCAATGTATTTGAACCCGATTATGAAAAATACCCGCTGTTTAAAGATGCCACGCCCATAAATTTTGTGGTTGGCCCCGGCGAAACTTTATTTATACCCTTTGGTACCTGGCATACGGCTTATTCGCTTACGCCAACCATTTCGGTCGCTTTTGATACCCTCAACAGCAAAAATCACAAGGAATTCATGAAGGATGTATGGACCTTTAAAAAACGCGACAGCAAGCTAAAAGCCGTAGCCATGTACGCTTATGCGGCGCTGGCTACGCAAAGCTGTAAAATTGGGGAGGTGTTGAAAGGGAGGTAGCAGAGTCGACTCACCCCGACATCGCTGCGCTCGCCACCCCTCTCTCCGCTTCGCGCATAGAGGGGGCTTTACTTCTTTTTTGTCATCCTGAGCGAAGCGAAGGATCTGTTGTTCATTATGCAATCGCAGAATAGATCCTTCGTTCCTCAGGATGACAAATTTCTTTTATAACTTTTCAATTCCCTCTATGCGCCAAAGGCGGAGAGAGGGGTGGCGAGCGCAGCGATGTCGGGGTGAGTCGACTATATACCCTCTAAAGACTACAATTTTTATAGATTTTTATCCCGATAAAACCAAAAAAATGTTGATTTTTGAAACCTACAAAACAGCATACAACATTGGTGATCACAAACCCGAAATACGAAGAAGCTTTAAATAACTACCATAAAAAAATAGCGGAAGCCAGCGTGGAGGATATGGTGCTCAATATGGGCCCGCAGCATCCGTCTACACATGGCGTTTTGCGTTTGGAGCTGATCACCGATGGCGAAATTGTAAAAGAGGTTATCCCGCATATCGGTTACCTGCACCGCTGTTTCGAGAAACATGCCGAATCATTAACCTACCAGCAAACTATTCCATTTACCGACAGGCTGGATTACCTGGCATCCATGAACAATAGCCATGCTTTTGTGATGGGTGTGGAACGGATGATGGGCATTGATAAAGATATCCCCAAACGGGTGGAGTACATCCGCGTGCTGGTATGCGAACTCAACCGCATTGCATCGCACCTGATAGCCATTGGCACTTATGGTATTGATATAGGCGCTTTTACCCCTTTCCTGTGGTGTTTCAGGGACCGCGAACATATTATGGGTATGCTGGAGTGGGCCTCGGGCTCGCGCATGCTATATAACTATATATGGGTGGGCGGTTTGTTTTATGATCTGCCGGTAGGCTTTGAGGAACGCTGCCGCGAGTTTGTAGAATATTTTAAACCTAAAATGGCGGAGCTTAACCAGCTGCTTACCGATAACCAGGTGTTTATATCGCGCACGGCCAATGTGGGTGTGCTGCCATTGGATGTGGCTATTAATTATGGCTGCTCGGGCCCCATGCTGCGGGCATCGGGTTTAAAATGGGATCTGCGGCGCATTGATAATTATTCTGCTTATCCCGAACTTGATTTCGAGATCCCCGTTGGCACAGGCTTAATGGGTACCGTAGGCGACTGCTGGGACCGCTACAAAGTGCGTGTGGATGAGATTGAACAATCCCTGCGCATAGTGGAGCAATGCCTTGACCGTCTGCAAAACGAGCTAAAACGCACCCCTGATTTTGACCCGCGGGCTAAAATGCCGCGTAAAATAACCCCCAAAGCGCAGGATTACTATGTGCGCTGCGAAGGCGCCAAAGGCGAACTGGGTTTTTATTTTATGGCCGATGGACGATCGGAGATCCCTACCCGTGTAAAAGCACGCGGACCAAGTTTTAACAATCTTTCCGTATTACCCGAAATTTCCAAAGGCGTACTCATCGCCGACCTGATAGCCATTGTAGGCTCCATTGACTTTGTACTGGGCGAAGTGGACAGGTAACATCAGTGTCACACTTTGTCATCCCGAGCGCAGCGAAGGATCTATTATTGAACATGCACCTCGCATAATAGATGCTTCACTTCGTTCAACATGACAATTTATTTTATATAGAAATCCATCAAACAAAAAAAGAGGTCCCTTACGGCACCTCCTTTTCAATTATTAATTTTTATTGGTTGGGCAAATTATTGATTGTAAACTTTAACCATGAAAACATAGTCTTTAAGTTTTTTCAGCTGTTGCTTACGGCTTAAACCAGCCAGCGTGTTTTTGGTGCTTAAGGTTAATGATTTACTTAATGAATCTGAAGGTATATTCTGGATAGCTTTTAACAGGTATGCTGATTTTACAGCAAATGCTGCTCCTGCTATCTGTGTTTGTTTAGCGTTGATGATACCGATCACATTACCTTTCTCATCCAATAACGGACCGCCGCTGTTACCCGGATTAACAGGAATAGAAACCTGATACTCGGTAGTATCACCTTGATAACCGGTGGCTGATGTTAAAGCCCCCTGTCCAAAAACAACCTTACCATCCGGATAACCAAAAGTAATTACGTTTTCGCCAAGGTCTGTAGATGAGCGTTTAAAGTAATAAGGTATCGCACCCAAACCTGTAAATGCATCATCATTGATCTGTAATACAGCGATATCATTTACAGGTTCGGTATAAATTACTTTACTGTGAAAAGATTCACCGGCAGCGTTTTGAACATATACAGAATCGGCGTCTTTAATGACATGATAATTGGTAACAATATATCCGTTTGACGAAAGCGCGAAACCGGTACCTCTGAAATTACCGGGGTTAGATGGCCTGGCTTTGGGTTTAACAGGTAAATTATTAATAAAAGTATTTGCCTGACCTTCCAACTTATCTGTTTTATACTTAAGCCTGCCTACTTCCTGGCTCAACTGCTCAAAATTCGATTCATGATTATTCAGTTTACCGGTAAAAAACAGCGTACCCAAAATAGCAAAAATAGCTATAGATGCCGCTACAGATATTTTGGAGTGGTGGTTGCGCCACATACGTACTACCCAGGTTGGATGGATGGTTACTTCCTCTTTCAGGGCGTGCACATCTATCTCATCGTGAATAGCGTTCAGGCGTTTTTCCAGCTCCAGGCGTTCGCCGTATTGTTTTAGTAAACCAATAAACTGCATGTGCTCGGTAACCCGGCTTTCTACAGTCGCGTCGTTTTTGCGGAGCAATTCAAACTGGGTACGTTCGTCGGCGGTCATGCTGCCGTCAAAGTACCTTTCAATTAATTCCGTAAGTTGGTGATCACTCATCTCTTTGCTTTCCTTCCTTATTTTTGCTGAAAAAACAGCTTTTTGAGCCTTTGCAAGCATTTATATTTTTGTGTTTTGGCATTATCGGCATTGGTATAGCCAAAACGTTCGCAGATATCCTGCATAGATCTGTTATGTATATAAAAGTCTTCCATAATGGTTTTGCAGGGTTCACCCAGCAATTGCAGGGCACTTTCCATTTTTCCAAACTGCACATCCCGCTCATTATGGTCGTCAACCTCTTCGTCAACAGGCAGGTACTCTTCAAAATCACGAATATCGCCTCCGTACCTGTTCATGTGGCTCAGTCTTTTAAGCCAGAGCCTGCGGCAAACCGAATAGATATACGTTTTAAGCTTACTGCTCAGTTCAAATTTGCCCGACTTTATCTTATTATAAAGAACGATGATCGCTTCCTGATATACATCTTTGGCATCATCCTCATCCCCGTTGTTATTGATAATTAACTGCAGTATCATCGGAAAATAGGTAGTGTATAACTTTTTTAACACTATCTCCGAGTTGTTGAGTATACCAAGAACTATCTCGCTATCTGTTGGTGCCGAAGCTTTTAACTCTTTATTCACTCTTAATACTATTTATATAAAATTGTAACCCATCATCATAAAAAATAATTTACCTAAAATAAATCATTAGCATCAACATGGATATTTAGTGTTGTAACAATTATACGCCCGAATGTTCAATTCGTTTTTTAATACCCTAATTTCAACAAGGTAACCCATCGCCTCCGCCCCTCCATTTTTTTTATAAGATGGCAAATCTGCAATAAAAAAAACCGGCCTCAAAACATTTCGTCAATCGCCGGTATTCGCAGGTCATCTCCTTTAATGTAAGGCTAAGGTTACCTTTTTATTTCCACTGTATTAATACCAAAAAAACAATTAAAACTTAAAACGTACTAAAATGAAAAATTCAATCAAAACCGGTTTAGCCGCGTTAGCTATCGCTATTTCTTTTACCGCTTGTGGTGGCGATGCATCAAAAACACCTGTCGATTCTGCTAAAACCAACGCAACAAAAATTGATTCAGCTAAATTAGACTCGGCCAAAACTCTTGCTGCCGATTCTGCTACCGCTGTTCTTTCTGATTCGACTAAAAAATAACCGAAGAATACAGTAAAAAAAAAAGCCTGTTTACTTTTCCCTTGTTTATCAATCATTTATAAACAAGGGAAAAATATTTTTATTTTTTTTAAAAACTTGGGTTACCTTTTTTACATACCGGTATTAATACCTGAAAACGATCACAAAATATTTAAATTTTAAAACTCACAAAATGAAAAATTCTTTCAAATTAGGTTTCTTAGCTTTAGCTATCGCTGTTTCTTTCGCTGCTTGTAAAGGTTCTGGTTCAGCTTCAAACGCTGATTCTGCTAAAGCTGATTCAGCTAAAGTTGACTCTGCAAAAACTGATTCAGCTACTAAAGTTGATTCTACTGCTAAAGCTGGTGCTGCTGCTGTTGATTCAACTAAAAAAGATACTGCTGCTAAAAAATAATTATACCATGATATAAAAGTGCTTGAAACATAAATTTCAATCGCTTTTTATTGGTATTTTAGTTATTCTTTAACTTAAAAGGTAACCCGTGATTTTTAATTAAAAATTATGGGTTACCTTTTTTTGTTTTAGGTATTAACAAGAAAACTATATAATCACTTATTAAAAATTAAACATGAAAAATTCATTCAAACTTGGCTTTTTAGCCCTGGCTATCGCTGTTTCATTTGCTGCTTGTAAAGGTTCTGGTTCAGCTTCAAACGCCGATTCAGCTAAAATGGACTCAGCTAAAATGGACTCAGCTAAAACTACTGCTGTTGATTCGGCTAAAGCTGACACTGCAAAAGCTGACACAGCTAAAAAAGACACAGCTAAAAAAATGTAATTTCTCATTTTTTAGAAACAAAAAAACGCCCTGGCTTACCGGGGCGTTTTTTTGTTTCCTTAATTTTGTTGCGTAAAACAATTTGGATAGATATTACTTCATATGATAAGTTTAAATTATATGAAATATTCCGAATGGCAATCACTCAGTACAGACGAACGCAAAAGCATAGGCTGGCACCGGCATCCGCATATTAAAACTGCTACACTTTTCAGCATCGCTTTTATTATAGCTTTTATAGCTGTGGTTTTCGGCATCAGTAAAAATAGCATGGTACACCTTAACCGTAAGCCCACTGCACAGGAAGCCTTCAATATGGCCAGGGGTATTGTAAAAGATCATCTGAAACAACCTTCAACAGCGCAATTCCCAGGTCATGATTTTAAGCCGGTGATTGATACAGCCAACAACAATTACCAGATCCGGTCGACCGTAAAAGCTTTAAATATTCAGGGCAAAACCATAAACGCGGAGTGGGTTGTGGACATGCATTACACCGGTGGCGATTGGTCTGAAAAAACAAGCTGGCAGGTTAAATCAGTAAGCATATCGCCCGAAATCAATTAGCAAACTTATTTTATAAAAAAAAAGACCAGCTGTTTGGCTGGTCTTTTTTTTAGGAAAGGCAATAATTATATTTCTATCGAACCTGGTCGCGCAGCGCTTTTATTTCATCATGAGCATCGAGTAGTTTATCCAGTTGTGCACTTACTATCTGGAGTAAGTGGGCGGGCAGGGATTCTTCTTCCAATGCTTCACGATAAGCTTTTACAATAGCATCTTCTCCAAATTCACATTCCTCCAGTATATCGTGTGTATCATGAGCGGTGAAGGCAGCTTTAACATCAAGCCACGTTCTGTGAATTTTACCACTGGTGCTTGTGCTGGTATCTATGTCTTGTCCTAACACCTGAATCTCGGTACCCAGTTCAATTTTAAACCGGTGGCTATCGCCGATGAGCGTAGTGAAAAGATCCTTAAGCCCACCCTCATTATCTTTCAAGTCTTTCAAAGCGCGTTGATACCCCTCAATGCGATCATTATTAATTTGTACCAGGTCATTTAATATCCCGGCTGTTGCTTGTGCATTTTCCATAGTTATAAGTTTTATACAAAATCAACAGCACAAAGGTTAAATTGTTTAATTTTAAATAAAAATATTATCCTATTTATAAATAAAATTCTATGATTTCCCTCTGAATAAAGAGATGATCCAAACTAATATCAAGATAACTACGATTACAGCTACGATACCCGCAACCGCGCCGGCTTTAAAGATCCCTTCAATCACCGAACAGCCGCTCAAGGTGAACAGTAGCAGGGTAATAAATATCAAATGTGCGTTTTTCATATGTTGGTTATTTGTGATTATTTGTTTAACTATACTATTTACTACACCACTGCCCTGTTTTTTGTTTGCCATGAAATAAGATGAAGGTAGCTGCGCTAAAAAAGACGACCCAGAAGTTAAACTTTTATACTGTTGATTAAAAAAATAGACTGCCGCTATAATTTAATGTTACACCAAATATTGGAACGATTTATGCATACAGCTTAGATATAATTAATAAAAATTTTAATTAAACCTTCGGGCGGTTTAACAGTCGAAATGAGCAACGTTGGAAAAAATAATCCGGGTGAACAATGTATAAGTGATTAGGATATTAACTATCAATTAGCCAAAAAATAATTTTCAGTATTAAAATATAGATTTTGCTAATTGAAAGTTAAAGCTTACATACTTATAGTGCATGTTTTGATCAAACACTAAAGCTAACTGAATTAATTTACATAAATTTGCATTACATTTTCCTTAATAAAATATACCTAATAATATGAGTTTACAAATACAGCCAAATATCCATTGCGAAAATTGCATTAAATGTGGTGCACGTCCACAAGTTCAGCAAATAAAAAAGTATTGGATCATTTCATGCCCTAATAACGATTGCAAAAATATTGTAAAAGACGAGATCGTTAATTTTGCGGCCTGGAACAGACTGAATAAAACCAACACCAATATTAAGCCTAACCAAACGCTTAAAAAAATAGCTTAAGTATCAGGCTTATAGTACTGCATTACTAAAAATTAAGTAAAACAGTACGGCTTTTTAAGGCAGATAAGTATTTTTACCCCTTACTTATAAAGCCATGCTCAAGATGCTTTTTTCAATAAACAATGCTACCGTAAGATTTCTGACCAACACCCTGTTCAATAATCTTACATTCAAGATAAATAAAGGCGAACACTGGGCTCTGATAGGCGAAAGTGGTTCAGGTAAAAGCGCTCTGCTACAAACTATAGCAGGGCGCTTTAATATTACCGGAGGTACCATCAATTACTATTTCCAGAATGATGTTTCGGGATTGCAGGTGGCGCAAAATGGCCAAAATCTGCACAGCAAACTCATATCCCTGGTTGAACCCAAACACCATTTCCGCAACCTGTCAAACACTACTGATTTTTATTACCAGCAACGATACAATTCCTCAGACTCTGAAGATGCCTTAACTGTTAATGATTACCTGTTATCGGTAAAAAGCATTCCGCGCCCTGGAATACACTGGACTCTGGAGAATATCCTTAGCTTGTTAAACCTGCACGCCTTACGCGATAAGCAGCTTATTAAGCTCTCCAACGGCGAAACCAAACGTTTAATGCTGGCCGCCGCCCTGCTTAAAAATCCCATATTATTACTGCTCGACAATCCCCTGACCGGTTTGGATGTAAAAACCAGACAGGAGTTTAATGGCATTATTGAGCAGATCACCGCGTCGGGTATCAGCATTATCATGGCTACCTCTGTACATGAAATACCCGAAGCCATTACCCATATAGCCGTTTTAAAAGCCGGCGAAATTGTTCATGAAAGCACCAGGGAAGCCTTTACCCCCGAACTGTTTGCGACAGACACATCAGATCATATTGACAAACAGGAACTTGCAGAACTACTCAATATCAATAAAAACCCGGTTACGTTTAACCAGGTAGTAACCATGGATAAGGTACATATTCAGTATGGCGACAAGGTGATATTGGATAATGTAAACTGGCAGATAACAACGGGCGACAGGTGGGCACTACTTGGACCCAACGGCGCGGGTAAATCAACCCTGTTGAGCCTGATCAATGGGGATAACCCGCAGGCCTATGCCAATAACATTATCCTGTTTGACAAAAAACGCGGTACCGGCGAAAGCATATGGGATATTAAAAAGAAGATCGGTTTTGTATCGCCCGAGCTGCACCAGTATTTCCCTACCGATAACAGTTGCCTGCAGGTAATTGAATCGGGCTATTATGACACCCTTGGGCTATTCAGGCCAAGTAACCCCGAGCGGGCGGCCATTGCTCTGCGATGGATGAAAGCCCTGGAGATTGATCGTTATGCCCGCACCCTTTTAAAAAACATTCCGGCCAGCGCCCAGCGTTTATGTTTACTGGCCCGGGCGCTGATCAAAAACCCCGCTTTGCTTATTTTTGATGAACCCTGTCAGGGCATGGATGATCATCAGCAGCAGCATTTTAAAAACCTGGTTGATACCATTTGCAGCCTGAGTAATGTTACCCTTATCTACGTAACCCACTACCAGCACGAAATACCCAACAGTGTTGATAAAGTACTGCGACTAGATAAAGGTAAAGTAGTTAATTAGCGTGTACAATAAACACTACATGCGCTGTAGTATATCCCCGTCATTGAAAGTTAAATTTTACATAATAGTTAAATTAAACTTTATTAATTCTTATCAATTTTTTCTTTTAAATGCCATTTATTCATTCATTTTGTTCATTAATTTAAACGCTATATCCTTCTGATAAAACACACGTAATAAACCGTAAATTACTTATTAGTTTAATAGCTAATAAGAATTATCTGCTATTATAAACCTGTGTTTTATGAAGAGCCTTTTACGTTATTTGATATTGCTGCTGATACTGCTTGGCTTACAGGTAACAAATGTAAAAGCGGCTAATAAATCATGGGCAGGCGGAGCCGCGGGTGATGTGTCTAACTGGAATAACGGAGCTAATTGGCAGCCGGCAGGAGTACCCACAGCCGCAGATGACGTAAACATTGGTGCGTTGCTTTTTTTCACCAATCCTCCTATCGTAAATGCCGGGGATAACGTATCCTGTGCGTCCATTACGTTTGGCGTGATACTAACTTTAACCACTGTACCTTTAACAGTGAACGGCACCTTAAATGTAACCAATTCCATTACCCAGCAACCAACTTTATTAATTTCCTATTCGGTTCCATTATCCGGTACCGGTACCCTTAACTGCGGTTCTATCCAAATTAACAATAATTCAAACCCCGGTAGCGCTTTATTAGGTATCTTCCCGAGTTTAAATTTTATAGTAACTCTTCAAAATTTAAATGTTAGTGGAAACGTAACTGTTAATTCAACTACTGTTGTAGCCCTTGTTATCCCATTGGGGGAAATTGACGGAAGGTTTTCATTAGTAAGCGGAACTACTACTATTGGCGGACAAATACTTACACAAAACACCCTGTTTCGCATACTCGGCCTCAGCAATAGTGTAGGAAATCCCGTATTTAGTATCGATCCTCCTACTGGTTCCACTGCTACATTAATACTCACCAATGCAAATCCTATCAATACAACACCTGTTTCCGGATCAACGTATGCAGGCTCTATCGATTTTTATAACAGCACAGGAACAGGGCAAGCAACCGTTAATTACGCGTATCCAGGTGCAGGCATACAAACGGTATATGCAACAACCGGTATTAGTAATTTAGATATAAGCCCGGCATTATATCAAAATCTGACATTTACAAGCACAGGTAATAAGCGTCCTACTGTTACATCCGGCTTGCTAACCGTTGCCGGTAATATAGATAATTCTGCAAGCTCGCCTATTGATTTTGTTACCAATACCAATACAGTTCAATTAACCGGTCCGACTGGTATTACCCAAACCATCGCCGGTGGGTCATATGTCAACACAGGTTTGCCCGCCTCACCCGTTGGTACTGTATTCTATAATCTTACTTCATCAGCCACAACTGCAACCTTAAGCGGACGTAATAATATAGCCGCCAAGGGAACTTTGGCCTTTTTAAAGACGAACAACACTACCATGAATGTGGATGCTACAGCATCCAATAGCCTCACCCTATTATCAAACAGTACCGGCGACGCCAGTATTGCCAGTTTAAGCGCCGATGCCAGCGCCGTCGCCATCACAGCCACGGTTACCGGTACCATTAACGTACAGCGCTGGGTAAAAGGCGGTGGTGGATCAACCGGGCCGCGCCGTTATATGCTTATTTCCTCGCCGGTTGCCAATGCTTCGGCCAGTACATATAACCTGCAGCCATTTTTTGCCACTACCTATATTACCGGTCCGGGTGGTACGGGCAATGGTTTTGACACCTCGCCTCAGAACAACCCATCCGTTTTTATATATGACGAAAATGCGCCGACTACACCAAATCCCAATGTAGTAACTGGCAACGAATTTAAAGGCTTTGCTACCATGAACGAAACCGTACCCATGGGCAATGGTGTAGAATTTTATTTCAGGGGCAGCCGTACGGGTGTGCCTGCTTCTACGGTATTTCTGAGCCCCTTCCCTGCTCCTGATAATGCTACGTTAAATTTTTCGGGCGCTGTGTATAAAGGCGCTGGTACAAACGGTGCTTTCACGGCAAGTATAATTAACTTCCCTGCCACCCCACCACCTTATTATAGCTCATCGGCGGTTACACTTTCAAACAATTTATCACGTAATAGTTCGGCATCAACAAAATTGGGACTTAACCTGGTTGGCAATCCTTATCCATCGGCAATTGACCTGCAAAAGGTTTATTCTGTTAACGCTAATAAATACAAGTTTTACTATATGCTGGTTAAAAACGTAACTACTGGCCCCAATAGCTTCTCCACTAAGTATGCTGTTTATGACGCGACGAATGCAATTATACCTGCTGGAGCAAGCAGATACGCCGTATCCGGACAGGGCTTTTTTATAGTTGCCCCTACCACAACTTCAACGCTAACATTTGATGAAACTATGAAGGCGCCTTATACTTCATATTCTTCAACCAGTCCGGTGTTTAATGTGATACGTAACCCATCTGTGGTGGCTAAAACTTTGGCGGTTAGCCCTGATAAAAATGCGACGCAGCAAATTGCCGCTTCCAGCTCACCGGCATCTGCCGAAACCGTTACAGACCCTATGCCACGACTGCGTTTAGAAATGATGCGTGATACCAACATCCTGAACACTGCCGACATTGCCTTTGATAAAAACTCCAGTGCCAAATTTGTACCTGGCGAAGATGCGCCATACATAGCGGCATCAGGCCAGGGTGACTTCTTCTATTCACAATCGGCCGATTCTGTGGCCTGTTTTGCAAACTATACCGCAAACCTGGAAAAACTAAAACGCATCAATTTGTTTATCGCGTTTTCGACTTTTGGCCAGTACAAAATTATAGCGCCCGTTAAATCAAACATCGACGAACGCTATACCATCTATTTAAAAGATAAATACACCAACGATTCCCTGGATGTGGTACACAACCCGGTTTATACTTTTAATGTTGATCAAAACCCGGCCAGTTACCCACGCGACCGCTTTTACCTGAGCATTGGCATCGCTCCGGGGCATGATTATAAACTGTTGGACTTTAGCGGCACAAAAATAACAAGCGGTATACAACTTACCTGGAAAACCGATAATGAAAGTAATTTTACAGGCTTTGCGGTTCAAAAAAGCATTAACGGGGGTAAGTCGTTTATGATGATCGATAGCCTGCAATCAACCGGAGCCGGGAATTATAGCTTTACAGATCCGGCGCCGGGTACCGGCCAGATCACTTACCGGCTGGCGCAGAGCCTGGTAACCGGCGATATGCAGCTGTCAAAAAACCTGGTATTTGATTACAATAGTGATTTGAATGTTTTAAAATTTATGGTATATCCTACAAGCACGGCCCAGGACATCCACATTAAACTGGGTAAAACCTACACCAATAACATCAAGATCAATATTATAAGCGCCACCGGCGGCATGGTAAAAACCTTAACCTCTGCCAACACCGATTCGGTACAGGAAAACGTGGCCGGGCTTATTAAAGGACTTTACATTGTAGAAGCCATTGATACCAACACAGGCAAACGCATCGGCAGCGCCAAATTCTTTAAACAATAATAAATCCAAAAACCGGTTTGTTATAATTTGGCAAGCCAAGTTGGTCTGTTTCTTTAAAAATTGACTAAAAGCCCTTGTCTTGTTCATTTTATTCATTCAAAAAGATGTCTTTAGGCAACAAAAATGAAACTCTGACGAAAGTTTGGTCGTATAAGTTCTATATTATAGAAGCTTAATATACAAAACATTGTTACTCCCGAATTCGCAAAATCGTTTACCAAAAATCCTCCTGACTTTTATTTTCCTGATCATTATCCAAAGTAGAGTTCTTGCTGCCTATACTTTTAATTGGGATGGTAGTAGCTCAACCGCCTGGACAACCACCGCCAACTGGACAGTTACCGGAAGCGGAACCGGTACAGCAGACTATCCCGGAAGCGGGGGCAGAACAGATGATATTGTGCTATTTGGGGTAAGTACTTCGATCGGGGTTTATACTAACCAGCCAACTTTAACCCTAACTGCCAATCAAACCTTAACTATAGCCTCTATTACGTTTGGGACAAGGCAATACAGTTCCTCAACACCCGGAACAACGTTAACTATAAATGGCAACACCGGAACATTGACAGTAACGGGCGATATCACCCAAAACCCCAACACAAGCAACGGCAACGGAACAACCATCAATAACTTTATAAACGGCACCGCAACAGTTAAATGTGTTAACATCAGGGTTGGGTTAAATGGCACTACTGGTGGGCAAAATAGCTTTTTATTTTCTCATATAGCCAATTTGAATGTATCAGGGAATGTTATTATCATACCCAGTACCAGCTTAATAAACGGCAGTGGTTTCCGGTTGGAAGATGGTATTATGCGACTGGATGGACAGATAAGCATTACCAATCCAAATGGCTATACTTCTGGTAATAACCTAGCTTACTTTACCGTAAATGGCACATATAACACCAGCGCGCCAAAGAGTAGTCCTACATTATACCTGAACAACGCCAATGCGATAGGCGCTCTGGCGGCGCCATATGGCTCTATAAATCTGGATGGTAACAGACAAAGCGGAACGCTTGGTGGACGGGTAACCATTTATTACACAGCTCCTAACGCGGTTGTATATACTTCTTCAACACAGGGTTTTGGCCCAAATGGCGGCAAAGTAAGTACAACCGCCTCAACCGATGTTACTTATGATAATCTGGTTATCCAGGGGAGCAACGCTGTCATTGGTGGTCCGGTTGTTGGCAGCACAATTCCGGCTCAAACCAGTTATTTAAATATAGATTCGACATTTACCACATCGGCCAATGTAACTTTCGGTACCGTTAATACTACTACAACGATTGGAATAAGCACTTCAACAGCAGCTACCTGGACAAATAATTCGCCCGCAGTGATCACAGGTGGGGCAGGCAGCACAGACATCAACGGGAGCCTCATCAACGCCGGAACCATGAATATGGGTACAGGCAACCTCAACATAGCTAAAGATTACAATAATACCGGTGTATTTACGCCAAACACCACTGCTATTATCACTTTTGATGGTGCCGCCGGACAAACTTTAACTGATAAAACCACTGCAGGCACAAAATTCAACAATGTGTTTTTTACCAATGGTTCAACAAGCGCCACAGGCAAGCGGATGATAGGAGGCAGTAATTTTTTTATTAATCCCACTTATACCATCAACGTAAACGGATCGGGTATATTGACGGTAGAAAATACACCTGCAACCTATACTTCGGCCCTAACGTTGCTTTCTACATCTGCTGGTGATGCCAGTATCGGCAACTTAACCGCCGGTACCATCGCCGGTAAAATTGAAGTGCAACGCTTTATAAAAGGCGGCGCCCGCAGGTATATGCTTATTTCATCGCCGGTTGCTGATACTACCAATACCGCTATAAGCAGCACCTCCAACAGCTACAGCCTGAAACCAATCATATTACCGGGGGCGGCAGGTAGCAGCACCATTGTTACCGGGTTAAATGGCGCTGCTAATGGTTTTGACAGCGCCCCGGCTACGGGTAACAGTCCCTCTGTTTTTGTTTATAATGAAAACGCGCCAGGCTCAACAGACCCTAACCAGGTGGCCGGCAACGAGTATAAAGGGCTAACCAATACCAGTGTATCTATACCCATGGGTAACGGCATATTGCTTTATTATAGAGGAAGCAGGGCTCTGTTAAACGCGGCCACGGGAGCGCCTTTTGTAAAACCCTTCCCCGCTGCCGATGATGGCACATTAACGTTTTTCGGATCGGTTATCAAGGGAACAACAGCTACCAACTCCCCGATGACGCCTAATATTATTAATTTACCCGCCACCACGTCAGCAGACGCGTCAACATATCCTTTAACAGGCACTGCCTTTAATCTCAACACGTTATCATTTCATACCACAACTTCAACGACAAAAAGAGGGTATAATTTAGTGGGTAACCCGTACGCCTCTGTTATTGACCTGGCCAAAGTTGGCGCCGGTAATACCACCTTGAAATTTTATTACTTACTCATCAAAAATGCTTCGACCGGGCCAAACAGTTCATCCACACGGTTTGTGCTATGCAATACAACTAATACAGCTTCACCGGCTGTAGGAACCGGGGGCAGTCAATACGTATTATCGGGTCAGGGCTTTTTTGTGGTGGCACCGGCTGCAAATACCAAGATCACCTTTGATGAAGACATGAAAGTAGGCTACTCAACTTATACCGGTACTACCCCTCCTATTTTTAATGTTAAGAAAGGCGGCCCTTCGGTTGTAAAAACACTGGCTGTTAATGCCCGCCAAGATATTAACCAGGCAGCCGGTTCATCAATAACGGCAACATCAGCCAATAGCGATACCACACCCTGGTTAAGGCTTGATATGATGCAGGATTCGAGCACCTTTAGTTCAACCGATATTTATTTTGATAAAAACGCACAAACAAAATTTGTTCCCGGTGAGGATGCGCCTTACATGGCTTCATCGGGCCAGGGAAATTTCTTTTTTTCGCAAACGGCCGATTCTATAGGATGTTTTGCCAACTACACCACCCAGCTGGAGAAACTAAAGCGGGTGAATCTGTTTATTGCCTATACCAACTTTGGCACTTATAAACTTACCGCGCCCATAAAACAAAACATTGATGCACGCTACTCCATTTATTTAAAAGATAAGTTCACAAACGATTCTTTAGATGTGATACATAATGCCGGATATACTTTCAACGTAACTACCGATAAGTCCAGTTATGCCCGCGACAGGTTTTATTTAAGTATTTCTATAGCCCCGGGTCACGAATATAAATTGCGTGAATTTAACGGAATTAAACAAACCACCGGCATAAAACTAAACTGGCAAACCGATAATGAAAGTAATTTCACCACATTTATTATCGAAAAAAGCACTGATGGCGGCAATTTATTTATAGCTATTGATAGTTTACGATCAACCGGGGCGGGTAATTATAGTTATACCGATATAACACCCGGCAGCGGCCAGGTACTTTACCGTTTAAAACAGGAATTAGTAACAGGGCATACCGACGTTTCGAAAAACCTAACATTTAACTACCTCAATACAAATCCTTTAAGATTTGTTGTTTACCCCAGCACGGCTTCGCAAAGCATCAACATCAACTTTGGCAAAACCTATAGCAACGCTATTAAGGTGACTATCGCGAACACATCCGGAGCGCTGGTAAAAACCATAACAGCCAGCAATACCAATTATTTACAGCAAAATATTGGTAACCTGTTGAGCGGCCTTTACGTAATAGAGGCAGTTGACGAGTCTACCGGAAAAAGGATCGGCAGCGCTAAATTTTATAAACAATAACATCACCATGAAATTAACTGCCTTTGTAAAAACTATGTATAAAGTTTTACCGGGGATATGTCTTTTATTGCTAACCAGTAATTGTTTTGCCCAATCAGATCCGGGTGGTGGCCTTTGCGACGGAAATGATGGTGGGCCCGATGGCTGCCCATTGGATACCTGGGTAATTGTATTGGTAGTGATGGCCGTTATTTTTGCTGTTACCCATTTACACCGCCAAAAAAAATCCCTTCAGGCTTAACCTAAAAGGGATCTCTTCATTATATTTTCTTCTTGCAGGAATGAATGTGAATGTGTTGTTGGCCTTATACTTTTCGTATTTGCGATGGGCTGATCTGGTTTACTTGTAATTGTTTCAATACACCATCAACCACTTTAGGTAATTCGTCGAGCGTTCTTTGCGGGTTACGCAATTCGCCTACACCAAAACCTCTCCATACTATACGGCCGGTGTTACGGTCAATCAGGTCAATAATAAGGGTACCCTCTTTGTAAGGCACACGAGCATAAGTACCGCCGTAGCCGTATGGATAGCCCCAACCACCCCAGCCGCCGTAGTAGCCGTAAAATCCGCGTGACCGCCAGCCCCAACCCCAGCCCCAGCCACCCCAGCCGCCCCAACCGAAGCCGCCATAATAAGCCGGATAAAATTCTGTTTTAACACCTCTGCCGGTAATAGTAGAGTAGCTTACCAACAGATCGGGATTGTTTTCCTGTAGTTTTAAGCCTTTGTTTTGTAGTGCGAAGATGGTAGCATCTTTCACCCTTTCATCAGCGATTTCTTTTTTAACAACACCCCCTGCCTTGTTACTTGTTTCGGGTGCTACCCAGGCAAATGTGCGGTAAGATGAGAGATCGGTTTTGTTGCGGGCTGCTGTGTAGTAATTGTAACTGCTGCAAGCAGACAGGGCCGAAACCAGCAATAATACCAGCCCTGTGTAGATAGTTTTTTTCATTTTAATTCACTCCCTTATATTTATTCATTAGACTATTGAGCAAACAAAGGTTTAATTTAAATAATTATTTATTTAAATTAACTAACTGAGCGTATAACTTTTCGGTAGGCAGGCCCACCACGTTGGTATAAGAGCCATTAATGCGTTCGATACCTATCAGGCCAATACGCTCCTGTATGCCATATGACCCGGCTTTATCAAGCGGGTTATACTCAGTTACGTAACTTTCTATCTCCTGGTTGCTTAGTTTACGAAAAAACACTTCAGATACATCAAAGAAGTTGTTATAACGACCCTTATATAACAAACAAACCCCGGTAATAACCTGGTGTACCTTGCCCGATAAAATCTGGAGCATTTCAACAGCATGTTGTGGTGTTTCGGGTTTGCCTAATATCAGGCCATCTATACAAACAATGGTATCGGCGGTAAGCACAACCTCATCGGTTACGGTACCATCAAATGCTTCGGCTTTTTTACGGGCGATGTAAACCGCCACCTCCTGTGGTGTTAACCCATCGGGATAGGATTCGTCCACGTCCTTTAAAACAACCTCAAACTCCATATCCATCAGTCGGAGCAGATCCTGCCTGCGCGGTGATTTTGATGCCAGAATGATTTTGGGAATAGACGTTTGGTTCATAGTTGATGTTTTTATAGTTGATAGTCCATAGATCATGGTTCATAGTAAAAAGCTAACTATTTATACCTTGATCACGTAAGTTGATCCATGAACCGAAATTACACTTCAATCACATAGGTTACCATGAACCATCAACTATGATCCATGAACCTCCTCCCCTACCAGCTATAAGCCTGCTCGCTCATCCACTTGCCTTGTACTTTAAGTACTTTTTCGATGATATCACGGGCGCAGCCTTTACCACCGCCATAAGGCGATACATACGTGCTTACCGCTTTTATTTCTTCAACAGCATCGGCAGGGCACACTGGTAAACCGGCCAGTTTCATCACTTCCAGATCGGGTATATCATCGCCCATGTATAACACATTGGTAGCAATAATAGCCTTTTCTTCGAGGTATAAATTAAAGCGCTGTGATTTGGTATGTGTACCCATATAAACATCCTGAATGCCCAGGCTGTTTAAACGATATATAGCGCTTTTAGAGCGGCTGCCCGATATGGCGCATACGTTATAGCCGCATTTAACAGCCAGTTGCAGGGCGTATCCGTCTTTGATATTAAAAGCCCGGCTTTGCTCTCCGCTGTCTGTTACAAAAACAGAACCATCTGTAAGCACACCGTCCACATCAAAAATAAACGTGGTAATATCTTTTAATTTTTGTAAAAATGACTCCAACGAGGTAATTATTGAATTAATGAATTAGTGAATTAGTGAGTTTTGAATTAAATTAAACTTAATCCACCCACCACTCATTACTTACTACTCTCCATTATTGATTATCGCGCCATTCATAAACCCAGGCCGATTGGATCTGCTCCAGGTGCCCTTCGTTTGATTCGGCTTTTGTGCCTGCAAAGTTAGGTAATGATAAAACCCATTCCAGCAATTCGGTAAAACGGATGCGGTATATTTTTGATTCGTCAAAATCATCGCCAAACTTTTCATAAAGTTCTATAGCAATGTCCTCGTAATCGTTCCAGTGAATAGGTAAGGCAAATTTATTGTCGCTCATTTTTTTGTTGTACGTTTTACGTGGTACGTTATACGTTCTTTTATATTCTTATGTTTATTAGCTTCACGTCAAACGTAAAACCACTGTTTAGTGCCCCAGGAATTGTGACTGATCTGGCAGGGTTACTTCTATATCACCGTCAACTATCACGCACTGGCAACCCAGCCGGGAGTTAATACGCGGATTTACAGCCCTATCAATAAAATCTTCCTCTTTATCAGATATTTCCTGGATGTTATCCATCCCTTTATTTACGTAAATATGGCAGGTACTGCATCCGCAAACACCGCCGCAATTATGTTGTAGTTCTATGCCGTTTTCCAGGCAAACATCCAATACAGATTCTCCTTCGGCTATGGGCAGTTCAACTGGTTCGTGCCCTTTTTCCTCGAAATTTATCTTTATTTTAAAAACGTTCATTTAGGCAAAAGTAACAAAATTACTTGTCCCCGTGCCCTTCATTATTGTTTTTGATAATACCCTGACTTAATAAAGTATAAAGCTCCTGCCAATGCGGCTCAGTCTTAAGCATTTGCAGATGCGCATTCATGGTAACGCGATCGTTTCGTACAGCAGGACCGGTTTGTACACTTGCAGGTAATTGTGTCTGCACTTTCTGCGCTGTTTCCAGTATCAACGGTTTCAGCATATCAAAGCTCAACTCATGCGCCGCCAGTAACTGTTGTGCTACCGCATATAGGTAATTGGGGAAATTACAGGCAAATACCGCGGCCAGATGCAATATTTTACGATCAGCTGAGTTTACATCATATACATTATTGCTGATCGTGGTGGCCAATTGTTTCAGAACGGCTTTGATATCATCATTAGCCGCTTCTATACATAAGGGCACAGTCCAAAAATCAACTTCTTTGATTTTATTGAAGGTTTGCAGCGGATACAGTACCCCCGCTTTATCTGTAAAAGCCAGTATATCATTCAAATTGGTTGAACCTGATGTATGTACTATCAATTTTTGATATCCGGCCAGTGTTTTTACCATTTCTATAATGGCATCGTCCTTAACAGAAATGATAAATATATCGGTATCGCTGTTTATAGTTGCCAGGTTATCAATAGCTTCGGCGCCAACATGATAAGCCAACAGGGCGGCATGCTGGGCATTGCGGCTGTACACCTGTATTATACGATGGCCCGCGTTTTTTAAGGCCGCGGCCAGGTGCGTGGCCACATTGCCAGATCCGATCAGGGTTATACGCATACTATTTTTACAATTTAAATATTCTGTAATCTATTGTAATTTAAATATTTCTGTATTTTAGCGATCATCATCTCTATCTACCTGCTGCCTATGAAAATACTTAAAGTAAGTATCATCATTATCATTTTCCTGTCGGGAGCCTCGGCCCTGATATTATATGGATTTTACGAATATAACAACAAGGAAAAAAAAGCTTTAACCGACGCCGATCGCAAAAATATCGATGGCAAATTTATTAAATTAAGTCAGGGCATTACGCATTATCAGCTGGAAGGACCTGAAAATGGCGAAGTGGTGATATTGGTTAATGGCTTTAGCGTTCCGTACTATATCTGGGATGGCACCTATGAGTTCCTGGTGAGGAATGGCTACAGGGTATTACGATATGATATGTACGGCCGGGGCTATTCGGACAGGCCCGCGACTGTTTATGATAAAAACCTGTATAACACTCAATTGCTCGACCTGATAACCGCCCTCAAATTACAAGGTCGTGTAAACCTGGCCGGTATGTCATTTGGCGGCCAAATGATAACCAATTTTACCTGCCAGCACCCGGCTATCATCAACAAAGTGATCCTGATTGATCCGGCTTATGAAAGCTTAAAGCCCGGAGCCCCCCGTTATGTTACCCTTTATAACGAGGCTGTAAACTCCAATAAGCGGGCCAGGGATCAGCTGAACGATTTTTTGTACCCTAAAGAGCATCCGGGATGGGTAAAACGCTATCTGCCGCAGATGGAGTATAAAGGTTTCCGCCACGCGCTGGTATCAACCATGTATGATTATGACCAGCACGGCAGGCAGAGCAACCTATGCCTTAACAGCGCCAATAAACCGGTATTACTTATCTGGGGCGAAAAAGATGGTGTTGTACCTTTCCGCTACAGCGACTCCATCCGCAATGTATTGAAGGTTGATTTCTTCCTGGTTAGAGGAGCTGCTCACCTGCCATCTGTTGAAAAACCCGATACCGTGAACAATAAAATATTATCGTTTTTAAAGCAGCGGTAAAGATTGGCACTGGTCTACACCGCAAAAATTTTGTAATATTAGGTAATGAACCCTAAGTTACTCCTGTTTTTATTTTTATTGATGCATCCTGGCAGCTACGCCTGCAGCCGGGAATTGAGTTGTGGATTGGATACAATCAAACATCATCAAAAGAAACGGGTTTATACTCCGCATGTACAATATACCCGGTCACATACTAAAGGTTACAAGCCCTGGTTTGATGACTGCAAATTTAGCAACCGGTATAGTCTGCAACAGCGGCTAAAGCAATATCCTTTTACTCAGGCAACCAAAATTCTGGTAGTGTCTTATGCCGGCTCCGATGATAATTCTCCATTAAATCCATCCCATCTGGATGAACAGCATTTAAAAGGACTGGTGATTATAAAAAACCGGTTGGATTACTCAACACTATTAGAAATAAGAACAGCAAATGACAGCCTTATACGGCGATTAACCAATATCATTTATAATTACGATTATAAGGTAACCATTAATGATAAAAACGTTGCAGAACCTGGGCACTCTTGTTATAATCCGCATAATGCTTTTATATTTCTCGACCGCCAGGGAAATGTAATTGATTATTTGGAGGTTTGTTTTGAATGCGAAAATTATAAATCGATGCATGACAAAATATTTATCGGGGATGATTGTAATCAGAAATACGAAATGCTTAGAAAATGTTTTGTTGACCTGGGCATAAAACATGGCACACAGCCTTCGTCTCACAGAAAATAACGATATGCATAAACCCTTATCCATGAAAATAAAATTACTCACCTACCTGCTCCTGCTCGGCAGTTGGAGTTATGGTTTTGCCTATACACTTACAACTGATACCGTTAAGCATCAAAAAACAAAATCTGTAAAAAACCCGGCTACCAGGAAACTCACCATCCAGGAGCTTGAAAAGATGCACAAACCGTGGTTTGATAATTGCACCTTTACCAACCAATACACACTTGGGCAACGTTTAAAAAAATATCCTTTTTCAAAGGCGGCAAAAATACTGGCGGTTTCGTTTCGTTGCCTCAATGTACCAGATGCCCCCTCAATGCAGGACAGTTTAAAAAAAGGCCTATTATCGGCCAAAGCAAAAAAACTAAGAGGCGGCCTGCATATCGTCAAAGACAGTTTGGATTATGTTACCTTACAGGAATTTAAACAATTAAAGCAGGACCAGATCAACCAGCTTACCAATATCATTTATAACACTAATTACCGAAAAACAGGTTTCAACACCATAGAAGGAGCCTCTTGCTACGATCCCCGTAATGCCTTTGTATTTTTTGATAAAAAGGGTAAGGTTTATGATTATCTTGAAATTTGCTTTGCCTGCCAGCATTACGCATCTAAATCAGACAGATTAGATGTGGGGGTTGTATGCACACAAAAGTACGATATGCTCCGCAAGTATTTTATAAATATAGGCGTAACCTATGGTACGATAAAAAACATGAAAAGGAATTAACCATCTCCATATAAACTAACTATGGCATTAAGCATCACCGGCTAAAACCGGCAATACTTAATAACCATAGCCATATTCAGCACCTACCTACGGCACTATGCTCCATAGTTCGGCATCGTATTGATTTTCGTACCATTGCTCTAATTTTGTGCCTGGTGTAGTATTGCTATTGGGTACGTTAAGCGCCAGCAGACTGCGGCGGCTAATAATTTTGAAATAACCACTACCCATGTCCTGTACGCGCCATTCCTGCGCAGTACCGCCAATGTCGTTCCATTCAATAAGGATATTGCCCGCGTTTAATGAGGCGCCCGCATCATCCAAACATAAATTACTGGCAGCCGATTTAACTTTATAATAGCCATTACCCAAACTGGTGAACACCCATTTTTGCGCTATGTTGCCATTGTCCGTCCACTCCTGCAACTGCGTTCCTGGTGTTGTTGAACCGCTGGGCACATCCAGGTACTGGCCGGTAACTTTTGATTTGATGCGATAGGTACCGTTGGCTATAGGCATGCTGTAACTTGGGTCGATAGCGGGTGCAGGTATGGGGATCCCTTTTTCGATAGGATAACCAAAGTAAGGCACATCGCCATCCCATGAAAACTGTTGGGTCATGACCCTTCTGTCCCAGCCCGAGCCGTCGGCATTGGCGGCGTGGTATACGATCCACCACTGGAGATTATCTGGCGATTTCACAAACGACGCGTGGCCCGGACCAAATACATTACCAAACTTTAAAAATGCCGGGGTGGATAGCTTTGTCCAGGATGCTTTTGACATTAAATTACCATTAGTACAGGTTAAACGGCCCAGGCAATAGTCATTTGTCCAGCTACCGCTGGCCGAGTAAATAATGTTAACTGTATTGCCGCTTATCAGTGTTTCGGGTCCTTCATTAACGGTTGGTGTACCCACCTTTTCCCAGGCATAATCGGGACGCGAAATTTCAACCCTTTCGCTATTGATAGTATAGGGGTTACTCATGGTAGCGATATACAGGTATTGCGATACATTGGTAGTCCCTTCCCATCCCGACCATATAAAATAGGTTACCCCGTTATAAACAAACGGCGAACCATCAATCGCCCACCTATCGGTAGTAGCGGCTAATTTAGCTTTATAGTTATAGGCGCCATTCAACGGATCGTTAGCATCGGCCCCGCCCTCTAAAACATGCATACGGTGGTTGTTATTATTACCGTCATCAGCCGCGAAATATACATACCAGCGCCCGCCCAGGTAATGCAGCTCGGGCGCCCAAAGATCGCCGGAGTACATTGTACCCGAGGGTGGTGTAAAAATGTAGGTTTTACTTTGCTGCAGAATGTTTTGTAACGTAGCTGATTTGGTTATCCAAAGCCGGCCACCATCCGAGCCGCAATAATAGTAGTAACCGCCAACCCGTATCACCCAGGGATCATAATAACTACCATTATCAGCCGATGGCAAAGCATTGGTAAAGATGGCCGACTGGCTGTTTCCCTTTGCTTTTGATGCCTTAGCCTCAGCAAGGGCATTAGTTTTTGATTTTTGGCAGCTGTTAAGTAGCACCAGCGAAGTCGCAGCCAAAAGAATAAAAAAGTTGTTTTTCATATTTTAAGTGGTTTTGGTTAGCATACTTAAAATTCACGAACAATGCTTTCATCTACCTCACTGGCAAATCAGCGCAACCCGTACTACTTGACCAGAAGGTTTTCCCCATCATTATGATGAACGAAACATACCCACACGGATTTAACCCAGGAAGATGTTAAGCAATAATTATTGTTTATAAATTGGTGTAGACGGCTTAAGAATAAGCCAGACAAATAAATTGATTTATTTAAAAACCACTGAGTATCAGCGTATCAATAGTTAGCAAAATCGTATCAATTTTATGGGGACCGATGGAAAGATCTTCCTTTATAATGCAGAAACCCCTTCCTACCCTTCCCGAGGGAAGGAATCGCACAGGGCCTGCGCTTTTGATCGTGTTTTTAATTCCCTCCCCGCGGGAGGGGTGCGATGGCTTGTGTTGTGGCAGGGAGGGGTTTATACGCCCTGTAACAGAGATATTCAAAAGCCTTCTCTTTTGGAGAGGGCTTTTGATACCTTAAACCACCTTCAATTCCTTTTTCCTACGGCGGATAGACATGAAGAAACCGATCACCATAATGATGGTACCTGCCCAGAAAAAGTTGATATATGGGAACTGGATGGCTTTCATCACAATAAATTTCTTCTTGCTTTCGGGTTGCTGGTACACCATGATCTCTACCTTCTTGTTCTCGGGTATCACCTTGCTGAAACGCAGTTTCAAGCCTGCATCATCAACTTTACGGGCAAAATCAAACACGTTGCCATTTTTAATCATGTATACCGGCACAACGTTATAGTGGTTACCATGGGTTACTACCTCCAGGTTGGCGCCAATGGCCACATCGCTGTCGCTTAGCGGGATGTTTTGTACTTTGGCTTCTTTGTTTAGCGCTTTTACTAAAATATAACCGTCACGATATTTGATGGTATCGCCGGGTTTTACTTCGTGGCTTACCGGTGTATCGTAGTTTTTATCATCATCAACCTCGTCATGAGCGCTTTCGGAACCACCCTCTGTGGCGCTGATAGCGTTTGACATGGTGATGTGCGTGTACATGTCATGAAACAGATAATGCTTGGTATCTGGTGATGAAGCCAGCTGACCTTTATTTACCTGAACTTTGGGTTTCAGCACAAACTCGTTGGTCACCTTACCATTAGCATCTACTTGTTTGTAATCAACCTTAAAGAAATGATTAGGGGCCGAGATTGAGTCGCCGGTATAGGTTACCAGGAAGTCGCCCATTTTTACGGGCTGATTGCGGTAAACTATAATATTTTCACGCGGGTTTTGCTCTTTGGCAAACTCGGGAGAAAAACCTTCGCCGGTATTGTTAATAGATATCACGCTGCTGGTACCCGCTGCTATCAGTGCGCCTACCAGTAGTAAACCAAAACCGATATGCGCCACAGCCGAACCGGCAAGTTTGTACTGACCTTTAAACGCATCGCCCAGTATTTTGGCGTTGGCCACTACCGAATATACCGAGCCCCACATTACCAGTATAAATACCGCGTTCAGCTTGTAAACGCCGGTTCCATAAACTACCAGGGCGGTTATTAAAGCCGCGAAAAGCAGGTACAGACCTGTGGTAATAAAAAAGCGGGTAACATCGGTTTTTTTATATTTTAAAAACTGCGCAATGCCAGTAAGTATCGTTACCACAAAAGCAAACGACGACTGGATAACATTGTAATGCTTAATTACATCAGACGGCGGCGCTATTTTGGTACCAAACATGGCATTCCATACCGGTACGGAAGTTACAACCAATAAATGGAAGCACGACAGACCCAAAAATACCGAGCCTACAAACATCCAAAATTCGCGCGAGTAAGTGTCTTCATCTTTTTTGGTGATGGGCAACTGTTTCCAGCGAGCCACCAGCAATACCACTGAAATGATCAGGAATATCAGCACGCTAATAACCAGTTGCCAGAACATGCCGTTATCTGTAAAAGAGTGCACCGAAGTATCGCCAAGGATACCGCTGCGCGACAGAAACGATGAATACCATACCAGTACAAAGCTGATCAATACCAGGAAGGTAGCGGTAAAGTAAGAGTGACCAGTGTTTTTATATACAATGAGTACGTGCAAAGCGGCAACCATGGTGATCCATGGGAAGATAGAGGCATTCTCCACCGGGTCCCATGCCCAGAAACCGCCAAAATTCAGTGATTCATATGCCCAGAAAGCACCCATAATAACGCCGGTGCCCAGTATCATACCGGCAAACAGTGCATATGGTATAGCGGGTGCAACCCAGTCTTTATAACGTTTTTGCCAAAGGCCAGCTACCGCGTATGCAAAAGGTACTACTATCGATGCAAAACCCAGGAACAAGGTTGGCGGGTGAATGATCATCCAATAGTTTTGCAGGGATGGGTTCATACCCTGGCCGTCTTTTATAAACGAAAGATAATCGGGATTTTGGAAGATAGGCGCTTCCAGTGCTTTACGTAGCAACAGGAACGGTGAGCTACCAATGCGGGTACCCAAAATTTCGACACCCAGTACCATGGTGGCTAAAACTATCTGCGAAAAAGCCACCACTGTCATTACGGGGCGTTCCCATGATTTGGCCCTGCGGATGAGGATATTACCTAAAACAGCCTGCCAGAAGGTCCAAAGCAGGAAGCCTCCCTCCTGTCCGTTCCAGAAACCGGATACGATATAGTAAACCGGCAACGAACGCGAGGTATAGGCCCAGGCATAATGATACTCGAAATAGTGGTTATAAATAACATAGAACAGGCATACGCCCATGCCCAGTATAGAGATAGAATTAACGTAAAAACCGATGCGGCCCATGCGCTGCCATGAGCTATCGTTTTTGCCGGCATCTTCGGTAGTAGCGAAATAATAGCTGATAAATGATATAAGCGCCGCGCCAAAAGAAAGAACGATAAAAAACTGACCTATCTGGCCGGGTAAAAGGTGTTCACCTTTAAAAACTGTATCCATATTTTAAGTCAAAATTCAAAAGTCAAAAGTTAAAAGTCAGGCAAGTATGCTTTTTTTGACTTTTGAATTTTGACTTTTAACTTTATTATATACTGGCCTGCGTGGCCTTTGCTTCTGTAATTTCTAACTTGTCCTGAGTGTATTTAGAAGGGCATTTCATCAGGATCTTGGAGGCGTGAAACTCCTGGCCAACCATGGTGCCGGTTAATACCAGCTGTTCGCTGCGTTCAAAGTCTTCGGGTTTGGTGCCTGTAAAAATCACTTTACGCTCCTCGCCTTTGTTATCCTTCATGTAAAATGAAAAGTAATTGGCATCCTTGGTGGCATCATAGTACAATTGTTTTGTTTTGTTCAGGTGCCCTACAATATGCAGTTCGCTGGTGGTTTTTGTAGCATCGCTAAAAGAACCATAAGTACTGGAGTTGGAGTAAACACTAATGATAACCGCTATAGCAATAGCGATAACTACAAGACCAAAAATTGCACTTTTCTTCATTCCGAGGCTTATATATTATAAAATAGTACGCAAAAATACAAAACATAGCGCTAATAAAATTCATTACAAGTCATATATGTTATTTAGAATTATTCTTGATAGAGAAAAGAATCAAAAATCTAAGAGTCAGGAATCAGGATTTTGGGGATTTGGCGTTGGCTTACCTGGCATCAATGGGTCATGCTGAGCTCGTCGAAGCATGGTGGGCCGGCCTCTGCGACGCCCTTCGACAGGCTCAGGGTGGCAGTCCCTCCTTTTTAAGCCAATTTACTATATTTACTTAAAGCAATTACCATGAATAATACATGCAGACTAAAATTGGAATGGATACCGGAGGCGTACAAGGAGAATGAGGATACTTCTTCAAAATCTATTTCTGCCTCGCAAAAGTTAGTTAAGCCATTGGTAGGAGAAAAGCATAGTTTGAAAATTAACAAAGGGAAATATAAAAGATAGATCTGTATAGTTCGCGATTGCTTTGTCGTTCCTCGCAATGACGTAACGGAGGGAAGAAAACAAAAAAGGGCGGATTTTTCAATCCGCCCTTTCTATAAATTTTGTCATCCTGAGCATAGCGAAGGATCTATTCTCAAATATGCATACCAGCAAATAGATTCTTCGTTCCTCAGAATGACAAGGAAATTATTTACGGCCAAACACCAAGGTTTTGGTATGATACGGCGATTTTGTTGATAGCGCCTACCATGGCTGCATTACGCAAGGTTTCGATCTTAGGATTACTTTTGTAGATTTCCCTGATCTCGTGATATGAGCGGATCATGGTATCTTCCAGTCCGGAGTTTACCAGTTCCAGTTCAGATGCGCCTTTGATAATGGTTGAACGCTGCATCGGGGTAAGAGATACCCCGGTGATGCCTTCTACCATGTTCACCAGGTTCAGGTTGGAATTTTCTTCAAATCTGCGGTTCATACGGCCAAAAGCTACGTGGCTCAGGTTTTTTAACCATTCAAAGTAGGAAACGGTTACACCACCGGCATTAGCATACATATCCGGGATGATTAAACCGCCATTGGCATAAAATATAGCTTCGGCTTCTGGCGAGGTTGGACCGTTGGCACCTTCGGCGATAATTTTAGCCTGTATGTTACGGATGTTGTATTCGGTGATCTGATTTTCCAGAGCGGCCGGTACCAGGATGTCGCATGGTTGCTCCAGGCCTTCCATGGTGTTAGCAAATTCGCGCAGGGCGCCGGCATAGCCTAAAATTGAGCCGCTTGCTTTACGGTGCTGGAAGACAGCTTCAACGTCAAGTCCGTCCTCATTATAAATAGCGCCTTCAAACTCACAAAGCCCTACAATGATGGCACCAAACTCAGCCAGAAATTTAGCCGAATAGTAGCCCACATTACCAAGACCCTGTACAATAACTCTTTTACCTGCTAAACCTGGCAATAGGCCCAGTTTCTGCATATCCTCGCCAACGCTTACACACTCGCGGATGGCAATAGCCACACCACGACCGGTAGCTTCCCGACGACCAGCGATACCATGTAACGCGATAGGTTTACCGGTAACAGCACCCATAGCATCCAGCTGACCTGGGTTCATGGTAGCATAGGTATCAGCAATCCAGCTCATTTCGCGCTCGCCCGATCCATAATCCGGAGCAGGTACGTCAATACTTGGACCAATAAAATTTTTCTTGATCAATTCCACAGTGTAGCGGCGGGTGATGTTTTCCAGCTCGCTTACGGTGTAGTTTTTAGGATTTATTTTGATACCGCCCTTAGCGCCACCAAACGGAACGTTCACAATGGCACATTTGTAGGTCATTAAAGCGGCAAGTGCCATTACTTCATCCTCGTTCACCATTTCGCTGTAGCGGATACCGCCTTTGGTTGGCGATTGGTGATGTGAATGCTCAACCCTCCACGCGTCGATCACCTCAAACCCATTGCCCCTGCGGATAGGGAAACGGAAGCGGTAAACACTGTTACATGATTTAATCTGGTCTAATAAACCGGCATCGTGTTTGGTAAACTGCGCTGCGTAATCGAAGTTTTTACATACGTCGCCGAAGAAGTGGGTATCCTGATCAGCAACTAAAATATTCGTAGCCATAATTGTTATATAAATATTAAACTCTTAAAAAAGTGCACAAATTTGGTACAATTTTTATCAATATCGCAAATATTTTATTGTTAGTGTTTCAGATACACCTTATAACAACGGTACAAAAACCAAGTTTAAACAAGATAGGCAAATTATTTGAACTATTTTTCTTTTTCGATTTTTTTTAATCGACGGTCGATAGAGAACAGATAAAAGGCCAATCCGGCAAAAATTATCACTATAGTAACCACTACAACGTATATTTTACCCGAGCTGCGCAACGCGTTATCCATTTCAACCGTAACGCTTTGTTGTGCAAAAGCACGCGCAAAATTTAACAGCAGCAATACTAAAACTGTAAGCTTCTTCATTATTAATTTTCGTTCTTTTTATATTCAATTAAACGGATACGGTAACGTACCGAGGCTATCCAGATGCCCATAAAGCTCCAGGCAATAAAGGCAGGATATAATACCATACGCATGCGGTTATCCAAATCCAGCTTACCAAAAGCAGGGTTACCACCATTACCCGGGTGTAACGAATCAGTCATCCGGGGCAATACCATGATCAGTACGATCATCACCGGGAAAGCAAAAATGTTATAGATAGCCGATATTTTGGCGCGTTTCTGTTCCTCGTCAATGGAATTACGCAATACCGAATAAGCGCAGTACAACAAGAAGGCTATGGCGGCGCTGTTTTGTTTAGGATCGTTGCTCCAGAACTCGCCCCAGGTATATTTGGCCCAAAGCATGCCGGTTATCAGCCCCAGCACAAAAAAGAACAGACCTGTATTGGCGCATTCAACTGCGATAAGGTCGTACTTTTCTTTACCGGTATTTAAGTATTTGATGCTGTAATAAACCGAAATGGAAAAAACCGTAAACATGGCCATCCACATAGGTACATGGAAATAGGTATTTCTGATTGTTTCGTGAACTATAGGCAGCTTGGGCACCCCAAGCAGTAAACCGGCTATCAGTGTGTAAATAATTACGATCACTGTTAAAACCTTCCACCAGGATTGATAAATAAATTTCATATTGATTGATGGGCAAAGGTAGGTATTTTGGTTCATTAGTTTATTAGTGTCATTGGTTCATTTGTTGGTTCACTGGTTCATTAGTATCATTAGTTCATTAGTAAACACTGAAAAATTACTACGAACTGATAAAACCTCATTAGGAACCACCTCTAAGGCCAATGAACAAGTGAGCTAATGAACAATTATGCTAAGACCAATAAACTAATGAACCAGTGAACCAATGAACGATCATGCTAAGACTAATGAACAAGCGAACCAATGAACAACGATCAGTCCCCCGGCTCGTAATCTACGGGCAGCAGATCGGCCAGTTTAGCTTTGGACCAGGTACCTTCATAAAGCGGACTTGGGTTTGATATCACAATACCGTTCATATCAAACAAGATATAGTTACCGTAGAGGGTTACAATACTGGCTTCATAATTACCCATATCCAGGGGGCGATAAACATCCCTAAATTCGGTAGTCTCTTCCTTTTTGGTATATACCACGTATAGCAGATGAGGAAAAACAACGGCATATATCCCCTTTTCGGGTGTTTTACGCAATATTTCCATAGATTGATAGGGTAAACGGACCAGATTTTCCCGGTTCCATTTGGTAAGGTTGTTGAGCCTGTACCAGTTGGCCAGCGAATCGCGATTAGGAGCGATATCCCTGTATCTTTTGATCTTTTGTAATATCAGGCCTTCGTCGGGCCGTTCGCGGTTGAGCATGCGGGTAAAATCATGCGCTTCAAAACCTTCCTCTTTCAACCTATCTTTATATAACGAACGGTAAAAATGCTGTGCCGAGCCATAATAAGCCAGCTCACGTTTCTGTTTCCAGGCTTTCTTTTGTTCTGCCGATCCGGGCAGTTCTTCAAAAAGGGCCTTACCTGCGTATTGTATGGTATGCTCGATGCCATCACTCAAAAAGTTTTTGAGTAAAAACTTGGTGCGATATCCCAGCGCGTGGTTTTCTACCACCAAAAATTCATCCCCGGAAGCTTCCAGCTGCTGTTTGTTGCGATGATAAATCAGATTGAGTATGTGCGGATTAACTACCCGGCAAAGTTTGGAGTTTTCGGTAGTGCCAATAAACTCCCGCCTGAATTGTTCGTAATTCTTTTTCCAGTCGGCTGCGCTGCTGATCACTACTTCGCGCAGCATTAATACTTTTTGGGTAAGCTCGATATTCAATTTCAGCGGCGCGCCGCTCACCTGTATGGTTTGTGAGTAGTCTTCGTACCCAACGGTGGTTACTACCAGCTCATACTGGCCTGGTTTAACACCGCCAAGAGTAAATGAGCCATCTTCGGCTGTAACCGCGCCATAAGTGGCATTGCTTAAAAATACGCTGGCCCGGGCTATCGGGTTTTTACCATTGGCATTAACAACCGTACCCGTAATGGTAGTATTTTGAGCAGCTACCACAAAAGGGCATACTATAAAAAGAAGAAGAATGATCCAATAAGGCCGCATTAATGAGGGATACAATTTTTTTTCAAGGTACTAAAAAACATAATTTTTATGAACGCTTGATGAAATTGCCCGCATTTATTTATTGATACAAGAAAGTTACAGTGGATGCCATTATTATCTTTTGCCCATCAATCTCGCCAAAGGAAAGGGAAAAGCAAAAGCGCGGTGGTAATCACAATGGCATTAATGGCGCACAAAACACCGATGTTGCCCAGGCTCAGGCTTCTGTCTATCCCATCCATCGCGTTTTTACTGAGGCGGATAAGCACCAGGATCACGGGTATAATAACAGGAAAACTCAGAATAGCCATCAGTGTACCGTTATTACCCGCTTTGGAGGCGATGGCCGATATCATGGTGAACACGGTAGAGAAACTCAGGCTACCCAACAGCACGGTTAAAAAGTAAAACAAAGGATCTCCAAGAGTATTGGTAAAAAACACCATGTACACCAGTAAAGCCAGTATGCTTAACAGGGCCATCAGCAAAACATTGTATATGGTTTTTGACAGGATAATAGCCTGCGGACTGGCTATAGAATAATAATAAAGCAAACGACTCTTGCTCTCCTGCATAAAGCTTTTGGCTATGGCGTTAACCGATGCAAACAGCATAATGATCCAGAACAGTACGTTCCACACCACTTTGTAACCATTGCTGCCGCTAAAACCCGGGGTAAGGTTAAAGGAGATATAACAAATAAATACGGTTGATACCACGTATAACAAAACACCATTAAAAGCATATTTTGACCGCCATTCGAGCAAAATTTCCTTTTTAAGCAGGTGCCAGGTTTCGTTAACGAGTTTCATGGCGTCAAAGGTAATTATTTGGTTCATTTGTTCATGGGTTTATTGGTGCATTGGTTTTGCTTGCGGTGGGCCATCATCACGCTTGGCCTCTCTTCGCTTGCGGCCCTTTCCCAACACGTCATTGCTGTAAGGAGTCTCACCCAACCCTCTCCAAAGAGTAATAGCCCACAAAAAGGCATAATGAAAAAAAATGAAAAAAAATGGGTGTCATCCTGAGCCCCGTCGAAGGATAGAGCGCAGAGGCCTGCCCACCATGCTTCGACGGGGCTCAGCATGACACCTTTTTTGGGTAGCGGCCTCTTGATGGGCTATTACTCTCCAATGGAGAGGACTTAAAAAAAGAGTTTTAAAATCTCCCCCTTTGGGGGAGATTTAGAGGGGGCTCCTGCGCTTGCAATGACGCGCTTTTTATGAGATCGTCCTGACGCAAGCATTTGCTCAATCATTCCAATTGCCTTAAATTTGAAAAAGAAATCACATTGCCTACGGCAATCCATTATCAACCTGTAAAAATAAAATTCATGCCCGTTGCTTACTGTAATACCCCGCTTGGCATAACCCGCATTACCGAAGAGGATGGCTTTATTGCTTCCATATCGGCCCGGGACGAGGAGTATGAAATTACCCCTGCACCAACCCCATTATTGCAAAAGGCTATTGACCAACTGGATGAGTATTTTAAAGGTGAGCGCAAGGAGTTTGATCTGCCGCTGAAACAGGCGGGCACTCCTTTTCAGCAACAGGTATGGGACGAGTTATTGCAAATAAAGTACGGACGTACCATTACCTATGCGCAGCAATCAAACCAAATGAATAGTCCGCTGGCCATCAGGGCCATAGCATCGGCCAATGGTAAAAATAATCTGTGGATAGTGGTACCCTGCCATCGGGTTATAGGTTCAGACGGCAGCCTTACCGGCTACGCGGGCGGCCTTTGGCGTAAAAAATGGCTACTGGAACACGAGGCCAAAGTAATGGGTATCGGCCAAACCAAACTCGAGTTTTAGTACTCATACCACTACCTTTAGCAACTGGCTTATTTTTTCGTGCAGCTGATATGGCTGGAATGGTTTTGCCAACACATCATTCATACCTGCGGTAAGCGCTTGTTCCTGCTCATGCCCAAATGAAGATGCTGAAAGGGATATGATAGGGATGCTTCTTTTGGGCTCTTCAAAGTCAACACGTATAGTGCGGGCAGTTTCATAACCATTCATTTCGGGCATATGGGTATCCATTAAAATAAGATCGTATTTTTTGCTTTTCAGTTTTTCGATCAGCTTACGTCCATTATCTACCATATCAACCTCCACGCTCCAGTCCTTCAGCATTTTCGATAGCATAAACTGGTTCACCATATTATCTTCGGCCACCAAAACAGTAACATTGTTAAATGGATTAAGTATTTTATCGGGTTTACTGCTCATTTTTTCAACCGGCGCAGCTGCAATGGTATGCCAGTTGATAAAATTAAAGGTGCTTCCTTTACCTAATTGACTGCTCACGGTGAGTTCACCGCCTTTTAATTCGGCCAGTTTTTTTACAATGGTTAAGCCAAGTCCCGTACCGCCGTATTTGCTTACGGTATCTTCTTCGGCCTGTTCAAATGATTCAAATATTTTGCTCAGCCTGTCGGCCGGAACACCAATACCCGAATCTTCAACGCTATACTTCAATTTAACCTTATCGTTATGTTTTTGCAATACCGATACCTTCAGTTTAACATACCCGCGTTCGGTAAACTTGATAGCATTGCTCAACAGGTTCATCAGGATCTGATTCAAACGCAGGGAATCAACCATGAGGTTTGCCGGCACATTATCCTCTATCTCCAGTATAAATTCAATATTGCTTTCATCGGCCCTGAATTTAAGCAGATCAAACGCGGCCCGTATAAGCTCGCGTATATTATTGGGTGTACGTACAATGTTAAACTTACCGGCTTCTATTTTGGATATGTCCAGCACATCGTTTATTACCCCCAGTAACGACTTGGAGGAAGTTTCGAGCAAATTGAGCATGTTTTTTTGCTGCTCATTCAGTTCGGTACGCAGCAAAAGGTTGGTAATACCTATAATACCATTAACCGGGGTACGCAACTCATGGCTCATGTTAGCCAAAAAAGTTTCCTTTACCTTTTTGCTGTATTCGGCGTTTTCTTTTGACTTGATCAGCTGTTCCTGGTAGCTCTTTTGCGGCGAGATATCGCTGATGTTTAAAAAAATGATTTTATTATGATAGGATGCACGGCACTCTACCCATATCACCCGTTTATCAAAGGTTTCAAACTGTAATTCAAAAACGGCAAAGTTCAGGTTGTCCTTGATTATCTCGCCCAGCTTTTTGCGAAACAGCGCCTGCTGGTTTTCAACCGCCAGGTTAACAATTCCTTTACCCAGCAACTCTGCCGATTTAAAACCCATAATGGTTTCAACCGCCGGGTTGATATTACTGATGCGAAGGTTTTGCGCATCAACCGAGCAAATAATATCTGCAGAGTTTTTTACCACGATAGCAAAGTTCTGCAATTCTTCGTTTTTTAACCTGATCTCGGCCTGGCTGCGTGCCAGGTGCACAAATGAATCAACCTTGGCCGATGTTATATACGGATCAAGCGGTTTATACAAATAATCAATAGCGCCGGTACCCAAACCTTTTACCGCGTATTTAGCCTCTTTGGATATGGCGGTCACAAATATCACCATGATATCGCGCGTACGAGGATTTGATTTGAGCATTTCAACCAGCTCAAAACCATCCATCTCGGGCATCTGCACATCAATAAGGGCAATAGCAATATGTGTGTCCCATGCAATTTTCAGGGCTTCATTTGGCGATGTTGTAGAAAATATACGAATATCATCGCGCTTTAATAATGCTTCAAGCGCAACAATATTTTCTTCTCTATCATCAACAATAAGAATATTAACGGGACTCATTTAATGTTAATGTAAGTGAATTACTGTGTATGTAAAAGTTTAAATATCTCATCTGTACGTAATATGTACCTGGCGCCCCCATTGTTAATAGCGGCTAACGGCATTTCATCCATTTCTGCATCCTCCGGGTCCTGGGCTATGGTAACTGCCCCTATCTTTCTTAATTTTAGCATCCCCTCTGCACCATCCTGATTCGCACCTGATAATAAAATGGCCATGCAGCGGTTTTGATAAGCCTCAGCGGCACTTTCAAAAGTTACATCAATTGAGGGTTTTGAGTACCAGACCGCCTCGGATACATCCAAACTGAAGTACCCACCCTTTTCTATCAGGGTATGGTAATTGGCGGGTGCTATATAAATCGTATTTTTTTCCAGAACGTCTTTGTCTTCAATTTCGCGGAGTGAGATACGGGTATTCTCTGCAAAAAGTTTCGCTATTTCACTAAAAAAGTTCCGCTTGCGATGGATAACAATGATTACTGTTTTATCCAGATCGTCAGGCAGTAACTTTACCATTTGGAACAATAGTTTAAACGATCCGGCCGAGCCACCCAGTAGTAATAACTCGGTGGTGCGCCAGCGGTCGAGTAAATTTTTATCAGGTCCCAATTTTTTGATAAATATTTTCCTTATGATTGATCACCTTAAACTTTCGTTTAAAAGCTTCAGACCGTATGGTTTCTTTACTACCTAAACATAAATAGCCCAAGGGGCACAAGCTTTTATAAAACAATTCCAATATCCGTTCCTGCAGTTCGGTTTCAAAATAAATAAACACATTACGGCAGCTGATGAGCTGGAACTCGTTAAACACATCATCAGACACTAAATTATGCACCGAAAACAGGGTATTCTGCTTCAGCTCGTTATGTATCGACGCAGCATCATACAAAATAGTAAAATTATCTGATATAGAGCCTTTTAAACCCGTAAATTGATAATTTTCGGCATAACTTTTTATATTGCGTAAACTATATATCCCCTTACGGGCCTCCCGCAATACTTCGGTATTGATATCGGTACCGTAAATGAATGATTTTTTGCTGAGCCCTGCCTCGCGCAGTAGTATAGCAAGTGAATAAACCTCTTCACCTGTTGAACAACCCGCGCACCATATTTTGGCATGCTGATAGGTTGACAGATAAGGCATTACCTGTAAGCTAAGCGCTTTATAAAACGACGGATCGCGAAACATTTCGGTAACGTTCACCGTGATTTCCTCTAAAAAATACTGAAAAAAATGCTGGTCATTAACCAGGATATGTTTCAGATCATAAAACTCCATTTTTTTCAGTTGCATTATCCTAACCACCCGCCTTTTTAACGAGGCCTTGGTATAACCCGAAAAATCAAACCCGTGTACCCTGCGTACCAGATCTATCAATTCGGTTATTTGGGAGGATGTTATAACAACAGAAGTATCACTCATATTAACTTTAACTCTCTAACCATAATTGCATCAATGCAATAAGCCTGTCCATATCAACCGGTTTGGTGATATAATCATTGGCGCCGGCAGCTATACACTTTTCGCGGTCGTCTTTCATCGCTTTCGCGGTTAAGGCAATTACCGGTAGCTTGGCCCATTTGGCTTGCTTACGTATGTACCGGGTAGCTTCATATCCATCCATCTTAGGCATCATGATATCCATCAGTACAATATTAATGCCGGGTACTTCCTCCAGTTTGGCAATAGCCTCTTCGCCATCATTGGCTATCTCTACAACCAGGTCATAACCTTGCAGCGCGCTGCTTAAGGCAAAAATATTGCGCATATCGTCATCAACAATAAGCACTTTTTTGCCTTTGAGGGCGCCTTTTCCTTTTGAAGGCAGTTTAGCTTTGGTAAATGCCGGTGCAGGTTCGTACTGGGCGCTGCTCGATTCGCTGATCTTGTTCAGGAACAAGTTCACTTCATCAATCAGTCTATCTGCCGATTTATTGGTTTTTACCACCATCGCGTTGGCATATTGCATCAACCGGTTAACCGATGCCTTATCCAGCTCCATGGCTGTATTCACAATTACCGGGAGCGAGGCGAAACGCTCAACCTCCTTGATCTTATCCAGCAGATCGAGCCCGGATATATCAGGCAGGTTCAGATCCAGGATCACGCATTGGTATTCGTTTTCATGCAGCATCCTGAAGGCCGATTCGCCATCAAATGCCTGGTCAACGGTAATACCCTGTCCCTGCATCATATCTTTCAAAGCCTGGCTCTGGGCTTTATGATCCTCCACCAATAATATCTGTTTAAATTTGGTACCGCTTTGCAGCATGATATCGGCAAAAAGCTTATCCAGCGTTTCGGTATTGATCGGTTTCTTCAGGAAGCTGATAGCGCCTTCTTTGCGTACCCGGTTTGCTGCCGCGTCACCAGCCGACATCAAATGCACCGGTATGTGCATGGTTGCTTCATTATGCTTCAGCTCTTTCAATATCTGCCAGCCATCTTTACCAGGAAGCATAATATCCAGTATCACGGCATCTGGCATGTGTTCTTTCACGGTTTCAACAGCCGTAGTTCCTTCATGAACCATTACCGATTTATAACCATGGTCGCGCGCGTAATCCTGTAGTATGTGGGCAAAGTTTTTATCATCCTCCACAATCACCACTAATGGCTCGCGGTCACTATGCACTGGTTTAACCGCATGCGCCAGGGCAGCGCTTTCGGCTTTAAAGGTTTGCGCGGTTGGCAATATCTCATCTTCATGGGGCACCGTTTGTATGGCTTTCAACGGAATGGTTAGCACAAATTCACTGCCTACCCCCTGTTCGCTGGTGAGGCTGATACTGCCGCCCAGCAGCATGGCCAGTTCACGACTTATAGAAAGACCCAATCCGGTACCACCATATTTACGACTGGTTGATCCGTCGGCTTGCTGGAACGCCTCAAATATGATACGCTGCTTTTCGGCCGGAATACCGATACCCGAATCTTTAATGGCGAAACTAATAGTTGATTCTTTTTCGCCCGGGCGCGCAGTAATGGATATCGATCCGTTTTCGGAAGTGAATTTAAACGCGTTGGAAAGCAGGTTTTTGATCACCTGCTCTACACGTACCTTATCAGTAAATATGGTTTTGGGCAGGTTTTTACTAACACTGGTGGTATAGTTGATCTTTTTGTTACTGGCCACCTCGGCAAAAAGCATTTCCATATCTCCCAAAATATCGGATACTTTGATATCCTCATTTTGCATATCCAGTTTGCCCGACTCAATTTTCGATAAGTCGAGAATATCATTGATCAGCGTAAGCAGATCATTACCGGCATTAAATATAACGCTGGCATATTTTACCTGGTCTTCAGAAAGGTTCAGTGGTTTGTTGTCTTTTAGTATTCGTGCCAATACCAGGATACTATTCAATGGCGTACGCAGCTCATGGCTCATATTGGCCAAAAACTCCGATTTATATTTACCGGTTACTTCCAGTTCATCAACTTTTATATTGATGGCGGCCCGGGCCTGTTCAATAGCTTCGTTCTTTTCTTCGAGCAGGCTTGCTTTTTCTTCCAATTCGGCATTTATGGTGCGCAACTCTTCCTGCTGAACACGCAGCTCCTCTTCCGATGCCTGCAACATTTCTGTTTTGTTCACCAGCTCTTCGTTGGTAACGCGCATTTCTTCCTGTTGTGCTTCCAGTTCTTCGGCTTGTTGCTGGGTTTCCTCAAACAGGTCGTGCATAATGGTGCGGGCCTGGGCGGTATTTACAGCAATACCAATATCATTGGCTACAGCTACAATGTAATCTTTGCTATGCCCTGGCAGTTCGCCCACATAGGCTACTTCCAGCACGCCTTTTAACTTTTTATCAAAAAAGAAAGGAACAATAAAGTTTTCACTTAAGGTTTCTTTGATCACCGACGATTCCAGGTCGAGTTTCTCATTCAGTTTACCTTTAACAACCGCGGCTTTCTGATCTTGTGCAACCTGCCCCAGCCAACCTTCGGATAACTGGATCGTTTTTTTAATAAAGTCGGGATTATGGAACGCGTATGATGCATAAAGCTCCAAACGCTGATGAGTTTCGTTATACAAGTATAGCGTACCTGCGGCAGCCTTGGTGTAGGTACAAACTTCGGTAAGCACATTGCCCGATAGTTCCCTTTCACTTTGCTGGCCCTGCATTTTTTCATTAAGTTGACCTGTACCGGTGAGCAGCCAGTTTTTGGCCTCGTTTTCGGCAAGCACTTTACCCAGCTCAATATTCGCCACCTTAATTTCGGCCTCAATTTTTTTCTGCTGATCAAAAGTACGCTGTATGTAGAAGAACAGGATCAGGATAATAACCAGGAATATCAGGGAGCCACCTACAATAACATAGATAGCCGTGGTAGAAGCCTCCTCGGAGCTTTGCTTGCGGGCAGTCAGTAAATTATTTTCGGCATCGGTAACATGCACCACCAGCAGCCTGATCATGTCCATGTTTTGCTTACCATTCAGCAGCATATCGTTGCTTACCAAAAAATCAAGTCCTTTGGCTTCGCGCGTGTCGATATTGGTTTTGAGGATGGTACGCTGAGCGGCAACAAATGATGTTAAAGAATCGATCCTTTGTTGCTGAGAGGCATTATCAACCGAAAGGTCACGCATGGCCTGCAGATCAACACCTATGCGCGGCAGGGCTTCGTTATACGGATCGAGAAATGATTTCTTACCAGTAGCTACGTAACCCCGCATACCGGTTTCGGCATCGATCATGTGCTGCATCAGGCTGTTTGCCGATTTGATGATCTTTTGGGTATGATCTACCCATTGATTATCATCTTCAAACTTACGGATGCTGTTGTACGATAATACGCCAACAGCTAAAACCAGGATAATGGACACCACAAAGCCAGCTAAAACCTGCTGGCGGAAAGAAAACTTTAACATGCAGACCTTTTGTTTATATTACAAATATGTTCAAAAAAAAACTTTTTATTATTTAAAAAGGACAATAAACATTTAAGGAGTAGGTAATTGAGGAAGCCAGACTGGTGATACAGAACCAAGAGATAAGAATCAAGAATCAAGACTAAAAATGCTGTTTGCTTAAATACGTCGCCTTTAATTTAAATCAAAATTCGGGAGGAGGATTTATTGCTTTTCCTTATTCTTATCTCTTGGTTCTTAACTCTTAATTCCCTATTCTAATTCTCCGCCTCTTCGGCTACCGGCTTAATATATATATTGGGTTTGCTGCTTAGCGCGCCCAATACAGCCAGTATCGCTCCGGAAAAAAGCACATACCAGCCCCATTTAAACCGCACATGGCGGGTTAAGTAAGCATCGAGTTTTTTAAAGGGAATAAAGCTAAAAGCGGTTTGCACTTTAAAAATAGAAGCCAGCAACAGCAACACTACCAATGCCAGCGCCAACCACGAAGCTATACGAATAAGTTTTGGCTGATTTAAAAACGAAGCCGCCACGCCAACCACGGCAACCAGGGCCAGTACTAAACCATAGGGCTGGTTAAGCTGATAAACATTCCAGTTAAATAAACCAAGCGGCCGCAGCAAAGGGCAATAAGTACCGGCAAAAAGCAGCACAAAACCCAGGAAAGATAAAATAGAACTGATACGCATAAGGTAAGGTTTTTAGTATCAAGTAACTAGTATCAAGTATCAAGACCTCTTTGCAAGTCTCTTAAAACAAATGCAGCTATCTTGATACTTGATACTAATTACTTGATACCCTATACAACTAAAACTAAATTTATTGTTTTATTTCCATTTTGTCGGCAAAGTGGGCGCAGTAGTCGCGCAGGTCTTCAACGATGTTTTTTTCGCCGGTGGCGCGTAAAAAGCTGTCGCCCATGGTTTGCAGGGTTTCATAAAAAAAGCGTTTCATTTCATCAACAGGCATATCCTTTGTCCAAAGGTCAATGCGCAAGGTATTTTTATAGCTTTGATCCCACAGGGCCAGCATCATTGATTTTACCGGCAGCGCCTCTTTGTTTTGCGAGTCCGTTGATTCCCACATAATGGTTTCCGGTACATTGTTATCATCAAGGCTTATGGTGAGCTTTATTTCAGCAGTTTTCATCCGAAAATAATTAGTGATTTATGGAGTTAATGAATTTTGATTTTTTAATCCTCTGTAAAAATCATATAGAGGACTTACTGATTAATATTTTTATAAATTTTCCGGCCGCAAGTATCTTAATTTTTAAACAAAGGGCATATAATGGGTTTGTAATTTATTTTAGCCTTGCGCCGCCATCTACTTCAAATAATTGCCCTCTTAGTGGCTTTATTCAAAAACGGGTGTCATGCAGAGCTCCGTCGAAGCATGGTGGGCGGGCCTCTGCGCTCTACCCTTCGACGGAGCTCAGGGTGACACCCCTCTTTGGATTTTTTTTATTTACCAATCATTTAACCAGCAAGAATATAACCGCTACCAAAGCTATAAAACACAGCTCTATGATCCATAACTTTTTCAACTCGGCAAAAAAGTTACGGAATATCAGATCCAGGAAAAACACTACCGCGGCAAACAGCAAAAAGATCCAGCCAATAGTGGTGCTCCAGCTTTCCAGTGGCCTGCCCGCGATATGGGCACCGTAGATCCAGATGTAAACCGCCGCCACAATAAAAAAAGTAGTGGCAAAATTCAATGGGGTAATACGTAGCTTCAAGTTAATTATTGATTTATTGATTTATTGATTTATTGATTTATTGATTTATTGAATTATTGATTTTTTCTCATCTGCACATTTAAAACGGCGAAGCCTTCAACGTAGTTAATCCGCACATCTGCATACCTACACATCTATCATTATCTTTTTTTCCTTGATGGTTTACTTTTGGGGTTTTGTTTGCCTACTTTGCCGTAACGGGCTTTATCCCGGGCGGCATCAAACTTTTTGCGCTGGTTAAGGGTTTTCTTCTCGTGAAAGGCGCCTTTAAAGTCGGGATCTTCCTTGCGCTTTTGCATGTCGATCTCCTTGTTCTGCTCCTGCCTTTCGTCGTAACCGGTTTCCTCCACAAATACATCATCAGGGATAGTGGATACGGGGATACTTTGCTTGATGAGCTTTTCGATCTTTTTAAGATAATACTCCTCCGCGGGGCCACAAAAAGTAATGGCTTCGCCCGATTGCAGGGCCCGGCCCGTACGCCCTATGCGGTGCACATAATCCTCAATCACCACCGGCACATCAAAGTTAATCACATGGCTCACATCGCTCACATCAATACCCCGTGATGCCACATCGGTAGCTACCAGTATCTTCACCTCATCGTTGCGGAAGGAGTTGATGGAGTTGATTCTTGTATTTTGCCCTTTGTTGGCGTGCAATACTTTCACCTCCTTTTCGCCATATTTGCGCAGCAGAAATTTGTACACATCCTCTGCAGCCACACGGGTTTTGCAAAATATGATGAGCTTGGTGATATCACCTTCCAGATCAAGCAGCTTTTTGAGCAGGTTGATCTTGGTTTTCATATTAGGCACATGGTATAAATGCTGATTTACCGTTTGCGCCGGGGTAGCCTGCGGGGTTACCTCGATAATGGTGGGATATTCCAGGAAATTATTGGATAGCTCATGGATCTTATCGCTCATGGTAGCCGAAAAAAGCAGGTTTTGCCTTTTCACGGGCACCACTTCCAGTATACGGTTTATCTGGGGCATAAAGCCCATATCCATCATCTTGTCGGCCTCATCCAGCACCAGCACCTGCAGGGTTTTGGTTACGATGTGCCCGGCCAGGTAAATATCCATAAAACGGCCTGGTGTAGCTACAATGATATCAACCCCTTTATTGATCTGCTCAATTTGTGTTTTAGGACCAAGGCCGCCGTAAAGCACCACCACGCGTAAGTCGGTATTGGCGGCAAATATTTTTACGTTCTCCTCTATCTGCATAGCCAGCTCGCGCGTTGGCGATACAATGAGCGCCCGCGGACTTTCGCCCTGGGCATACTTCAGCTTCATGATAATGGGCAATACATAGGCCGCCGTTTTACCTGTGCCAGTTTGCGCAATACCCATCACATCCTGCCCGTTCAGTATCGGGGGGATGGCCTTTTGCTGTATGGGCGTAGCTTCGGTATAACCGGCATCAGCTATCGCGTTCAATATTTGCCGGTTAAATTTAAATTCTTCAAAAGTTACAGCCATGGCGCAAAGATAAGCTTTTGGGGAAAGAGTCAAGAATTAAGAATCAAGAGGTGGGGATAAGAGGCGGGAAACAAGAAGCAAGAGTCCGGATTGAGCATTGATTTGCAAGGGTAAACTCAGACCGCCTACGCTTCGCTGGGCAACCCTCTCTCCGACTGCGACTCCTTCTCCCACACGTCATTGCGAACGCAGTGTGGCAATCGCAGAGTAGCAGGGCCGCTCTGTAAGTAGGGGATTGCCACGTCGTTCCTCCTCGCAATGACGCTCGTAGATAATTTTCGCCCCCGGCATCCCTCTCCTCGACTGCGGCTCCTTCTCTCCACGCGTCATTGCGAACGCAGTGTGGCAATCGCCGAGTAGCAGGGCCGCTCTGTAAGTAGGGGATTGCCACGTCGTTCCTCCTCGCAATGACGCTCGTAGATAATTTCTGCCCCCTCTTTACGCCGCAGGCGAAGAGAGGGATGTCGAGCGAAGCGATGACAGGTGAGTCGATTATACGCTATACAAACCAGGTAGGCTTTCAATCCCAAACCAACTTTCACATTTATATCCTAAATTTGCCGCACAATAAATCCGAATTCGAACATCCAAATCCGAAATATAAAACATGTCAACAATCCTCATCAAATCAGCAACTGTAGTAAACGAAGGCCGGCAATATGTAACTGATATCCTGGTAAAAGATGGTTTTATTGAACGGATAGATTCAAACATTGATACTCCTGCCGATGAGGTGATCAATGCCGAGGGCCTGCACCTGCTACCCGGTTGTATTGACGACCAGGTGCACTTTCGCGAGCCGGGCTTAACACACAAGGCCAATATTTATTCAGAGTCGCGCGCGGCAGTAGCCGGGGGTATTACCTCCTTTATGGAAATGCCTAACACCGTACCCAACACCTTAACACAAACTTTACTGGAAGATAAATATGAGATAGCTTCGCGCAACTCGCTGGCTAACTACTCATTTTTTATGGGTGCATCCAACGATAACCTCGACGAAGTACTGCGTACCGACGCGGCCAATGTGTGTGGGGTGAAAGTATTCATGGGTTCATCAACCGGGAACATGCTGGTGGATAATCCGCGTACGCTGGATAACCTGTTTGCGCAATCGCCCATGCTGATAGCCGTGCATTGTGAGGACGAGGCTACCATCAAAAGCAACCTCAACCATTACAAACAGCTGCTGGGCGATAACCTGCCTGTGAAGCTGCACCCTAAGATCAGGAGCGCCGAGGCTTGCTACTTATCGTCATCACTGGCTGTGGAGCTGGCCAAAAAGCACAATACCAGGCTGCATATTCTGCATATATCTACCGCGCTGGAAACGCATCTTTTCACCAATAAAATCCCGCTGAAAGATAAACGCATTACCGCCGAAGCCTGCATACATCACCTGTGGTTTAGCGATGCTGATTATGATACCAAAGGCAACTTTATTAAGTGGAACCCGGCTGTAAAAACAGCCCAGGATCGTGATGCTGTTTTAGAAGCCGTGCTCGACGGTCGCATAGATGTGATCGCTACCGACCATGCCCCGCATACGCTGGAAGAAAAGGAGCAGCCTTACCTGCAAGCACCATCCGGCGGGCCACTGGTTCAACATGCCTTACCCGCCATGCTGGAGCTGTATCATCATGATAAAATAAGCCTGGAACAGATAGCCGAAAAAATGGCGCATAACGTGGCTACCCTTTTCCGGATTGATAAGCGCGGCTTCATCCGCGAAGGCTACTGGGCCGACCTGGTACTGTTGAATTTGAATAAACCCTGGAACGTGAACAAAAGCAATATCTTATACCATTGTGGCTGGAGCCCTTTTGAAGGAACCACCTTTCGCTCGCAAATTGCCTATACTTTGGTATCGGGCAATATAGCTTACAGCAATGGAAGCTTAACTGAAGGTAAAGCTGGTAAACGTTTGAATTTTAATTATTAATAAAATTTATATTTTTCAAATACAGAACTTTCTGTAGAGGAAATAGGAAATAAAATACAAAATCCGTCATTGCGAGGAGGAACGACGTGCAATCCCCTACTTACAGAGAGGCTCTGCAAATCGGGGATTGCCACACTCCGTTCGCAATGACGCGTTGAGGTAAATTCCGGGTTCAGGTTACCTACTCCACCGCTACATAGATCTCAACCCGTGCATCTTCCTGGTTGCAGCCACTGCAACCGTATACGTCAAAATCGGCGGTGTACTTACGGTTAAGCGGTTTGTTCCAGATGTATTGCCAGGTTTCGGCTACGCGATTGGGCAACCAGCTTTTAGCCGTGAATTTCACATAGGTACCGGGGGCTACCGCCAGACTTACCAATCCCTCCGGAACATTATCCAGCGAATTTACCTTGCAGCCCAGTACCGCGGTATACGGCCCGGTATGGTCTGTTTCGTAATCTGTGTAAATACAATGCACCTCGTCGCTTACCCGGTCTTTGATCTGTGGTAAAATGTTATCGTCCATAAAGCGGCACCAGAGGTCGCCAATGTCTTTAGCCGCCTGTCCGCCCTGATTGGTTGTACGTGTGGAAATTCCCAGCAAAAAGAACCCAATCACATCTATCTTGTCCATAATTCTAATTATCACTATTTGTTATACCGGTATATAATTAATTTTATACCAAATTTTTATAACGTTTATATAAATTATTTATTTAATAAATAATTACTCGATCATTTTGCGTAATCCGTCAAAAACACCTTTCCAATTTTGCGCCGAATGCTCTTTGGCGGCTTCGTCTTTGATATTATCCTGGGTGATGGCGAGGGTGGTTACACCATCTTTTTCACTCAGGCTGTAGGTAATATCGGCATAATTTTCGGGTTTATCTTCGGTGCCGCCCATGCTGCTCCAGTAATTATATTTCACATATCTGCCCGGGTCTATCTCCAGTATGGTACCGTGATCGCGGTAGGCCTTGCCATCCCATTCGCCGCTGAATACAATAGGCTCCCCTACCCTCCAGCTCGATTCCAGTTTGGTGCCAAAAAAGTATTCTTTTACCATTTCCGGATCGGTAAGCCCCTGCCATACTTTGGCCATAGGCGCTTTGAATGTTAGCTCGATGCTTAATGTTAAATTCTTCATGATGTGAGTTTTTAATGGTTTATATCACCGCTCTTTCAGAGATGGCGGTCTTTATCATTTGCTTTTTGATCAGTTCAAAATCATGTTCGCCTATTTCCAGGAAACCAAAACGAAAGGGGTAACCCCATGATTTTTTGTTGATGATAAAATCAAGCTCATCAACCAGCGGGATGATGGGCGCCTCGGTGCTTTCATAAAACCTGATATTGCGGCGCCAGGGTATAAAATCATCAAACATTTTATGCTGATAGATCTCCTCGTCAGCAGCCTGCCCGATAGCTGTAAAAGCCTTGCAAGGCTCGGTACCGTTCATGGTTTGTTTAGGCGAATAAAATAACACCCAATCACCGGCATGTACCCTTTTTAGTGCAGCCTGCTTACCATGATTGGCCTGCATAAAGCCTCCGGCTATGCCACGGGCTATATGATCTTTTGATGCTACAGTTATCCAGTACTTCATAATTAGTGAATTAATGATTTAGCGAATTAGTGATTTCATGCCTTTGTAAAAAACCACAAAAACACGACCATAAAGCCAAGTAAAGCCTTGACGTCACAAGATCTGTTCTCTTTTTCAACTCAGAATTTAAGACTTTCGACTAACGACTTTAACCTGATGGTTAGGCAAAGTAAATACGGGGGAATGACAACCTTATGTCAACAGGAAAAGTTAACGTTTAATTATTTTTTTGAACAATGGCCGCGGCTATGGTTTTAACCTGATCAATGAGTTCCTGGGGTTTTACAATTTCGGCACAATCGCCATACATCATAAACCAACGGGCAAAGCCCTCGATAGACCGCGTCAGGAAAGTCATCTCGATCTTATTGCCTACCACTTTATCGGATACAAAACCGCTGTAATATTTTTGGTAATCCAGATGGCGGGCTATCTCTTTATCTACCCGGATCAGCACCGTTTCCAGTTGCTTTTCTTTGGCCGTTTGTTCAATATAGGCTTTCAGGGTAGGATGCTTGCTATGGTTGTAAAAGGCATCGGCTATCACCGCCTTGCGCATCCTGTCGACCCGGAAATCGCGGTAATCATCACGTAAGCGGCAAAAGGCGATCAGGTGCCAGAAACCATCCGCAAAAAAAATACCCACCGGCTCTACATTTCTTTTGGTGGCCTCCTGGCTATGTGCAGCAAAATAGTCGAGCGTGAGCAGTTTTTTTTGCGCGATGCTATCCAGTATGGTCTGGATATGATCAGTATTGGCCGAGGGCTTGTGGTACTTGTTTTTCAAAACCTCTATGCTGCCATCCAGGTTTTCGAGCATATCCTTTTCAGCCGTTTTCAGGATAGCCCGTACCTTATACATGGCCGACTGATGATGCTTCATGGTGCTGGTATCCGTCATCTTCTCCACAAACTTTTCGGCGGTTAAAAAGGCGGTGGCTTCCTCGCGGGTAAACATTACGGGAGGCAAGCGGTAGCCATCCATAATGGAATATCCCACACCGGCCTCTCCCATGAGCGGAATGCCCGCTTCTTCCAGCGTTTTCACATCGCGGTAAACCGTACGCAGGCTGATATTAAAGCGCTCGGCAATATCAGAAGCTTTTACTACCCTGCGCGATTGGAGCTGTATTAAAATAGCCGAAATACGGTCGATGCGGTTCATAACTTCAAATTAAGCAAAAAACAAGCTACCTTTGATAGAATAATTCACTAAAAGAATCAAGATATAAGAATCAAGAGTCAAGATCGAACCAAAAGAAGCAATCATCCTTAGTTTTTTTCTTGATTCTATATCTTGATTCTTATATCTATTTTAAAACCATGGCCAACCCTACAGATGATAAGATCATAACCCTCGAAACCTATTACGATGTAATGCTGGCACACCTTATGCGCACCAAGCTGGAAGATAACGGTATCCCCTGCTTTATTGCCGACGAAAATACCATAGGTGCCAATCCTTTTTATAACCAGGCTATTGGCGGCGTAAAGCTTAAGGTTTTTGAACGCGACCTGGAGCGCTGCCGCGAGATCCTGGCCACCGAAGGTGATCTGCATGACCAGGACCATATAGAAATTGATGAAGAAACCAATAACATGATCATCTGCCCGTTTTGTGCCTCAACAAACATCGGCCCGGCAGATCCGGGTAAGTTTTCTACTTTCCTTTCTGCTGTTTTTCCATTTTATAATACCAAAGCCTGGCATTGTTTTAATTGCCAGCAGGATTTTGAATAGGGGCTGGATCGCGGTGCGGGTGCGAGAGCATGGGGGGTAGGTGTGTATGAATGGTGACAGATTAGGGTTATAATACTCTTATCTGGAATATAACTTCCGCACCCGATCCGCGCAACACGATCACGATCCCCAATCCCACACCCGACTCTCGCACCCCGATCCTCGAATCAGCCTCCCGCTCTCACACTTCACTCTCGATTCCCACATCCGGCTCCCGCACCTCGATCCTCGATCCCCGGCTCCCACACCTCACTCCCGCACTCGCTCCCACTCTCCACACGTACCCAAGTTTTTTATATATTAGCAGCATGTACAACCGTCGTAAGTTTATCAAAATGTCGGCCGCGGGCGCTTCGCTTGCCGCATTATCCAACTCCGCTGTAGCTAAAGCCATTTCGTCAACCACCGATACCAGTTTACCCGTGGTAATATCTACCTGGGATTTTGGTATCATCGCCAATAAAGGGGCCTGGAAAGTGCTTTCGGCCGGCGGTCGCGCGCTGGATGCCATTGAGGCCGGTGCACGCATCCCCGAAGAACAGGATATTACCAACCATACGGTTGGTCGTACGGGTTTGCCCGATCGCGATGGCCATGTAACGCTGGATTCCTGCATTATGGACGAGAACGGTAACTGCGGTTCGGTAGCCGCTATGGAAAACATAGCCCACCCAATTTCCGTAGCCCGTTTGGTGATGGAAAAAACCCCTCACGTGATGCTTGTAGGCGAAGGTGCCACCCAATTTGCGGTGGAGCAGGGCATGAAAAAAGAAAAACTATTGACGCCGGAGTCTGAAAAGATCTGGAAAGAATGGCTTAAAACAGCCAAATACAGTCCGGTAATGAATATCGAGAACGGTAAAAAACCGGGCGATAAATACAATCACGATACCATCGGCATGCTGGCTATTGATGCCAAGGGCAATATATCTGGCGGATGTACCACCAGCGGCATGGCCTTTAAACTGCATGGCCGTGTGGGCGATAGTCCCATCATTGGCGCGGGTTTATATGTAGATAATGAAGTAGGCGGCGCCACCTCAACCGGTGTAGGCGAAGAGGTGATCCGCAATGTGGGTAGCTTTTTAGTGGTGGAGCTGATGCGCCAGGGCTATTCGCCCGAGGATGCCTGTAAAGAGGCCGTTAAACGCATCATCAAAAAGAAACCCGAAACCGCCAAGCAGATCCAGGTAGGCTTTTTAGCTATCAACAAAAAAGGCGAATACGGTGCATACGCCATACAAAGCGGCTTTTCCTTCGCGGTTTGCAACGCGCAGCAACAGGATTTGCTGATTAAAGGAAAGAGCTTTTATTGATTTGATAGTTCATGGTTCATAGATCATGGTTCATGGTAGGAAATTTATCCGTAGTTCATGGATCATAGTAAATTTAAGCCGGTCAGGGGTACTCCAGGTACTATGAACCATGATCTATGAACCATCAACTATGGACTATAATACACGACTAACGATAATCTTAACCAACTATGATTAAACCCGTTACTCTTGAAGTTTGCGCTAATTCGGTAACATCGGCACTGGCAGCCCAGGAGGGCGGCGCTGTGCGGGTGGAGCTTTGCGAAAATTTAAAAGAAGGTGGTACCACTCCCTCGCATGGGCAAATACTAATGGCCCGCAGCTTACTGCACATTAAATTATATGTATTGATCCGGCCGCGGGGCGGCGATTTTCTGTATTCCGACCTGGAATATCAGATCATGATGGCCGATATCCGGTATTGTATCGACGCAGGCTGCGATGGCGTAGTGATCGGCATACTGAATGCCGACGGCTCTATCGATACCGAACGCTGCCTGGAAATGGTACGCCTGGCACGCCAATGGGGCTTAGGTGTTACCTTTCACCGTGCTTTTGATATGTGCGCAAACCTGGATAAAGCACTTGAAGAGATCATCGAAATGGGCTGCGAACGCATCCTTACTTCGGGCGGTAAAAGCACCGCCATGGAGGGCGCTACGGTGATCAATCACCTGGTACAAAAAGCGGCGGGTCGTATCAGCATTATGCCGGGCAGCGGTGTAAGCGAGGCCAACGTGGCCGATCTGGTACACTTTACCGGCGTAACCGAAGTACATTCATCGGCACGCACCAGCGTACAAAGCAAAATGCAATACAAAAACGACCATATCCTGATGAGCAACGAACCCGGCGATGAATACAGCATTGACCTCACCAGCGTTGACAGGGTAAAAAAACTGGTAGAGCTGGCCAATAGCTGAGGGGATGGAATCAAGAGGTTAGAGGCAAGAATTAAGATAAAAATATCACTGTCCTTGCGCTCATTGGAAGACATAAGCCCGTTGTCATTTCGAACGAGGAACGAGGAGAAATTTTATAAAATTTGTAGTTAAAGCTTTGCATCGCGTATAAGATTTCTCTTTCGCACAACGCTCAACCCTGTCCCTGCTCTATCGAAATGGCTTTTTTATATTTTTTTGAAATCAAACGAAGCATTTCCAATTCCTTCCCCACGGGAAGGGCGCGATCAGCATAAGCCTAAAGGCAGGGAGGGGTTTAACCGCTTGCAAAGAAACCCCTTCCTCCCCTTCCCAAGGGAAGGAATCGCACAGGCTCTGGCTTCTTCTTCAAACCCAAAAATGCTTTTTTCAGTTCCCCTCTTGAGAGGGGGCGCATGGGATGGTGTAGTGGCTGGGGTGTGTTTATGAAGCGAAAAAACACACCCTTCCACCCCTCTCAAGAGGGGAATCACACTGGCCCAGGCTTTTCCTCAATCACTAATTCACTAACTCACTAATCCACTAATTAAAAAAACGTCACCGGTAAAACCAATTCTATCCTATTCCTGCCCGTGCCGCCGAAAAAGTCATCATCCAATAACCTGCTGTACCTGATGCCAAACGAGATGCTGTTCTGGTTAAAGAATTTGGTATCAAAAAACACCCCCGCACCGGTCGACCGAAAGTTTTGCTTAAAGCTGGCGCCATTAGTAAAAAAGTTATCGGAAGTGGCCCGGGTATAGTCAAAAAACAGCTGTCCCCGTAAACGCAGCAGGTATACGATGTTGCCAAAACCAGCGTCGGGATAGGCAAAAGGAAAATGGTAATTAAGCCCAACCTTATTCATATCATCCAGGCTTTCGGCAGTGTAACCCTTACTGAAGGGGAAATCGTTCGAGAAACCGATCACGTTATTCTTGCCTTTTTGCTGATGCGCTACATTGACTACGAAGCTGTGATTGGTTGCCAGTCCCGGGAAATAGAACGAACCCTGCGCCAGCAATTGGGTGGCCGCCCCGCCTGATACCCCGGCTTTATAATTGAGGCTGATGCTTTGTGCCAGCATGGGGTATATATTTTGCCTGGCCACCAAACGCTGGTTGCTGAAGGAGATATAATTGTTCAGATAAGCATAATCCCTGTCCTTGAACCGAACGGCATTACCCTGCTGAAAGCGTGTTTGGTTATAATACAGGTCGCTGCCAAAGGTAAGGCCGGTAGTATGTTTGCCCGCGCTGAAGTTGAGCGGAACTTGGAGCCCACCATGTATGGATGTTTCATTCCAGTACACATAGCTGCCCTTATAAAACTGACGGCGATCAAGCGTGTAATCAACCCCGGCAGATATATAAGGATATAAAGCGCCATAGATAGCCTCAAAGCCAAATTGCTTATAGCCCTCGTTACGGTTATAATCAAAGGATATCTGCGACTGGAAAGTATTCAGCACGTTTTCGCCGGTAATAGCGAAGGAATAATTCGGGTCGCTGATGTTGGGGATGATGCTGTGGAAATTAAACAAACCATGCCCTTTGGAATAAGGTGTAACCGGCAGCGGCTTATCCACCACCTCGGCCAGCATATCGGCCGATGAATCGCGGCCCAACGCGCTAATCCCCATCGCAGGCAAATGACGTACATACTGCGGACCGGCATCAATCCATTTCAGTTCCTTTTTGTTCACCTCGTTAATCTGGTAGCCAAACGCGGTAAAACCAACCCAGGCCAGTTTGCTATTACCTACCGCAGGCTGATAATGACCTATGCCGGTATCATGACCGGTAGGCAGCAACTCATAGCATTGGTTATTCTTTAGTTTCAATACAAACAGGCGATCGTTCACATCCTCGGTTTGGGTAAAGTATACATCGTCATTTTTAACCGTGGTAAAACCAATAGGGCGATAACTGAAAGGCACCAGGAATTTAGCGCTCCCGGTGGCGATATCGATTAGCGCCAGCGTCATTTTACCCTGCGGGTCACGTACCGCGGCAATCAGCTTGTCATCGCCATAAAATTGCGGGTAGGTATAAAACAAATGCTGCGGATTAGGCAATACTTTGATCAGTTCGCCATCGGTGTTTAACAAATGCAGCTCGCTTGCCCCCGAAGTAGCCACCTGCGACACAACAATACGTTTACCATCGGGACTAAAAGCGGGCGAAAAATATTTTGTTTTTCGGGTGATGCGATGCTCCTTGCCGCTGGCAATATCCAGGATCATCAACTCGCTGTAATTGCGGTAACCCCAGCGCGCATCCGGGCGGTAAGTGGCATAAACCACCTTGCCGTCATGATAATTAAAGTAATTATCTAACGATGACGACCGCGTGCTGATCTTGCGCTCCCGGTTACCCGTACGGATCACAAAAGCCGGGATATGATCATACGGGCTTTTCATGTAAATGAGCGTACTATCATTAATATAGGCGGGATACTCCCTGTCGGCATCAAAATGTTTGGCTTTGGTGGCTGGCGTTTTATCATCATCCTTAAACACCTCTTTAAAATGATTGAGCCCGTTATTGGTAAAAGTTTTAAAATCAGTACCGGTGTATTTATTGATGGCCCGTTGAAAAGGATAAAATCCTCCTTTAAAAGCTGCGGCATCATGCGTTACCTTTTTCCAGAGGTTATCGCCATATTTTTCGCGCCCGTAAGATACCAGCATATAACCCAGTGGGTAATGATCGGGCGTATAATCAAGGTACGATCCATTACGCAGCTTCATGAAGCTGTAATCACGGTCGGCCGCCCAAAGGGCCCGGTAGCCATTAAAAAACCAGGGCAGCCGCCCACGGCCCTGTCCGCTTACATGAGTTTCGTTAAATACGGCATCACCCTCAAAAAACCAGTTGGGTACGCTCAGGTCGTTGCCCAGTGCCTGCCCGCCTTCACCAAAAAGAATATGCAGCACATGCGAAACACCCACATTAAAATTATTATACTGCTGCACGTGCCTAAACTCGTGAATGGCCAACTGTTGTGCCCAGGGCAAACTGCCAATATCAAAGCTATTTTGCTCGGGCGTTAAAAAAAATTCGCTCCTAAAAGGCGCTAACCCCACATAGCCATTGGCAATAGTGGTTTGGTTTTGCAGCACAATGCTTACCTGCTTTTGCTTAGCGCCAATGGTAGGCTTAATAAGCCCGTTCATTTGTTGTATGATGTTAGCCACCCTCAACCCCGCCGAATCCATCCCCGTCGGGAAAATAATGCGCGCCGCCGGCGTATTTACCTGCTTCCACTTGATCGATGGCGGATTGCCCCCAAACTCCTGCGAGCGGGCAACAGTAGCGGTAAATAATAGCGCAGGCAGCAGTAATATTTGTAAGTTTTTTTTAACGGCGGGGTAGTTTTTCATAGGTTGGCTCAAAGTAAGCACAATTTGCAATTTAAACAACAGCCTCACCCCAACCCTCCCCAAAGGAGAGGGAGCTAAAAATCTGCATTTGTCATCCTGAGCGCAGCGATGGATCTGTCTTAACCATGATTCATTTGCGCTTTTGTCTTGATTCTTGTCTCTTGGTTCTCGCCTCCAAATAATGGCGTTACCTTCGGCCCGCGCTATCCGCTCATACGCCACCAGGCCTTAGCCATGGGCCGGTATCCGCTGCTATGGCTAACGCTTTTTTAATTATTGAATTAGTGAATTAGTGATTTCTGAACCTTGATTTTTCGGATTAAAGGATTACATGATTTCTTTTATTTTCTCCGTCAGCAGATAAGCTTCGGGCGAAAGCGGACAGAACAATGGTGGCCCGGCGCGGTTGCAAGGGCATAGCGAACCTTACCCGAAGCCTGGGTAATGTGAGCGAACGAAGTGGAGGTAAGGTTTAGCAGTCCGTGGTTCTGCCCGGTTTGCAGAGCAAGGGCCATGTGCGGCAAAGAAGCATTTCTGCTGACAGCCTTTTTGGTTACTTGTGGCGACAAACGGCGAAGCCTTCTTGAGTACAAAAAAAACAAACCACAACGAAAAACGTGACTGGCCCTCCCGCGGCCAAGAGCGAGTATACGTCATACAATATCGTCTAGTATAGCATAGAGATTATTAATGTTTTGTTTGTTTTATAGGTATTAATGAGCTCCCTCCGGTCGGTTGTCTTCGTTCCTCAGCAATAACGCAGGGGAGAAAACTTTGTTAACCTCCGGAATTTTCGTTATATTTGTATACACCACAGCCCGGTTTCCGATCAAAAAGGAAAGTCGGGCTGTTTGGTTAAAGGAAAAACCAGACCAAAAATTGGCTATTCTAAATATAGTTATTTGAAAATCAATAATTTAATACTTTTTAAAATTTAAAACACGCATCAAAACCACGCTAAAATTTGTTAAAAAATGTTAAAACGAGGTTTTTTTGATCAATTTTAAGCTCTTTTCACCCCGTTTTGAGCAGAAATTTGTTAAAATTTAAGGTTTAAAAAGTTTTTTGGCACCACTATTTATTTTCCTAAAAATAATTTAAAATGTTTTTAACACTCAATCGTCTTTATCTTTAAAGGAGTGAAAAAAATTGATAACCGCCATAATGCCCGACGATAAGAACAGCCAAATTATACATACCATTAAAGCGTATGGTAAAAGCCTGTTGGGTTTTATTCGCCGGAGGGTAAAGAACGATGCCGATGCCGAAGACATTCTGCAGGATGTCTGGTACCAGTTTAGTTCGGTGATCAATTCAGAACCTATTGAACAAACCAGCGCCTGGCTTTACCGGGTAGCCCGCAATAAAATAACCGATAAGCATAAAAAAAAGACGGAAACCCTGCTGGATGATATGCTTACCGGCGGCGAGAAAGATGAAGAGGGCACAGCCGATTTTAAGGCTATCCTGTTCACCGAAACCAGCACCCCCGAAACGGAATACCTGCGCAACCTGTTTTGGGACCAGCTATTTATTGCGCTTAACGAGCTGCCCAACGAGCAAAAAGATGTATTTGTATGGCACGAACTGGACGACATGTCGTTCCAGGAAATTGCCGACATCACAGGCGAAAAAATGCAAACCCTGGTATCGCGCAAACGATACGCGGTGCTGCATCTGCGTAAACGCTTACAACAGTTGTATAAAGAAATAACAGAATATTAAAGGGTGACGTGTATAATACCCGTCGCACAAAAAAATTAAAGATTAAGAAAATGAGAAAAGTATTTTATAGAGGGCGTTTTATATTTATCCCACTGGCAGTCGCCGCCTTCCTGTCGCTCATCAGCTTTGTAGTGATGCAGTTGTGGAACAATTTATTACCCGATATTTTACACCTGGGTACTATTACCTTCTGGCAAGCCATGGGCATATTTATTCTATGTAAACTATTGTTTGGCTTTGGCAAAGGAGGTGGACGCCCTGGCTGGGGTGGCGGTGGCGGATTTATGAAAGCCCGCATGGCCGAACGCTTTAAAAATATGAGCCCCGAGCAACAGGAGAAATTCAAAGCCAAAATGCGCGACCGTATGTGCAACTGGAATGATCGCGGCGGCCCGGGCTTTGGAAAATTTGACAGTGAATGGAACGACTTTAAAACTGAAGAGGAAAAGAAGTAAATGGTGAATAGTAGTGAGTAGTGAGTGATCTCAAATTGATAGAAAACAATTTACATCCATTCACTACTCACCACTTACTAATCCACTAAATCAATAATTCAATAATTAAAAAAGATGGATGTACTGGTATTTTCAACAAGCGTTAAGGAACAAAAACAGGTAAGCAAAGTAGGTACCTTGCTTACCAAAATTCCGGCTATCGCTCAATGGAGTTTTGATCTGGAAGACTGTGATAATATATTGCGAATAGTAGCCAGCGGCATATCTCCCAAATACGTTGAAACGCTTTTGCAAAAGGCAGGCATCCAGTGCCAGGAACTTACCTACTGAATAACTCAATCATGACAAACGCACAGGAACGAAAGGTTATCCGGTGGATACATATTATTCTGAGCATTCCGGTAGTTGGTTATATCTACGGTCCTGTAGCTTCACTTCCCCATGCTTCAGCAGCGGTTAAATGGATCTTTTTTCCAGTAATTGTATTGTCGGGCTTTTGGTTGTGGAAGGGGCATTGGTTTAAAAAACAGCTTAAAAAACTTTAAGATCCTTATTTCGCCTTTGCCGGGCTATTGATCTCTATCCAATATCCGTCAGGATCCTGAAAATAAAGTTGCAGTACACCATCAGGCCGTAAAGTTGGTTCCTTGCTATCACCCTTCCAGTTACCATAAGGAATATGTAACTCATCAAGCTTTTTGGCAAACTCTTTAACGGAGCCTACAGCAAAGCAAAGATGCTCGGTGATGTCATGTTTATAGCTGCAATTACCTTGTATAGCATGTAGTTTTACATGATTACCCAGGCTGTACCATTGGTGCAGGGTATCGGCAAAAGGATTGGGTACCTTTTGCAGGTGCATTACCTCGGTATAAAAGGCGGTACTTTTTTTAAGATCGCGTACGCAAATGGCAATATGGTCAACTACCGGGGCAGCGTCCGTTGCGGTTTGAGCCTGGCAAAAACAAGGTAAAATAAATGTTGCCAGCAAGATTGCCCATTTTAACCTATCTGCTATAATGCCACTTAAATTCAGAAAAATGTTCATGTGAAGTTTTGGTTTTAGAGCCTAAAGATATAGGTTTAAACGAAGTGACGGCTAAAGTCAGCAAATTGTTACTTAGCAGGATACCTGAGGATTAAAATCACGACAGGGTACATAATACACAGAATTGTTGCGGTTCCAGTCCTCTATATCGATCAACCCGGAGCGGGTCTGATAATGCCTGTCGTCATTAGGACATTTAACCACATACAAGCCCGCCTCGGCAGCCTTGATCACCGGCCGTGCCCCGCATACCTTGCAAAGTTTGCAGTGGATAGATTTAGGTATGGTCAAATAGACATTCATAGCGTTTTTACAGGCAATATCCTGAGGCAGTTACGTTCGTACTCTAATTTACAGCATAAAATGGATTATAGTGGAAAGCATTTTATTCATTTATTTGACTATTGCAATTACGCTTTGTTGAAATGTGTTTGGGCATCACTTTCTTTTATTATATTTAAAATCATTTAAACTTTATGCAACCCTCCTTAGAACAATTAGCGATTACCTATAAGAACCTACCCGCCGATAAACTTATACGTCTGGCAGTTACCGATGCAGCCGGCTTAAGACCGGAAGGCCCTTGAATTACTAAAAGCCGAAATAAAAGGCCGTGGACTGGATGATGGTATTCTCCGGGGTATAGATGTGCAGCTAAATCATATAGATGACAGCCAGTTAAATAACTACCTTGCCCTTGTACGTAATCAGGCCTGCCCTACCTGCGGTGATCAATCGCAACAACTTAATGCAGTTTTAAGCACTACTGTTATTAGCGCTATTATATTCACACACTACAAAAAAGCATTTTCAATTGGCTGCCCTACTTGTTTAAAAAGGGCAAATCAGAAGGCGACTTTAAAAACAGCGTTGTTAGGCTGGTGGGGGCTTCCCTGGGGAATTATACGTACGCCCCAGGCTTTGATATCTAACACAAAGACCAACAAACGAATAAATACAGGCGAACCCACACCTATTTTGGTGGACTTTATAAAGAATAATATCGGTATTATTGAAAGCATCAAAAACAACGATCAATCTTTACAGGTTATGCTAACTAACCTGAACAACAAACAGCATTACAATAAATATCACATCATCAAACATGGAGCAAACCGCCACCCAATACCAAGCCGGTAAACCTGCAAGCATTTACGCAGCAGGTGCAGGATTAGTTGTATGGTTTGCATTGATCTTACAGTTTAGTATATCGGTACCAGCTTATATACAAACAGGTCATAGCTGGGCAGGTGCTATTATACAAATACTTAGTTTTTTCACTATTCAAAGTAATCTGCTGGCTGGTGTTTGTTTGTGGGCCTTATTATTACAACCATCAAACACGCTGTACATTTTTTTTTCAAGAGGGTATGTTATAGCTGGTATCTGTCTGTATATCATCATAGTTGGTCTGGTATACAATATCATACTGCGCAGCCTATGGCACCCCGCCGGTTTATTTAAGTTGGCCGATGAGCTACTGCACTCTGTAAATCCATTATTATTTGTTATTTACTGGTTGTTTTTTACACAGAAGACAAAGCTAAAGTGGACACAGTCGGTAAACTGGCTTTTGTTCCCATTTATATACCTCATATATACACTTAGCCGCGGAGCAATAACGCGGTCTTATCCATACCCTTTTATTGATGTGGTTAAACTGGGATATGGCCGGGTGCTTATTAATTCTGTAGTACTATTAATTGTTTTTTTAGCACTTGGTCTCCTGCTCATTTTTGTAACCCGGCTGTTCAAACGTCGTATATGAACCAATACTCACCAAGTAACATTAGTATGACTAAAGCCTGATATTTAAACATTTACAGATTGAGAGTGTTGATTTTATAACACCTATTTAAAACGTAAGTATTATGAAAACTTCCATATCCAGGTCTATAGCGCTGCTTATATTAGAGGCAATGGCCTTTACCAGTTGTTCGGCTGAATATCGTGAAAGAAGAAGGCACCGCCATGATCATGATGTAGTTCATGAACGTGTTATTTACAGAAACTAATGATATATGTATAAAAAGGAGAAGCCCGGCTATCAAGCCGGGCTTCTCCTTTTTATGGTGTATTAACTTTTAAAATTTATATTAAAATATGGGTGTTTAATCGTTCCATAGATAATTTTTATGTACCGATTTAGCCAGTTTATTTTGGATAAAAAAATCTTCTTTTTGTAAACACTCATTGGTGTGTATATCTTCGTCGGCGTTAATTTTTATTACGCTGCCTGCTACTTGTTCAACTATACTTGATAAAGTATGTACTTCGTTGTCGGGGATCTGAATTGTTAATATGGCCATAATAGTAGATGTTTGATGTTGATGTTTGATATTCAAAAATATGCAATTGCTATTTAGGCAATGTTTAAAAAAAGTAAAATTAGAGCCATAATTTGATGACAATTTTACATTTTTTGCATTTTATAACTCAAACGTTCCATCCAAGGCATGTATTATGTTTGCTGCAACTTTGTTACCCTTCTTTAACAATTTTTAACAACAAATTATTCCTTACCCGTGGTAACCAGCACCCAATCAACAAATACTTTGGCCTGGCCAGCTTTTATCTTGTCAACGGTACTTGCAGACATCCCATAATAGGGTTTGGTAACCTTATTATATCCGCCCGGATATCCTCCACCCAAAGCAAAATTAAGGATGATGAACTTTTTGTTATCAAAAGCCCAGCGGCCATATTTTTCGACCATAGATTTAGTCACAGTATAAGTTACTTTACCGTCAACTTTAAACACCAGGCTGGATGGACTCCAGTCAACCGAATAAATATGCCATTGCGTAACATCTGTACCACCCTCAAAATGTGCCCGATAAGCCAACGGCGTATTACCAAAATAGTTGGGACCGTGTAAGGCATGGCTCACCCAACTGGAATCTCCCACGGTTTCCATCATATCTATCTCACCGCAATCGGGCCATTTACCATTACCCAATGCCCAAAATGCAGGCCATAAGCCGGCGCCGGCGGTCATTTTCATCCGTGCCGAAGCAGTACCATAGGTAAATTCCATTTTGCTTCGTGTATTTATCCGGCCCGATATAAAATCATACTTTTTTTGCTCCTTGCTGGTAAAACCGGGTTTGTACAAGGCTTTAAGCACTAATGCTCCGTTCACCGCTCCCTCCGCATCCTTCCCTTTTACCATGTATATAGTAGCAGCCGAATCAACATAAGCTTGTTGTTCGTCATTTACGGTATGGCCGGTAACCTCCACATTCCATTTGCTCCTGTTGAGACTTTGTTCATTAAAATCCTCAAAAAATACCGTGTCAGTTTTAATTTGCTGGGCGTTGGCGTGCAAGGCCATCAACAGGCCGGCCAATAGTAGATAATATAATTTCATTATGCTGTTTAATTAAGGCTAAAATACTGAGTTAGATTAAAGAGACAAGGATCAGGAGTCAAGAAAAAAATATTAGTTTTTGGTAATGTCATTGTATTGATTCTTGGCTTTGCTTTTTGATTCTAATACTTTGGCCCTTAATTCTTGATTCCAATCCACTTCTTTTTTTAAATTGCAGGCTTATACCTATTTATATGCACGGCAGCGGTTTCTTAAAAGTATTTCTTATTATTTCGGCCATCAGTTTGTTGTTCGATTGGTATATTTTTTCCGGCCTTAAAACACTAAGCTCCGATTGGCAATCGCCGCTATGGCGTAACATTATGCTGTTTGGCTACCTGTTCATTGCAGTTGGTGTTGTCGCTTTATTCCTCATCGGTTTTGGCAGTTTTAGCACGGCCAACGGTATGCGCCCCTTTCATGAGTGGATACTGAGTTTGTTTCTCACATTCTTTATAACCAAGCTTGTATTTGTTATAGTTTTATCCCTGGGCGATCTGGGGCGGTTTATTATTGGCCTGTTTAACCTTGCCAGCCGTTCTGGTCGTGAACCTGCATTCCCTGCCCGTCGTAAATTTATCAGTGAAATAGCCGTGCTGGTTGCCGCAATCCCCTTCTCGTCTATGTTTTATGCCATGTTTAAGGGTAAATATGACTATAAACTTCACCGCACCACGCTTTACTTTGACGATCTGCCGGATGCTTTTAATGGCTTTACGATAACCCAGCTATCAGACATCCACTCTGGTAGTTTTGACAATACCGAAGCCATGCAGCGGGGTATTGATATGGCCAAAGCTCAAAAAAGCGACTTATTTGTTTTTACCGGCGATCTGGTTAATAATGCTGCCTTTGAAATTGAACCTTACATTGACCGTTTTAGCCAGATCAAGGCGCCGTACGGCCAATTTTCGATACTGGGAAATCACGATTATGGCGATTATATCCACTGGGATAGTGAGCAGGCGAAAGCTGCCAATCTGGATAAATTAAAACAACATCACCATACGCTAGGTTATCGCCTGCTATTGGACGAGAATGTAACCATCGAAAAAGATAGTCAAAAAATATCGCTCATTGGCATACAAAACTGGGGGCGCGGTTTTATACAGATCGGCGATCTGAACAAAGCGCTGCGAGGTGTACCCAAAGATGCTTTCAAGATATTATTGTCTCATGACCCAACGCATTGGGAAGAACAGGTTAGATATAACGAAACCAATATTCACCTCACCCTTTCCGGTCATACCCACGGAGCGCAGTTTGGTGTCGAAATTCCGGGATTTAGATGGAGTCCTGTAAAATACCGCTATCTGGATTGGGCAGGCCTTGCAAACGAAAAAGACCGGTATTTGTATGTAAACCGTGGTTTTGGCTTCCTGGCATTCTCGGGCCGATTGGGCATATGGCCTGAAGTTACCGTTATTGAATTGCGAAAAAAGGCATAGGCAAATCCGACGCTATTTCTTACCGGGCCGGGGCATACTTTAACGGCCCCCTGTTATCTCAAAGATATCTAAGTACATCTAAACATGGTTAAAAAAAAGACAAAGGCATCAAAATATAATAGCTAAATATTATTAGCTACTCGATAAAACCTTCGGTGAAAACACCGTGTTACAACACGCAAAAATACGGTGTTTTCACGGATTGACTCGTGATCATATATTTCAGAGTTTTAATGAATCAAACCCTGATATTATTTAACGATGCCCTTACAAATAACCGGAGTGAACAGCACGATTGGTGAGTATGATAATCCTTACCTGGCTATTAACTCATTAGTGTGGATAGACGACTACACTCAAAATCGCGGAATTACCACAAGAGATGTGCTTTTTGACTGGATCAATGACAATGGTACAGCCTATGTTTTAGACGAAGAAGGGAATAAAGCCAAACTACTTACTGCAACCACCAAAAGTGGCTACAAGTATGTAAAAACAGCTTTTGATGAAACAAAACCTGATAAGTTGCTAAAACTGCTGGCTACAAAATAGTAAAATACCTTAACCTTATCGTACTTGCACCCGTCACTCAACAATGATGGGTGTTTGTTTTTTATGGGCATCCCGAATTCCATGATTCCAGCCCCTTTCTTCTTCAATAAATTATCACTACTACATACCGCAAGTTTCGGGTTTAATACCCAGCTTCAACAGCATAATTTTGAATAAAATAACAAAATACAATTGCTTATTTATTCGATGTTTTTCAAAATAAAAGTCGGATACGCTCATGTTTACCCGCTATTAAATCCGTTTAAGCTAAACTTTTAGCAGACACTTTAAGTGTAATTCACATTTGAACGGTCAAAATATACGTTTAAACACTAAATAGACACTTTTGTCGAATTAAATTCATTTTTTAATTATTATATTGAATTTAATTCATAAATTATATAACATTACAGAATGAACAGTGAAACAGAAATAATTTTAGATAAAACAGACCTGCACATTTTACGCCTGATGCAGGAAAATGCCCGAATATCAAATGCCGATATGGCCCGCGAATTGGGCATGGCGCCATCGGGCGTGCTGGAGCGGGTGAAAAAGCTGGAGCAAAAAAACGTGATCCAACAATATACTACCCGTATTAATCCAGCTGCCTTACAGCAAAAACTGCTGGCCTTTGTATTTATGAAAGCAGCCGACGGACCAGGTTATAGCGGCGCGACGCTGGAGCTTGCCAAAATACCCGAAGTACAGGAAGTGCATCATGTGGCTGGCGATGATTGCTACCTGGTAAAGGTTCGCACTTACGATTCTGCTTCATTGATGAGCATTATGCGTAACCAGTTTAGCAAAATACCCAACATCATCAGTACTCGCACCACCATAGTGCTGGAAACAGTAAAAGAAGAACAACAGTTAGTTATACCCGAAAAATAAATATCATCATGGCCTTAACACCTCAAAAATCCGCATCACCATTAATGGTTATCATCGCCTTTGCAACAGTTTATATTGTTTGGGGCTCGACGTACTTTTTTATAAAAATGGCTGTCGATGGGTTTCCACCGTTGCTGTTAGGCGCCCTTCGCTTTCTTACTGCCGGCGTTTTGCTATTAAGCTGGTGTAAAATTAAAGGCGAACAGATCTTTATTAAACGCAATATTGTTCACGCTGCTGTTACCGGCTTTTTACTGCTGGTAATAGGTAACGGCGCCGTGATCTGGGTTGAACAAACACTCCCCAGCGCCATGGTGGCCATTATGGTATCATCGGCACCTATTTGGTTTGTACTGTTCGACAAACAAAACTGGTGTGTAAATTTCAAAAGCACATCTACCATTGTTGGTTTAATCATAGGCTTTGCCGGTGTTATTTTATTATTCAGCGAGCAAATACGCGGCTTGTTTGATTCTTCCACCGGGCTTGCCAAATTGCCGGGAATGTTATTATTACTCATAGGTGCCATGTCATGGGCGTCGGGATCATTGTATTCCAAATATCATAACACACAGGGATCGGCTTGGGTAAATACTGCCTGGCAGATGCTGGCCGCTGGTTTTATATTTTTACCATCGAGCTTTTTAAATCACGAAGTGCAAAACCTGCAATGGCAAAACATTCCAAGCCATAGCTGGCTGGCTCTACTTTACCTGATAATTTTTGGTTCAATAGCCGCGTTTAGCGCTTATGTATGGCTTTTGCAGGTTCGCCCTGCAACGCAGGTAAGTACTTATGCTTATGTAAACCCGGTTATAGCGGTTATACTCGGGGTGGTGTTTGCGCACGAAAGCATAACACTTTTACAGGTAGTTGGCTTGGTGATCATCCTGGGCAGCGTATTGCTCATCAACCTCAGCAAATACCGCAAAGAGAAACAGGCTAAGTTGGAACTGGCATAAACTGAGAGAGTCAAGAAATAAGAATCAAGAGTCAAGAAAAAACAAATGAGGTGATCTAATACCCCCTCTTGATTCCTGATTCTTATTTCTTGCTTCTCTTTTACCCCTCCCATTTCCCAAATTCAAAGTACTTATTGATATTGATACTAACCTTACTCCCTTTGGGATATTTGCCCCTATCGTAATTGGTTACCCGCAGGATAACGCCCTCGCGTTCAATAATTAGCTCCTCATAAAAACCTTTGAACAATACCTGCGTCACCAGCCATTTACTGCCCAAACCACCTATCCTGACGTGTTCGGCATAGATAACCACTACTCCGCGCCTGCTTTTGATACCGCAAACCTTGGCCTGGGTTGATGTAAGCTGACTGCAACTAGCCAGTATCTGCGAGGTATATAGTAACTTAGGCGAATGATACAATTGCTCCGGACTACCGTTCTCTACAATCTCCCCCTCTTTCAATACGATCAGTTCATCAGCCATGGACAGTATTTCGGCAGGGTCATGCGATACCAGCACCACCGTAACTCCCCAGGCTTGCACTATGTAGCGGATATCGTGCTGTAAACCTTCCCGATAAGTAGCATCAACCTGGTTGAAGGGCTCATCCAGCAATAATACTTCCGGACGACTAATCAGGGCCTTGGCAATGGTTACCCGCTGTTTTTCGCCGCCGCTTAATTTACCGAAGGGCTGTTCTTTGAGTTGATAAATATGAAGCATATTCAAAGCTTCAGTCACTTTTTGTATAGTAAGGCTTTTATCTTCCTCTTGCAGTCCGGCACTTACCGTGTCCCAAACAGATAATTGCGCATCCATATCAATTCCGTTTTGGGTAACCAGGCGCATTACCTTGTGGGCGTGCTGCAATCCATGTTCCCGGCTTAAAACCTGCTCTTCCTTAAAAAATACCTCCCCATGATCGGGTTGCAAATGGCCGTACAGCAAATTGAGCAGGGTGGTTTTACCGCTGCCACTTTCGCCTACAATGGCGGTAACTTTACCTTTGGGTATAAATATGGTTATGTTGTTAACACCGGAAGATTTATTGCCAAAAAAGTTTTTGGTAACGGATATAGTTTCCAGTATCAGGTCATTATTCATTTTGCAGGGGCATTTTAATTAGCTAATTAACTCTTATACAGACTAATATATCGTCATGAATAAAGCATCTAATCTATAAAAAAGTTCAGGTTCAAAAAATGCTGATATGGGTATATTTTAAAATGACCAGTATGCCGATTCGAGGGGTGCCAAAAAACTTTTTAAACCTTAAATTTTAACAAATTTCTGCTCAAAAACGGGGTGAAATGGGATTAAAACTGATCAAAAAACCTCGTTTTAACATTTTTTAACAAATTTTATCGTGGTTTTGATACATGTTTTAAATTTTAAAAAGTATTAAATTATTGATTTTCAAATAACTATATTTAGAATAGCCAATTTTTGGTCTGGTTTTTCCTTTAACAAAACAGCCCGGTTATCCTTTTTGATCGGATAACCGGGCTGTGTGTATACAAATATAACGATTTTTTTGGTGGGATAAAAGTTAAAATGCAGGGCGTATACCCGCTCATGGCCGCGGGAGGGCCTAGTTACTTTTCCTTGATGAAAAGTAACCAAAAATCAAGTCATCAGAAATGCTTCTTTGCGCTCATAGCCTTTACCCCGAAAAGCGGGTAGAACCAGGGCTGCAATTATTTGCCCAACTTCGTTCGCATAAAGCCTTGACAAAAACTTCAATCGAAATCAAGGTAATCCCGGCATCCTATAAACGGCGTAGCGCTCTTGAGTGCCGTTAAAAACAATGATCGAAAAATCAAGGTTCAGAAAAAATCACTAACTCACTAATTGGTCCCGCCTATTCCAGCAGCAAGGCATCTTCATCATCGGTGAGGCTCAGTTGTATGGAATCGCTGCCGGCAATGCCTTCTACGCTACCTTTGATGTGGGCGGCGTTCAACAATACCTTATCCAGCTGTTTCTCGCGCGACTTCCACATTTTTTCCATCGCGTCGCGTTCTTTTTGTATCGACAGGCGCATGCTCATATAGCCTTCGCGGATGGCTTTCCATTGTTCAGAAAACTCGCTGCTGGTTAAATAATCATACAGCAGGTGCATTTTATCGCCTTTATTGTCTTGCGAGCGGGCCTGATTGGATAATTTGATCACCCCGTCGCGCAGGATGTAGGATACGGCTTTCACTTCATCAAAACTACAGATCCAAACCCCATCTTTTTCGCCAAAGCAGTCCATCCCTTTCGGGTAGCACTGGGTAACAATAACGGCAACATCCACACCTATGCTACGCATATCTTTTTTCAGCTTCTCGATCCAATCGGCACCGAAAGTGGCTGTGCGTTTACTTTCATAAATAATCCGTCCGCATTCCTGCCCAAACTGGTTGCGCACCGTTTGGATACAATCGGCCCCGCGCACGCCTTTCCCTACCTCACTGATCATATCAAACGGGAAATAATTACGCAGCAATTCTTCCAGGATCAGCTCCTGCGCCTCGCCCTGTAGCTGCATAGAGCCTTGTTCGGCCTTGCGTTTCATCTCTTCGGCCAATTTTTTCTGATCGTCGAGCTGTTTTTCGAGCTCCTTTACCTTCAGCTGGTATTCGGTATCTTTTATACTGTAGCGTTCGTTTTCCTGCTTACGAATCTGTTCGCTCAGCTCGTTACGCTGTTCCTGCAGTTTGCGCTGCAGGGCCAATTCCATTTCTTCTTCTTTTTGCTGCAGCTGTTTTTCGCGCTGCATAAATTCCAGCTCTTTCTGGCGCGAGAGTTTTAGCTTTTCTTCGGTTTCCTGAGCCGATGTTTGGAGCATCAGCAACTGATTCTCGTAATCCTGACTAATGGATTTACGCAGATTTTGCTCCATAGCCAGTTGCAGCTGTTTTTTTTCGTCAGTTAGCCGCAGCTCAAAAGCTTCCTTTTGCTGGCGCTCCTTGGTTAAAAATTCTTCGTCTTTTTTACGGTATTCCTCCTCTTTTTGGCGGGTATAATCCTGCATTTTAAGCCTAAGCTCCTTCTTATACTCCTCTGCCATCACTTCCTCTATCGGGAAACCAAAACCACAACTGGGGCACTTAACTTCTGTAGCCATATTATCAATACTGCGAAAAATAGTTCTTCAGATCAAAGATAATGATTTTTGGAACAAGGATTTTTGGAACAAAGAGCAAGTACCTTTAGAACAGATTTTTTTGGAACAACGGGTAAGGATTCTTGTTTGAGTTTGGAAAACCCTCGCCAATGCTGGTGTTGTCACCAACAACGGCGAGGAGAGCAAGGGTTCTTATTTTGGTTTCAGGAAATATGTTTTGTCCCACCTTTCCAGCGAAATAGCAATGTCATTATTTAAAAATACTTCGTAGGAGTAAAAGCTTTGTAGAAAATAAACAACAAGCATTTAGCATGCCGTAGGTATGCAACCTGAGTACAGTACCTACGGCACTGAATTTGAACCGACCTTTTTCTACAAGGCTTTAACCCCGATGGGGTTTGCAAAATCGCTTAACTTAATGACATTGCGTGAATTGAGAGAGAGAGTTGTCAACACCAAGCCATTTTTGGCAGAAATTTTGATTAGCTTATACACAAAATGCCATGGTTGCAGTTATCAATTATAATGTCGAAATTTAAACGATGCAAATTTTACAAATAGGGAAGGCAATGTGGAGCTATGATCATGAAATTGCAGCATGCACATTAATTGACGCGGCTGGAGGGCTTTTTGCGCTCACTCCGCCCCCACACCATCGCGAAGGCGAAATTATATTAACCCCGGGTACCCTGGTTATTGATGGGTACAACTACTTAGATATTCCCTTAAATCAGCTGGAACAGGTTTACCTGGGCTTTGATGATGTGTACAAACGTTCCCTCATCAAAAACAATGGTACATTTTGGCAGCCACTACGGCTTCGTTATAAAGTTGCCGACGGGCACCATACCATATACCTCATGATAGACAATAGCTTTTTCGGCACCAAAAACCAGCTTTGGTTTGATACGCTGAAACAATTATTGGCCGATGAGGACATCTGATTTTTTAGACCAAAGATTTTGGAGCAATGAACAATGATTTTTTCCTGAAACAAAGATTTTGGGAACAAGGACTTTTTTTGAACAAAGCTATTGGGAGCAAAGAACAAGGATTCTTGAAACAATGCAAAAACCTTCGTAAGCAAGTCCTTGCTGCTTTCTCCAAAAAACCAAGCTCAAAAAACAAGGATCTTTGAAACAATACCAAACACCCTTTTTAATCGGTCTTTGTTCCTTGCTCCAAAAATCCTTATTCTATCATCGAAACAATGCAAAAAACCTCCCTGAGTTAGTCCTTGCTCCTTGTTCCAGGAATCCTTACTCCAAAAAATTATTTTGCTTTAGCGAATTCGCCGTTAGCTTTAATAGTTACTTCGTCGCTTAACATAGCAGCGCCAAATTTACTACCGAAATTAAAGTCAGAACGTTTGATAACACCGGTTAACTGGAAACCTGCATCATCGGCTTTACTCATTGGGTTGGTGATAGTACCACGGTACCATAAATCAAAAGTTACCGGTTTGGTAACACCTGCTAAAGTAAGGTTACCTTTCAGCGCGTAATGTTTATCAGATGTTTTAGTGATACCTGTGCTGGTGAAGGTAAGTGTTGGCTTATTGGCCACGTCAAAAAAATCGGCACTTGAAAGGTGTTTATCGCGATTCTCGTTTTCGGTACTTAAAGAAGCTGTTTGTACAGTAAAAGAAACTTTAGCATCGCTAAAATCGGGTTTTGCAGCAACTATAGTAGCATCGTAGTTTTTAAAAGTACCGTCAACATCATTTACCAGCAAGTGAGTAACAGTAAATTTAACGTTTGAGTGATTTTTGTCAACCGTCCAGGTTGTTTGTGCCGATGCAGCCGTGTACAAAAATGCTGAGGCTAACAGGATAAAGATCTTTTTCATTGTGTTAATTCTTTTTAAATTTCTTTTGTTTATGTACCAAAAGTATATATTTGAATTGATCTTTTTAAAAATAAATGTTTAAACATCTTTTTATTGAAATTTAATGACAAAACTCTACCATTTTAGTGGACTTTATGTCGATACATATCAATAAGGAGATAACTCATAATTGACTCAGCCCCTTTCTGCACAAGCTTAAAGATTATATTTTTTTGTCATCCTGCTTCACTGCGTTCAGCATGACAGATCTATTTTCATATCCCCTTTTCAGTACAGGGACAGAACAGTCCGGTTTGCTCCGCTACTTTACTATTCATCGGCAAAATGCTCATCAATAGCCATCCCAATCTGCTCCAGCGGTATAACAGCCGACGATGGCTCATGCTTAATATAAACCCAGTTACCGGCATCTGTTTTTCCGATGGTATAATTGATCTTTTCATTATAAACATCAAACAATTTGGGGAATGATGAATGAAGACCCACCTGGTAATCTATATTATTAACGGTTACTACAAAAGATTCCATAGTAATTGGGGTTAAAGCTTATACTAAGTTAGTGTTTTTTACAGCTTTGATAAAAATTAACGGCTTACCACTTCCGGTACAACTTATATGACTGCGTACAGTATCCAAAAAGCACGATAATGTTCATAAAACGACAATAAAAATTACTCTTTATGAAAACTTTTTACGCGTAGCAACGTTAAGTTTGCGATAATTAACTAAAAAACTAAAAATTTGTAAACTTAAAAAGTTACTATGAACATCAACAATTATTATACAAAAGCAGTAATGCTGGTTATTTCATTAGGATTGATCACTGTGCTACAATCATGTACTAAAAGTAGCGAACTCCCTGATGCTACAGACGATACCAACCTGTTAGGCGCATGGAAAATGACTATACACCGGGCCCCAAAGGGCGATAGCGTACAAACCGTTTCTTTTTATGAAGGACAGTTTGCAACCTTTCAAACCGATGTTTATGCCACTCCTTTAACTACCAGTGCAACCAGCACACTTTACAAAGCAACGTATAATACCAGCGGCACTGTACTTTATGTTAATTTGAATCAGCAATTAAGTTCCTTAGATCCTAATAGTAGCGGTACGCCTGTAAACCAAACCCTTTTTAACAAGCTTCCGTACAAAATAAGCGCAAGCCAGGATACACTTACGGTTACTTCTGGCAGCAACGCATTGAAGTATGTGAAAGTGAAGCAATAAAACACATTCCATTTTAAACAAAAAAGCCGGACCATAAAGGTCTGGCTTTTTTGTTTAAACGATACCAATATTTAACTTATCTGCCCTCCAGGTTATCTCTGTATTGTTTCAGTGCTCTTAAAATAGACCTGGCTATTTCAGTTTGGCCCGAGCTTGAATTTAGATATTCCTCGTCAGATGCATTATTGATAAAACCGGTTTCAACCAATACAGCGGGCATACCACTTTGTGCCAGTACCAATACCCCCTGCTCCTTTACCCCATGGCTGCGACGGCCATCCGTTTTTTTAAATTCATGATCAACCAGGTCGCCAAACTGAATGCTCTGCTTACGGTACTTTTGCTGAAAGGCATTCAGCACAATGGTATTTACCACCGCATCGCTGCCATAACCGTTGTATTTATCCTTGTAATCCTTTTCAATATAAATAGAGGCGTTTTCGCGCAGGGCTTCGCGCTGTTCCTGGCTGCGGTGAAAACCATAAACCAGCAGCAGGGTTCCCCGCTCGGTACTGCGTTTTTGAGGCGATGAGTTGCAATGAATGGATATAAACAGGTTGCCATGATTGTCATTAGCAATATCGGCGCGTTTATGCAGCTCTACAAAAACATCGGTACTGCGAGTCATTACTACCTTAACGCCGCTCATTTCGTCGTTAATCAAATCGCGCAGCTTTTTGGCAATGCTGAGTGCCACATTTTTTTCTTTAGAATAAGCACCATGCGCGCCCGGGTCTTTACCGCCGTGCCCGGCATCAACAATTACCGTTTTAAATTTAAACGTGCTGTGGCTGGTAGCATCCTGTGCAAAAGAGCTATTAATGCAAAACAAGCCAGCTATAAAAAACAGAATAAAAGCTATATAATTACTTTTTAGGTAAATGGCAGGCATGAATATTATATTGGTATAGGTAGTAAAACATTTCTTTTTAATTACATTATTAGAGTATTGTTTTACGTGTTTAGTTTAAAAGTATTTAAATTAATATGGCAAAGGTAATATTACTTAACGTGTTAGCACAGCTTTTTATACTTTCGGTTATTAATATATTTCAAGTAATCATACATTTACGGGGTCGGCGCCATCATTGTATGTGCCGATTACAACTCTTATTTTAACCTTTATGAAACTATCATGAACTAAATGTTCACAAACCGGAATGAGTAATACGGCTCATGATAGCTTCATTACCTTTAAAAAACAATTTACACTAATGAAAATTCAAAAATCACGCTACCTATTATTTGCCTGCTTATTAGGAATATTTTCTGCAAGCAATGCCCAGGTAAAAACACCCTATGGTGATAACACCGCGGCAGGGAAATACTATAATGTACGTGGCATAAAACTGTATACCGAAGTTTACGGCAGCGGTAAACCACTACTGCTGATACATGGCAACGGGGGCAGTATGGGTAATTTTGCCGGTACCATCCCCTATTTTGCCAAAAAATATAAGGTTATTGCTGTGGATAGCCGGGCGCATGGCAAATCAAAAGATAGTCGTGATTCTTTAAGTTTTGAAATGATGGCCGATGATTTTGCAGGTTTGCTGGATGCGATGCATGTTGATTCGGCCTATGTTATTGGCTGGAGCGATGGGGGTATTAACGCGCTTGAACTGGCCATGCGCCATCCTGATAAAGTAATTAAACTGGCTGCTACCGGCGCCAATTTATGGCCCGATTCTACCGGGCTTATCCCCTCGTACTGGAAACAGGAACAAAAGGATTACGAAGCCAAAAAGAATACGGTATTTAAAACTGCCAAAGAAAAAAACGACTGGAAGGTATTTCTGCTCGATTGGTTTCAACCCAATATTAAGCTTGCGGAGTTAAAAGCAATTAAATGCCCCTCACTGATCATCGGTGGCGATCATGATCTGATCCCCACGCAGCATACGGTACTTATTGCACAAAACATTCCCAATGCTTATTTATGGATAGTGCCCAACTCAGGCCACGGTACACTGATTGAGCACCGGGATGAGTTTAACCAAAAGGTTGATGAGTTTTTTACAACCCCGTTTAAGAAGCGATGACACTGTATTTAAAATTTATAAACAAGCGAAGCTAAGCCAGTAACCGAGGTATAAAATGTACCACCACTGTTGTTCGCTTTTTTTAGCGGGGCATAAAAATTATAGGTCGATTCCACACTTACACCAATGTGATCGCTAATGCCAAAGATCAAGCCCAAACGGGGAGCTACATAAAAATTCTTACGCTCGGGAGTCACTACGCTACCTCCCTGATCGCTATTGGGGTCAAAAATCAGGTAGGAGTAATCGGTATAATAGCCACCCAGGTTAGCGCCGCCATACAATCTTGCTCCATCGGCTATATCAACGTTATAAACAACACTTGCATAACCCGAGAATACCCTGTAGTTGGAAAAAACAGTAATTGGGCCCTGGTCCGGGGTGCCATTATCTTGCTCGTTCGCAATTTCGATGGTTATTTTTTCGGGATTAAAAGCGTCTTTAGGCTGATAATTATGATAGCCCACGTTAAGGCTTATGGTAAATTTATCCATAAAACGTGCCACCCCTAAATTAAATGCCGCGGAGGGTTTATAAATATCCTTGAAATAATTCAGAGGGGCATCAATACCGGCACCAAACGTAACAGCATAGCCCGATTCAAAATTATTGCCTCCGCCGCTACCACTGCCGCCGCCCCAGGTTAACGCTTCGTGCGATCGGTGCTGCCCCATAACCTTCCCAAAAAAGCAGGTAAACATTAAAATTAACACTGTTTTTAAATAAGGCGCAGCTTTAAACGGGTTCCTGTTAAGGCGCATAAAGCCAACGGTGCAAGGGTTAAATTGATCAAGGTTCATTACAGTAAAAATATAAAAAAACCTTAATTCATTACTATAAGTACAAATATTACCTCATTTAACCGTGGCAACAAAAAATAAAGCCCGGCTTAAATATACCGGGCATAAGGGTATCAAATAATATAGGTTTATAATTGGCTTATATTTTTATAGCACCAGCTATGCAAATTTAATTTATCCCTAAAACGGGATCAGACTCCTGCGATACCTGTACATTGTTACTACTCCGCTCCTGCCTTTGATGGTACCAGATACCTATTGTGCAAATGGCAACAGTTAATAATAAAAAGCCCTCTACATACAGATGGGTTGGGGAGATCCGCTTCACCGGGAATATAAATAGTGATGAAAGATCCGGAATAAGTAATCCCAGCAGCGGGAAACTCGAGAATATTCTAAAAATCGCTATTTCCTCCATAACTAATGATTTTATATCCCTAATCTACACCTTTTGGGAATACGATGCAAATTATTTTGCTTAAAAAGTAAAATAATATTTCAAACAGGTTAATTTTACATCGTTTTATCGAAATATTTTAATTATTTACGAATAAAACTTGCGTAAATATTTCCATTTTGGCATTATTATTACACGTAAGCAGTCCAAATATTCATTATTTTGAATATAAATCGATTTATTTAAAATATCATTAAAAATGATACGGCTTAATCAGCATCAAAAAGGCATGGCCCTTACCAATTCAAACACATTATTGCGTACGGCCGGGTCGTTATCTATAATTTGCTCCAGTTCCGTATCTGACGATACATACACAATAATAAAATTACGGCCTTGGTTCCAAAAATTACCACTTAACAATACTTTACCCATATTTTTAAGGTTTTCATAATAGTTAATACGTTCATTTACAAAAGCGTGCTGTGTGTTTGCAATTTCTTTCTCCTGAAAAAACAGCATAACATGGTGGGGTGCTTTATAAGCCGATGCTTCTACCATAAGATGAAATAATTTAAATTTTTGATTTAACTTTCGATTAATTGTTACACGTGGCAGGTAACTTCTGTAAGCAAATTTCCGGGCGCGTTAAAGTAAAAACCAAAGCTGCCACGTAAACTACCGGGCGGATGCTCCGTAGCATATCCACCGGCAATCAGCCGGTTATATATATTTGTTACCTGATCCCTATCGTCAACAAAAAATCCGATATGGAAGGCGTCGGGATAAGCGGTGTTACCATTGCGGTTAAAGCTATTGGCCATTAGTACCAAAGTAAAGCCATCCGCGCCCTGTAAAACGGCTAACAGGTTATCGCCCTTTACTTCAACACATTTAAAATTAAAATACTGCTCAAAAAAGCTGATGCAGGCGGCTACATCGGTTACGGGCAGGTTTATATGATTTAGTTTCATGGTTATTAAAATTATAAGTGAATGTTCATTTATTTATATAGCTAAATTTTTTAAGGTTTTAGCGCCTTTAATACCAATTGAAGGGTTTGCATAAGTAAAGCTTCCGTAAGTTCAAATTTATTATTAACGTAGCTATTACCCTGGTGATGGTATTTTACCAGCTGGTATAATGGCGCAAATGCTATGGACCAGTATACCTCAAATGGCAATGGTATCAATTGCTTTTTTTTGATGGAGTTTTCCATAAATGGTCCTAAAATCGCCCCAAAATTGGTAGTAAGCGCCTTGCTTACCTCCTGGTAATAATGCGTGTACCGCATTATTTCAATAAACTCCATTTCGGCCGGAAACTTTACAAAGTAATCCATCCTGTTTGTCCATTGTATTTTAAGGCCATCGGCAAAATCCATTTCCGGCGAAAAATCTTTAAAACTAAAATCCATCATTTTACCGGCCACATCAATACAAAGCCTAATGATCAGATCATCTTTATCCTTATAATAAATGTAGATGGTTGCCGGCGATACCCCCGCGGCCTTTGCCAGTTTGTGTACACTAAAACCATCAATTCCATGGGCTACGATGATCTCAATGGCCTTTTGGCGTATTAACTGTTCCTTATTTTCGTCGCGTGGTCTCATATTTTCATTACAAATATAAATGAACATTCATTCATTTAAAAATAAATTTGAAAATATTTTTCCTCCCCTTATTCACTCCCTTTTCATACTCTAAAAACTTTTTTAAAAAATTTGAAAACTTTTTCTCATCTGGATTGTAGTACGAATTAGTTTGTTTTTTTATTTAAATAATAATGATTTAATGCGTACCTTAGCATTATCATACTAAATGTTAATAATTATGGAGAAATTAATAATATTAAGAATGTTCTTTTGTTTTCCATTATTTGGATTACTCCTGCCAGATGCAGGTATTTTGATCTCCAATACTCCGGGCCATATCCCCCTTATTCATTTTATTATTGAAATTTTTGCTATTTCCTGTATTCTCATTTGCACGGCATTTATCTTTTATAATAAAAGACGCGTCCAAAACCACGCAGACAAAACAAACGAAGCATCTTACTTCTAAGCTCCACACTGCTTACCTATAGGTTAATTACTCCTGTTGAATATTGTCTCAAAAATTAATTCTGGGGTTTTTATACCCCAAATACGCTTAACTCAATGTTATAAACCGTTTTTAAAACTCTATTTTAAGCGTTTTTATTTTCGGTATGGCCTTTGTTGTGTGCTGTATTAGTTTTACTGAAACTTGAAAACCGGTATTCATCAATGAAAAAACTTTTACTCCTTATCCTGTTCCCTTTTGGCGCATTTGCCCAAACGGCAAATACCTATATACAAAATGGCAATGCCCGGGCCAATGCAAAAGATTACAATGCCGCCGTACAGGAATTTACCAAAGCCATACAATTGAACGATGGTAACAATGAGGCTTATTTTTACCGTGCAAATGCTTATGGTAACCTTAAAAATTATGAGGCCGCCATTGCCGATTATACTAAAACCATAAGCCTAAGACCAAATTTCGCTACCGCGTATTATTACAAGGCTAATGCCGAAAGCAACTTAGGCAGTTACCACAATGCTATTGATGATTTTAATAAAGCCATCGCGCTTGAACCGCAGAACGCGAAAATGTTCCAGTACCGTGGCAGCGCCAAATCAAATCTGCAGGATTACACGGGTGCCATTGCCGATTTTTCTTTCGCCTTAAAACTTAATCCTAATAATACCGAGCTATATGAATACCGGGGCCTGGCCAAAAACAACAAAGGTGATTTTACCGGCGCCATTAGTGATTATACTACGGCTATAAAACTAAACCCGCAAAAAGGCGACTTATACAGATACCGGGCAGACACCAAGGCAAGCATCAATGACTATAACGGGGCTGTGGCCGATTATACTACAGCCTTAACTGTTAACCCTCAAAATGCTGAAGCTTACCTTTACCGGGCAAACACCAAAGGAAACCTTGGCGATTATAAAGGCGCGGTTGACGATTATAAAAAAGCAGCGGCACTGAATCCTAATCTCAAAAACCTGTTCTTTTACATGGCCAATGCCGAAAATAACATGGGCGACAGCAAAGGGGCGCTTGATTACTTTAATAAAGCCGTTACTCAATACCCCAACAGGGCCGATGTATATTTATACCGGGGACTGGTAAAAAGCAACCTGAAGGATTACAACGGTGCTATGGACGATCTGGACCATGCTATAGCACTCGATCCTAAAAATCCGGATGCTTACCAAAACCGCTCTGCCGTTAAACTGGAGCTTAATGATGGTGAGGGCGCCAAATCAGATGCGGATAGCGCCATATTGTTAAACCCGCAAAGTTTAAAGGCTTATATAAGCCGCAGCAAGGCAAAAATGGCTTTAAAAGATACTGCCGGTGTAATAGCCGATCTTACACAGGCTATCAATATCAATAACAAAAGCGATGAGGCATACCTGGTGCGTGGCGATGCCTATCGTAACCTGGGCAACAGGCAGGCTGCTATACGTGATTATACTACGGCCATACAGGTAAACCCCAATTATACCTATGCCTATTTAAACCGGGGCATCGAAAAAGATAAGACTAATGACCATGCCGGAGCTGTAAAAGATTTTGAAAAACTTTTATCCATTTCGCCGCAGCGCCAGGACGTTTATACACGCCTGGGCCGGGTGACCGATTTTTTCAAATACACTACAAAAGGTGTGTCGTTGTTTACAACAGCCATTAGCTTAAACCCAGCAAACTCCAATTTTTATCTTTTCAGGGGCGAAGCGAAGGCTGCCGCAGGCGACATGCAAGGCGCCATGGCCGATTATGACGCCGGAATTGTTAAAAACCCTAAAAACATTTCTATACTGTTAAAACGCGGCCTTAACCGTGCCGACCTCCTGGATAACAGTGGCGCACTGGCCGATTTTAGCGCGGCTATAAAAATTGATTCCATTTCTGATTCTTCGGCAGTGGTATATCAAAACCGCGGGCATATCCAGTTCAGGTTAAAAAACTATAAGGCAGCCCTCGCCGATCTGGATAAAGCGGTGGCCATTTACTCTAATGACGAAACTTTTCTGTTCAGAGGCGATGTTAAACTAGCCTTGAAAGATTATGCCGGGGCGGCAGATGATTATCATAACGCTACTTATATCAATAACAATAATGCCAAAGCCTATGCCCATAGCAGTATTGCCAAAAGTAAACAGGGCGATGAGCAAGGCTCAACCGAGGATTTTGACAACGCCTTAAAATTTGGCGACGGCGCCTACGTATATACCGATCTGGCCGAGTTAAAACTTGACCTTGGTGACGCGCAAGGCGCGCTTAGTGATTGCGTTACCGCTATAACCCTAAACACTAAATATGCGGGCGCCTATTTACAAATGGCACTCACCAAAATAGCCCTAAACCAAAAAGCAGAAGCCTGTACCAATTTTAACAAAGCCGTTGAACTGGGTTTAAAAAAGGCAACTATCATAGCTAGCCGCTATTGCCGGTAAAAACCTCGCAATAAAATAAAAAGGCCATCCCTTACAAGGATGGCCTTTTTATTATTTCAATTTTTTAACTGTAAAACTATCCGGCTTTTTTATCCACCTGTAAATGATCGCGCAGTTCTTTGATCTCCATTTCGTAGGCACGCATACGGGCATGTAAAATATCTACTTCGGTGCGCATCATCTGGATCTCGGTAATCAGTTTAGCCGATTCGGGCTTGTCTATCTTTTTTTCGCCGGTACCTAAAATAAGCCACTCTGGCGAATATTTTAGTTGAAAGCAAAGCTTACGGATCAAATAATAGCTGATATCCTGCTTTTGATTGATCACTTTACTGATAAAACCCTGGTCAACCCCTATGGCACCTGCAAGGGCCAGCTGCCCGCCATGCTCCTTTACAATCACTTTTAACCGTTTTATTATTGCTTCGTCAGACATATGCAACTGCAATAATAAACAATTTGTTTATTTGGCAAATATTTATTTACTTTTTGATATCACCGCCCACGCCAATGCTCAGGCATCCTATAAATAATCATCGCTACTCCATCCTTTTCAGCAATTCATTAAGCTCATTATTATAGGCTTGCATGCTTATTTGCCCACGATTATAATCGGCAGTTATTTTTTTGAGTTGATCGCCCATTTCACTTTTGGCCGAATGCCGGGTTATCACCTCATTCAAGCGGTTAACCTTTTGCTTTAAACTTTCCATGAGCAGCAGCGGCTCCACATCACTGATTTTTTTTAGCAGCATTTTTTGCTTATGGCGTTGCTGTTTATCAAATTTTAAAATAAGATAAACCACCAGCGAGCCTACGATCAGAAAAAAATAAAAAAAACTCATCACATCAATACATTTATATATCACCTGTTATTACGACATTTTTAATCAATAGGTTACCTTTTCTTTAACCACATGTAAAAACCGTGGTTTAATCTTTACTTAACCATTGCATAATTTATTCGTGATATTTTTCAATTGCGGTTTAAAAAGCGGTACTTTGTAGTGTATTATGGCTGCGTGTAAAATAAAACGCAACTCAAATAGCATATACGATCATGAAACCAGGAGACAAGGTAATTTGCGTAAATGATAGGATAGATCCTGAGAAAAGCGAAGAAATAAGAAGGGATTTTGAGATCTGGATAACCAAGGACAAGGAATATACCATCCGCGAAATATTGGATAATAATGGTATAGTAACCGGCGTATTATTAGATGAGGTACACAATTTTCCCAAATTTTTTAAGCTGATTAACCGTTTCCAGGAACCGGCTTTCGCTCAATGGCGTTTCCGCAAGTTGAACTACGCCAGCCAGCCAGCCGAGGCCATCAGTGAGGTTGAGGAATTAGTAGAGGTGGAAAAAGAAGAGAAACAACAGGTAAGGGTAAAATAACCGATCGCTGCAGGGCGATATCAACCTCTGTAATTTCACACATTATATTTAAACCAAAAAGCGCCTTAGATAAGGTTATTTCCTTCGCTAAGACGCTTCTTTTTACTATGTAAAATATGCTATTTGGCATAATAAAATACATAAAAACGAGCTTAATCATAAATACGGGCAGCTTCGGTTTCAACAAGCTGGGTTAGTATCGTTTTTAACACAGCTTCGCGGGCCCATTGCTGCTCAATAACGGCAGCATCGTTCTGATACCATTTAAGCGGGGTGTTTATTTCAATACGCGCCTGGTATACAAAGTTTTTAGTTGGGTGCATTTTACTGCCCTCATAGCTGTTCAGCCCTTCGCTTTTGATTATTTTGGCAAATTCACGTGCCCTAATATCTACCTGCAGGCACTCATCGAGTGAGTTTTTGTAGTCCTGCTTATCTTCCAGCCAAAGGGTAAGCGTATCATCATTTAAATCATGGTCGGCAATGGCTATCCGGCTGTAATTATAGTCCACTGATATAATAAGCCACCATAATTGATCTTTTAGTTTCTGTGCGATTTTTATCATTGTATTGTTTTTTTGTTTACTGAATAAGGTGTTTTGTGTTGGGCGATGAGCTATCGGAAAGCGGGTGTCCAGCCGGGGATATACTTTTGTATAGCAGCTATTTCATTACTATACTTTGCGCAAGTTTCGATATACGCCTGGTAGCGTATAACACGTTCATGATTGGGGGGAACGGTGGAATTTTGCTGTTGCTGATCATCTTGTTTTTGAATGGCGGAGTAGGCTATATACATGGTAAATTTGTTTACAATTCTGGTATTCTTGAAAGTTGATTTCGATAATTGAATTTTTCTGTAATAAAAATTCTTTAATTTCTTTACTAAATATGTTTGCAATTGTAAAAAATTGCCGTACTTTAGTAGAATCAACAGAACAAATATACAGAATAATCTTTATTTAAATAAAGAAAAATCTTTAAAAAGTTATCAACATGGACGAGACCCCAAAAGCCAGCAAAATCAAAACCATACGCCCGGAAACACTGGAGTTTATTATACTTTATAATCAACTTAAGGGAAAAGCATTTATAGGAAATGCCCAATTATCCGAAGTTCTTGGGTTTAATTCGCCAAGCTCCATTACCGAGATTATAAAAAGCCGCCAGAACATCGATCCAGAAAAACTCAGAATATTTAAAGAAACATACAGCGAATTCATCACGGGTTCAAAAGCAGGTGTTATTCAAGAAAAAAATACAGAGAAAAAAACAGAAGACGGCATCCCTATGTATGAGATCTCGGCTACCGCATCAGGGGTTGAGGTTTATAATGATATTAATGATTCCATGCCGGTTGGCCGTATGAATTTTCCGGGAATTGAGGATTGCGACTTTGCTTTACCCGTTTGGGGCCACTCTATGTACCCCTATCTGGAAAACGGCTGCTGGGTAGCGCTTAAGGTGATACATGATAAAAAGATACTTCCGGGCGAGGTATACTATATTGAATGGGGCGAATACCGCATGTACAAAAGACTGCTGGCCGGCGATAGCGCAGAAGAAGTAGTTGCCCATTCAGATAACACTACAGAAATGATTGGCAACCGGCTCAAATACGCTCCGTTTATCATCAAAATAGCCGACATTAAAAAACTTTGCCTGGTGAAAGATATTCATAAAAAGCACAATCATTAATGTTTAACATCATAAGCCTGTGAGTGTAAACCCCGCGCTTATGATGTTTTATACTACACTATTAAATAAGTGGCTTGTTTCCCTGCTCAATCCGGAAGATCATGCAATCTAAATCTGTTTTTATATTTTCAAGAACCTCTGCCAGGTTTGCCTTGGACAAATCATTTCTAAATTCATCGCGTTTAGTGTTGGCAATATATTGCAGGTATGTTGTAATCATAAGCGCATGTTTATTATCCAGGCGGGCACCGTCATACGCTATTATTTTAAACAGCTGCTCCAAATGGGTGTAATAATTACGTATGGTCAATTGCTCTAACCCCTCCGACTCACGTTTAAGCCATTTTAAAAATTCAACAAGGGTCATGGTTTATGTATTTAAAGGAATTATTTTGCCGTTCGATAGTAAATATATAAACAATGAGCGATATCATGTGTTCAACTGTCGCAGCTTTATATCAATATATTAGCATCAACATAAAATCCTGCGCGTTTTGAAGTATAAAATTACTATTTTTGAAACTGTAAAATACTGTATAACAAATAAATAAAACCTAACCGATCTTAACACACTACAATTGACATGCTGGCTAAAGCCCTACATTCCATCGATTGCGCATTTAGTGTTGGCAATAAGCTACAGAACATCGCATTTTATAGCATAGTGTTGCTGATGATATGGATAATTGTTGTACAGTTAAAAACCAGGCAACGCAAACCTTATAAATAGCCAGAATTTAACTCCCTCACTATCAATAACTGTCCCTCGCATATAATTAAAAACTGGCCAATTGCAGGTATATATTAACTAAAATTGAGTGATCTAAAATTCTATTTTTATAATTTGGCGGCCAATTACATCGTAAACATTTTATGCCGATCCGCCTCGCTACGCTACAAGACATCCCTCAGATCATGGAACTTATTGCCGAAGTTGTACCCGCCATGATTGCTTCCGGTAACCTTCAATGGGACAATAACTACCCTAATGTTGCCGTATTCACAGATGATATTAACAAAACCCAGCTTTGGGTAGCCGAGGCCGAAGGACAAATTGCCGGTATTACCGCCATAACAACCGACCAGGAGCCTGAATATACCAAAGTTGGCTGGGATATAACCGAAGCAGCCGTGGTTACGCATCGCCTTGCAGTAAGCTCTCAATATCGTGGATTGGGGATAGCGGCTGCGCTATTGCAGCAGGCCGAAAACGAAGCACAACGCCGAGGGATTAAAACATTACGCGTAGACACCAATGCCAGCAACCAGGCCACACAAAAGTTATTTCCTAAACTGGGCTATATATATGCCGGCGAAATCGAGCTCGATTTCAGGCCCGGATTAAGATTTTATTGTTATGAAAAACGACTTTAGATTCTTGTAAAAATATAAGTGTGGTATCTTATTCGCGAAAAAAATAAGTTAATCAAGTAGGCATAAAACACAAAAACATGTTTCATTTTTTTAACTGAGAGGCAAAAATTGGATATTTATCAACATTTCCCTGATTTATCAACATTGTAGTAATAAGTAACATATAATACTCATATATTTATTTTAATAATTGCTGCTCATTTGAAGCAACAATAACCCAATTAGAAAACTAAAAAGATGGAACCTGTAATGATGTTTGTAATTACCGCTATTATTGCTGCGATACTTTTAGTTGTATTTAACAAACAACAGGAAAGTAAAGTAAGCAATCACCTGTACACCAATGAGGTACAGAAGATTTATCTGCTTGCCGCTGCTGAATACAAAATTAACATGCTGGAAGAGAATCAGCAGCAATTAAATAATATTACCACTGAACTGGGAATAGCAACCCCAAATATTTCGGCAGAATTAAATCTACTTACTACCGCGCTTGAAAGTGGTGAAATACCACTAAACGAATTAAATTTAAGACTCGACCATTTATTGGATACCGTGAATATACATAGTTCATCCATGGTTCAGGCTTTTTAATTGCAAGGGTTTATTATAAAAATAATAAAGCTTCAAACAAAAAAAGCCGGAAAATCCGGCTTTATCAAAAAAGAATAACTTTTAGCTTATCGGTTAATTACGTTTAAACCCGCCTTTTCCGGCTGCGTTACCGCCACCATTAAAGCCCGGCCCCTTGTCTTCCGCAACATTAACAGTAATACGACGACCATAGTAGCTTGCACCATTCATGCACCTTATGGCTTCTTTCGCCTCATTATCGTTAACCATCTCTACAAAACCAAAACCCCTACTCTCTTTTGTTTCGCGATCCTTAATGATCCTGAGCGATTTAACTGGCCCAAAATCACCAAAAACTGCTGTTAATTCGGCCTCATCTACTTCTAAAGGAAGCCCTGCTATAAATACTTTCATTAATCTCCTTAAAATTTGCGTAAAGGTACTAAAAATAGGCCACATTTTGGTCAGGGATGCAAGTATAAGTGCGATATGTTAGTCTTTTTTACCTTTAAATTACGCAATAAAAATTATTAAATGATTATTGAAAAATAAGGAGATGAATTATGGAGGAGTTAAATTATTTAAGCTGGAGTTCAAAACTACCCTCAACTTTGTAAAATGGGGAATTAGCTTTATCGTCCTTAGCTAAAAAGGTAAAGAAGGTACCTTTAGCAATCAGATTATCATTGTTATACTTTTCAATACTGATAGTTCCGAAATCATCCTTACCTCCGTATTTGGTTAATGTATACTGTAATACAGGGCTTTTATCATCTACTTTGAAAAGAAACTGGCTGCCTGCTATTTTATTAACTGTATTAGCCGCAGCAAAACCAGCAGAGCTGATACCAAAGCTCATGGTATGCGCTTTATTTATAGCCGTGATACCAAAATACTTACTGTCGCCGCTATGTACATTGATAAAAGCTACGGAGTCTTTAGCCGCGTCAAAAGTGTAAGTAGAATCTTCAATGGTGATCTTCAGTGTTCCACTGCCTGCTAAAAAGTTTCCAGGGGTGTTAACACTCAGGGTTGAGGCGCTATCGGCAGCAGCGATTGACTTATTGGAATCCATACCCTTTACATTCTCATCCTTCTGGCATGACGAGATAGTCACCAGGATGAGCAAAAGAGCAGAAAATAACCATTTAGTAAACCGAATACTGTTCATAGGCTAATAGATGGCTAAATTTAATGATAAATAGTTTTAATTTTATCAATTTGACGACTTTAAGTGAAAATTTAACATTTTTTTACATTTAATCGCCATTATTATTAACCTCGCAAAAAATATGATATTAGTGCATCTATAAAAAAGATAATTATAAAATAATATCTTTAAAATACTTCGCCAACATTAATGAACAAGCCCCTGGATCCTTCGCGACCGAAGCCATAATCGATGGCGATGTTGGTTTTGGATACTTTATTGAGTTTGATGCGCAAACCAGGGCCAAAACCAGGCTGTATACTTTGCAATCCGGAGCCGGGAGCTGCCGAGAATGACTGCGCGTTCACAAATGCCACTCCACCCAATAGTCCGTTGCGGGTGATCTTAAACCTATACTCGCTCTCCAGGTAAACCATCTGCGCTCCCCTGAACCGCCCCTGGATATAGCCACGGCCGGTAGTGTTGTTGGGATCATAACCTGTTGCCGGCAGATCGAGATAAGCTGGCCGCCCGTTGATCACCAGCCAATCGTACGACCAAAAAGCCAATACGTTATCAGACTCTGCCGGGAGTTTGTAATACTTGCGTACATCGATAATTAAGGAGCGCCACGGACTTGTACTGCCCAGGAACGAATAGTTATCGCGGTATTGCATCGAGGCGTAAAACCCGCGGGAAGGATTTATGGGGTTATCGCGGCTATCAAACAGGGCATTAAAGGTGATCCCTGTCGAAATAGAACGGGTAATGGGCCCGTATCGCCTGTAATCCGAAACCTCGCCATTAAACTGCCCCCGCTCAGACATATTCCACCGGTCATCAAAAATATAGCCCAGGCCTGCGTAAAAATTACCGGAAACCTGCTTCAGCACGGTTTCGGCGAAGCGAAAGAACGAATAATCGAGCGGATTTTCATCGGCCAGATTAGAGTGGCTCCCCAGGCCGTAAGTACTCTGCGGATATTTGTAAAATCTAAGCTCGCCAATAAAGTCAAAATTATTGTCCTTAGTCCAGATGTTTGATAGTAAAGGTATCATTACCTGCTTTTTTTGCGTGTAAGCCGGATTGATGGTAATGGTAGATATACGCGTATTTGGAGCTGTGCGAAAAATAACATTGCCGGATAAAGTACCCGCCAGGTTGGTTTGCAGGGTATACCCTATTGCCGGTACAATGGAGAACACGGGTTTGGTGGTAACAGAGTCGGCCTTAGTTTGCTTGTAGTTTTTATCAAATAAAGATTTAATAACATCAAAAATATCTTTATCAAAGGTAGTATCGGGATGAACAACCATTAAGGTATCCTTATACTTGGGATGCCCCAACGGGATATATCTTTTATCCTGTGCATGTGCTTTTTCATTACCGAAAAAGAAAACTGCTAAAGTAAAAGTAAGAACAAGTATTTTTTGTATACGCATTATGATAGTACCAGGGGTAGATAAATGGTTATCAGGTGCAAAAGTAAAAATAATAAGCCGAAACCTGGTTTAATAAACTAATGTGACCGGCATCAAACAAAGCTCTGGCTAAATTTTATTTTCACAATCCCTATTTACCTTTGTTAAGACTTATAAACACCTATATAGTTACAAAAGTTTTGTTTCGCCCCTGATAACAGCAATCGTTTCTGATTAACAACCAATCACTTATACTAAAATACCAAAATAATTAGCATTTTACATTTTTATTTCCGATATTTGCTATTGATTATTCCATTCGGAATTTTATTCATATTTTTCCGAGCAAGGATTTAGGGAACAAGGAGCAAAGATATTGCTATGTAAATTGAAGATTTTCATCGGCCCTAATTTTACTGACCTTGTCCCTTGTTCTCAAAATCTTTGCTCCAAAAGTCCTAGCTCCAAAAATCTCTGTTCCAGGAGTCCTTACTCCAAAAATCTTTGTTCACTAATTCATTAACCTATGAAAATACATGCCTATTATTCAAAATCAGCGGCGATATTAGCCCACCGTATCGATAAGTACTTTAAGTACATTGATGGTACATTCCATATGGAACAAAAAACAACCAGCGGAAAAGATCCGGCCTTAACCACACAAAAGGTATGGGATCGAGAGCCCGAAACTGCCACCATCGCCGGTATGGCCCTTTTCCTGGGCTTTAGCAGCAAGCAGGAGTTTGAAGCTTATGAAGTTAGCGGCAAACATGCTGATGTATTAAAACGCGGGCGCCTGCGCCTGGAAGCCGCCTATGAGTCGCGTTTATATCAAACACCTACGGGTGTTATATTTGCCCTTAAAACATTGGGCTGGAATGATAAACCAGAAATACAAAAGCCCTCCAAAACCGGCAAAACACTCCAGGTAGAAATCCGGAACACCGGCCTCATACCCGCTGGCAGCGAAAAGGAAGTGATGCTTTGATTTCGGATTTGGGAATTGAGATTTCGGATTCTGTCTGAACCGTGATTTCCCTGATTATGGGATTAAAGGATTTTACCGTCAAACAGAAATCGTGGTCACCATACAATCCTAAGAACGGCGAAGCCCTCTTGAGTACAGTTAAAAAACAATAATCGAAAAATCATGGTTCAGAAAAAATCTCAAAATACATTTTGAATTAACTAATTTTTTTAGTATTTTTGAATTCATTTATGCCAACTGGCATTTTAAACACATTAAACATAACGCTTTCCTGCGCCATGTTTACAAGATCACTTTCTTAAATCTATACATCATGATGGATGATATCAATGCGCCTCCGTTTAGCGGCCTGGGAGGATCGGTACTTTTTGGGCAAAATTATTTCTCCCGCGCTCAGATAGTTGTAAATCAAGGGGGCACCAGTTCGGGCAAAACCTATGCTATTGAACAAGTGCTCTTTTGCCTGGCCTGCCAAACTGCTAAATTGGTAATAACCGTAGTGGCCCAGGATGTGCCCAACCTCAAAGCCGGTGCCCTGCGCGATGCTTTAAACATCTACCAGCAATCAGAAGCTTTACAAAACGCGATGAAAAATTTTAATAAAACCGACAGGGTATTTGAGTTTACTAATGGCAGCATTATCGAGTTCAAAAGCTACGATAATGCGCAGGACGCGAAATCCGGGAAGCGCGACTATCTGTTTGTTAATGAAGCCAATGGCATAAGCTGGGATATTTACCATGAGCTGGCTTTGCGCACCAGGCAACGTACAATCGCGAAGTTACTACGGGCTTTCTACCATCGACTATGCTATTTATGCAAGCTCGACGGGAAGAAGCCGATAATAGTCGCCCTGGAGCCGACGAATATGGCGGACTAAACACACCATCGCAACTGGAAAAAGACCTCGGTGCTTTCCAGGGAACAAAAAGTGCTCAGAAAATAATTGTTATTGAGTACGAGGATGAAAACACAAAACCGGAGTTTAAAGCCTACCCTATCCAGAATAATGACAAACTGTTTGAAACTACAGAACGGTCGGTTGAGGCGCGTATCATTAAAGGTTTTTCTGTACCCAAAGAGCTCATCAACTCTGAGAAATCATCAGGACTGAGCAACGGCAGCGAGAAAAAAGAGGCTATTATTGAATTTAATGACAATACCTCAACCGACAGACTGGAACTTTCCGAAACCTTTGCCGAGCTATTCAGTCACTTTCATATCAATATTAACCCGGCCGATAACTGGAACATCACACCTGTACCAACTTTAATTGCCGATGACAATATTGGTGTTAAAGCAGGAAGCAGTATCAATGATCTGTTGTTATCAAATATCCCATCTAAAAACAAAATAGCAACCCTGGTACATGCATTTGGCTTTAAACAGGCAGAAGCCGAAGCCATGTGTCTCTCTTAAATGTTCATTGGTTTATTAGGCATTCTCAATGACCATAACAAACCATTCAACAATGAACCAGTGAGCCAATGAACCAATAAACTAACAAACCGATGATCTATCTTATCAACAAAACCACTTTTCAGCAATACGAGGATATTACTGTAAATATAAAACCCGAGCGTCTCAATGTGTTCATCAAAAAGGCTCAGGACCTGGATTTGAAACCCTTCCTGGGGCATGCGTTCTATTATGATTTCCTAACTTATTTCGATGCCGATGGCAGTTTGAAAGATGAAACACCGCAGCAATATAAAGATCTGCTGAATGGCGCGGAATATCTTGATCAATATGGGCATATTGTATTTTACGAGGGATTGATCCCGACACTTGTTTATTTCACCTTTGCACGCTTCATTGAAAACGATGCTATACACTATACACCTACCGGGCCAGTGATCAAGCACCATGAAAACGGCGATCCCCTTTCGGCATCTGCCATTGTAAAACTGGTACAGCAGCAACGCAGCACAGCCAATGCTCATGCCAATGAGGTGGAGAAGTTTTTGTGGGAGAACAAAGAAAACTTCCCGCTTTGGCGATATAATGAAAAGAATAACAGTGCCAGGCAAGCCGGCCCACGCATCAGGGGGATCGATAAAACAGATTTTAACTACCCTGGCACGTACAACAACTATAATTTATCTATAACCGAATTTTTAAACTGATGGCAAGCGATAAAAAAATAAGCGATTTACCAGTAGCGTCGACCATTAGCGCGAACGACAATTCAATCTTGATAAAAAACGGCACCGATTATCAATTCGCGTTTGAAACACTGTTGCAATTTATCAGTTCGGAATTAGCTGTTGGTGCCAACATTACTTTTGGCGTTACGCTTCCTCCCAATAGTATGGGTAAAAATGGTGATGTGTTTATCAATACCAACAACGGATCCTTTGCACAAAAGCTCGCTAACATCTGGACAGTTGTATACACTTTACCGCAGGGGAATAATACTACAGATGGAACTGTTTTATACGGAAACAGCAATCCCGGATCTTCCACAGGCAGCAATAATGATACGTATATCAATACAGCAACCGGTATCTTCTTTAAGAAATCTGCCGGAGCGTGGAGCCAGGTATTTTCTATGCAAACTGGTCCGGCTGGGCCGCGGGGTAATAGTGTACTAAACGGCTCGGTAGACCCTACAGCAGCTATCGGTCAAAACGGCGATTTTTACTATAATACCGCAACGCAGTACATATTTGGCCCTAAATCAACAGGCTCCTGGCCTACCGGTGTACGCATGAAAGGCGCAAATGGCAATACGGTGCTGCACGGCTCCGCTAATCCGTCAAATCTTACAGACGGCGTTGACGGTGATTTTTATATCAACACCACTACCTATAGCTTATTCGGACCTAAACAAGGAGACATATGGCCCGTACCGATAGCCCTGGTATATGATCCGGGTTACACCCCGGAAAACCCCGCGAATAAAAATCAACCCAATGGCTATGCAGGGTTAGACAGTTCCGGGAAAGTTACCTCATCTCAACTACCCAGTTATATAGATGATGTGTTGGAATTTACCAGCTATGCAGCATTACCATTAACCGGCGAAACCGGCAAAATTTACGTCACTCTGGATACCAATTTTGAATATCGTTGGAGCGGATCTACTTATATCCAGCTCGTAGCATCACCAGGCAGCACGGATAATGTACCCGAAGGTGCAACGAATAAATATTTTACGGCGGCCAGGGCCATTGCAGCCGCATTAACAGGTCTGGGTGTTGGCGATTCCAGTGCCGTAACCGCAGCCGACAGCATTGTAAGCGGCATAGGTAAACTACAGGCACAGATCAACGCGTTGCCATCCGGCGGTAGTGATTACACCCTACCGGTGGCTACTCCATCCGTATTGGGGGGTGTAAAACAAGGTTCGGGTGTATTAATTCACCCCGATGGTAAGATTGATGCCGATGTAAAGGAGACTGTTTTTAGACAGACGGGGTCGATACCTGTACATAATGTCACTGTTTATGAAAACTATGGTGATAGTATAGCAAACGGTTCATTTATCCCTCCATCGTTCTCTTATATGAATCAAATTCGAGGTCATATTCCAGCGTTAGTTAACGATCGGGCATATGGGGGATCGGGGGCTTTATGGGCAGTAACAGCAGCGAATCGATATATACCAATTGGAGTTGGTAATTATTTATTGATTTGTTTAGTCGGTATAAATGATCTTAGGAATAGAGGAGGGCAAGCAAATACACTTTCAAAAATTAGTACATGCATTGATGCTTTAATAGCAAATGCAATGTTATCAGAGGGTGCAACTATAACAGGCTCATCTCCATATACAACAAAAACTGGAACTTGGGATACTGTGGATACCTCTATTTATGGTGGTAAATCATCTTATTTCCAGTATAATCCTTTGGGGGCTAAATCAACCGCAGCCGGTTCTACTCTATCAACGGATCTATTTGGCTCGTCAAGTGAACTTGTTATTGGAACATTTACCGACGATGGTCAGTCAGAGAATGCTCTTGGAGCATTTGAAGTACATTTACTGGATCAATTTGGCAATGCTACACTAGTTACCACTTTTGACCCATACAATAAAAACGATGGTTATGTAAGTTCACCCGACGCCGTTCCACCAGCACGACAAGGTAGAATGCCTGCGGTCATAAGGATTAAGGGTACAGCTTATTGCACTTTAAAAATTGTGACACTTTCAAACACAGAAACTATAATTGATTACATAGGGGTTTTAAACACTCCCAGTCTTTGTTCTCCTGTGATAATTAGTTTAATACCTTATGCAACAGACGCGGTATTGGCAGGCAGTATCGTTCCTATTACAAGGACAGACATTGACAACGCAAATGCATTAATTACAGATATTATAAGTGGATGGGCTGGCTTTCCCGTATGCGCTATAGACCCCAATACTAAATATGATCCAAATACCATGTCTGTTGATGGTTTACACCCGAACTATTTGGGACAAACAATTTTAGCTGATTTATTTATGAGTAAATTTTTGGGAGGTAGCAAACCTTACACTAATCCTCATATAGATCAATTAATAAACGGCATACCTTTTGGTCAAGGTCCGCAAACTAATCCGGACACAAATCAATATGGTGTTGTTATAGGCAAAGGCGCTAATGCTGTTAATGTCAGTGGTAGCGATAATGTTATTATTGGTGGATCAGCTGGCTCTACAAAAGCGGGAGGTAATATTAACAGTCAGGTGTGTATAGGTAAAAGTGCGGGTGGTGCTGCAAATGGTGGAGGCATATTTATAGGACGAGATGCGGGTGGATCTATAAACAATGGTGCATATGGCCAGGTTGTCATAGGTTTGAATGCACAACCACCACACCTGGATGATAATAACGTAATTATGATACAGTCATCCGAACAAAACAATCGAGTTTTAATAGACAGCGATGGTTTTTCGATCAAAGCATCAAGCACTCCGCCAGTAAGTGCGACGGGGGTTGCCTCTACTCACAAAATACCATTTACTTATAATGGAGTAGCAGGCTTTTTACTGTGGAGTAATGTATAGCATCTTATGTTAGCGTTTTTTAATAAATCTGCTTTTTAACTTTAAAAAGAATCTCTCATAATAAAAATAAGAAAGAAAAGGAACGGCAATTAGAAAAAAGAAATTGTAAGGATAAATGCTTATCGGGAATATACCAGTATTTGATAAAAACAATTGTTGCCAAATATAAATGCTATAGGATAGCACCCCGATAAGAGCAACGATTCTAATGTTTAAAAATTTAAACAGAGGGTCATTACCCTTATAAATACTATTAACTATCAGAAAACCTGTCATTGTAGATATAAACAAGTTGTTAAAAACCGCCGATGGTGTTGGATAGTGATTGATTTGAACTACAAGCATCGTAATCAAAGAAATAGCAGATATAAGAAACCTCCACCGGCCCCAGTTTAGATAACCCTTAAACGATAATATCGAGAACAGACAACCTAAACTAATAGCTTGAAATTTTATTAAATAATAGGGTAAGGCATATGCAACGCCATTATTATATAATAAATTAATTGATTGTAGGTATATAATTATCGGAAGTATAACTAAGATGAAAAGTATAAACGACATAAACAGTTTAAAGCTTTTCTTTAACAGAAAAGGAAACATTAAATAGAATTGTTCCTCCAGTGAAAGAGACCAAAAATGCCCTAATTCTATATTAAAGTGAGGTTTGTGGAAATATGTAAAATTGGCGGCAAATAGTGCCGATGAAAATATATTAGACTTACTAACTCCTAATTTAAAAATCGAACTTAGAATAACAACAACGAGTATATACAAGTAAGCCACAGGTAGTATCCTTAAAGCGCGTCGGAGATAAAAGCTTTTTAGTGAAAGCTGTTTAGTTGTAACTTGTTCCTTTATACAGAGGGTAGTAATTAAAAAACCACTTAAAACAAAGAAAATATTTACTCCTAAGTATCCTAAAAAAACAGTCGGTTGTAAGGATTGATAATGTCCCGCAATATGTGATATAACTACCATAATTACAGCCATAGCTCTGAGACCATTAAGTGATGAATAAGTTTTCTGGTCTAAAACTTCGGGTATTGTTGTTATATCTTCAAATAAATGTGGGACTTTAAACAATTTCATTTGGTAGCTTAATTATAACTAAGTTTCAAAGTAAAACATAATTTCAAATTATACTTTTAAAATTTGAAGTGAATTTAGGAATTAAAACAAATTGTATCATTTGAGGATATATCTGTTTTTCCAATTATACAAAGTCATGTTTTTGTCTCATTTTACCCTAAATTACATAACGTATTTTCAAAATGATATCCACTATTTAATACTACATCATAAGAACAACCATCCCTTTAATCTAATACACCCAGGCTTAGAAACCATTCTCATTTCCTAAGTAATTTCATCAAACTCAATCACCATGAAACGATATATCATTTTTATCGGGGGCCTTGTCGTGCTCAATTCTTGCGTTGGCCGACGACAGTATAAACTGGAGCATGCGGCTTTGGATAGCGTACGAAAATTCAACGCTGCTGGTGCTATAACTGATAGTATTTACATCACCTTAGAAAATAAACCATGCAAAAAATAACTTCAAACTTTTTAAGTCTAAACACTCAGGATTTTGTTAAAGGCCTAATTGTAACCATAATCAGCGCGGTGTTTACGCTTGTTGCGGAATCTGTTCAGCAAGGTCGGTTTACATTTGATTTCACTACCATATGGCATACCGCATTTGCGGCAGGCATTGCTTACCTGGGCAAAAACCTATTCACAACAGCTAAAACCATAACACCGGTATCATGATGAAGATTAGCAAAAATGGCATTGCCCTCATCAAAAGTTTCGAGGGACTGGTACTGCATGCCTACAAAGACATTGCAGAGGTATGGACTATAGGCTATGGTTCCACCAGATATCAGAATGGTGAGCCAATAAAACCGAGCGACAAGCTGAACAGCGAAGAACAAGCTAACCTATTATTACAAAACACGCTTGGTAAATACGAGGCTGCGGTGAATAGCTATGTGCTTGTTCCGCTTACACAAAATCAATATGATGCGTTGGTATCTTTTACCTATAACCTGGGTACCAATGCACTGTTACATTCTACCTTATTAAAAAAGCTCAACGAAAAAGATTATGCCTCGGCGGCAGATTGGTTTGCTCCGTGGAACAAAATAACAGATCCCGAAACGGGTAAAAAAATAACAAGTGACACATTAACCAAACGGCGCGCCAGGGAGAGCGCTTTATTTAAACAATCATGACAACTATAGAACATCGCGAAATCAAAGGCATTACCCTTAAAAATATCCTGGTAACTGTACTCAGTACCATCAGTATAGTTATGTCTGTAATGACAACCTATTTTCAATTAAAAAGCGACATTAAAGATGTCCGCTCCATTCAGGAGACGCAAGCACGCGTCAATGAAATAAGATTGAAAATTTTGGAGGGACAGGTAGCCGTATTGCAACAAGACGTAAACAAACTTAAAGAAAGCAGAAAACGATGAGCTTAAACACCTTTTTAAAAAAGATCTGGAATCAGATTGCAAGTCTTTTTGGAGGGCTTCCATCAGAGATCAAAACAGCGTTACAAATCGGGATTACGATAACAGAGAATATCAAAAACTTTGTCGATTCTCCTCTTGCGGATATTTTCACTTCCATTATACCAGGAAACATTGATGATATTATCAAAAACAAACTCAGGACATCTCTCCCTATATTCTTAACCGAATTAAAACTGGTGGAGGGTTCTTTAAATTTAACTCAGCCCGATCTGATCGTAAAAGCCGCGATCTCGGTTATACAAACCATGGATAAAAATATTAAACCGGGCATTCTTCATCAGCTGTCTATACTGGTGGCGCAAATTGCAGCAGATGGTAAACTAAGCTGGAGTGATGGCGTACTTTTATCCCAGTGGGTATTATGAACATAAGTTCAAAACAATTGAAGAATAAAATACGGTTAGTGTTTGATTGTGCCCAGAACGAGATTCGAACTCGTACATCCTTACGAATGCCACCCCCTCAAGATGGTGCGTCTACCAATTTCGCCACCTGGGCTTTTCCTTAAAAAAATAGTAGCCTTAAATAATTACTTAAGGCTACTCAATCAAATCAGGCGTGCCCGAAGAGAGACTCGAACTCTCAAGAGACAATTCTCAACGGCTTCTGAGACCGCAACGTTTACCAATTTCGCCATCCGGGCTTATCGCTTTGATGCTTCAGCATTTCATCCGCATCAATTAATTAACAAGCGTGCAAATATAAACGTTTCCATCAAATTGCCATCTAAATAATATAAAAATTGATAAATATTGTCATTTGCAGCCTTTTAAATTAATTTCGGATAAAACTGCATTCTTTTATCTGATTTCATGAAAACAAAATATCAACTCATTACCAGCATTTTATTCTCACTTCTATTTATATCATCAATCGCACGATCACAAAGTATTACGATTTTACAACAAGATAAACCTACAAGTATTCGGGGACTATCTGTTGTTAATGATCAAACAGCGTGGGTTAGTGGCAGTAAAGGATATATCGCTATAACTAATGATGGAGGCAAAACATGGGACTGGCAGCAGATAAAAGGCTATGAAAAAGCCGAGTTTAGAGATATTGAAGCATTTTCAGACAAAAAAGCGGTGATCATGAGCTCCGGTACACCGTCATTAGTACTAAAAACTACCGACGGCGGTAAAACCTGGCAGGAGAAATATCGAAAAACCGATACCACTTATTTTTTTGACGCCATGGATTTTGCTGATGAACAGCATGGATACATTCTTGGAGATCCCATTAAAGATAAATTTTTGTTAATGGAGACTAAGGATGGCGGTGAAAGCTGGACTAATATGTCCAACCCTCCCACTGCGTTATCAGGCGAAGCGGCTTTTGCTGCAAGCGGTACCTGTTTCAGGGTATATAACAAAAACTTATTTATTGTATCTGGAGGGAAAGCCAGCAGAATGATCACCGCTATCAATGGAAAATCTGAATATAACTATGCCGATCTTCCACTCACGCATTCAAAACCCAGTCAGGGGGCGTTCTCTTTGGCTATCAAAAAAAACAAGATCATAATAGTTGGTGGCGATTATGAAAAGGATAAAAAAACAGATTCGATTGCCACCATTTTTACAACTCCCCCGCCTGCTTTCAACGCTCCAGCCCAAGGCCCCGGAGGATTTCAATCAAGCGTAGAATTCATTAAAGATGATACATTTCTTTCTACGGGTACCTCCGGAACTAACATAACGTTGGATGATGGTCGCACCTGGAGACAGATAGACAGTACCAGTTTCAACGTTTGCAGCAAAGCGAGGCATGGAAAAATGATTTTACTTGCTGGGAATGGAGGTAAAATAGCAATTTTAAAAATATAGTTTATTGGCAATGAATGCCTTAAAAAATACTTGCAAATTAATTCAAAAAAAGACTTGCGGCATATATCAAATACTCCTATATTTGCACCACTTTAAACGGAAACGATAACACAATCGAAGAAGTTAAAAGAAAGATTCCGTAGCTCAGCCGGTAGAGCATAACACTTTTAATGTTGGGGTCCTGGGTTCGAGTCCCAGCGGGATCACGGAAAATGAAGACAACGCCTTGTAAGTCAGACACTTACAAGGCGTTTTTCGTTACAGGTACAACATAGGTAAAACATTTCGGGCACCCGATTTTTCTTTCAGTTTTTGTGATCCTCACAGGGCCCGTGCAATTCCTTTTTGGTGTTTTTTAGCAGAAAGGGAATATAAGTGGTTCATGCTCTGATCTTGCGCTCTTTTTTATCAAAAATGGACATGGCTTTGTCCAACTCCATATTCAGTATTTTGGCATAAACCTCGGTTTGTTTAACTGAAGCATGCCCCATTAATTTGGAAACATATTCGATCCGCATACCTTTTTGCAATGCTCTTACCGCCCAGCTATGCCTGGCAGAATGAAATGATATCTGCTTATCTATCTTAGCCCGTTTAGTTAATTCTCTTAGATTCTTGTTGGTATACGCTGTAGCTGAAGATATGGCTCTGAATATCCTTAGCTCATCTGTTTCATTTGGGCGAATTTTTAGTAGTGGGAATATGAAATATTCGGGTAAAACATTTTGGTCGCCGAATTTCTTTTGAGCCAGGGATCGGTAAAATAGTAAGATAGATAACGCTTTCTTGGGCAACTTGATGCTAAGATCTTCTTTGGTCTTTTTGATCTGAAAATAAAGATGCTGTCCATCAAAATTTCGCCAACGCATCAGCAACAGATCGGAAATTCTTATACCGCCAGAATAAGCACTGAAAATATATAAGTTCCGATGGTGGTTAATCATAGTCGATTCAACCAGTTCCAGGTTTTCCAATCGCTCCAATTCATCATCCAGCAAAAATTCTCTCCTGGTTTTTTCACCTCTAAGCTTGACTTTATTGAATGGATTCCTTTCCATTGGGATCATCTCTTCCCCCACTGCGTATAGGATGATCTTCCTGATGATTTTAAGATTGGAGTGGATCGTATTAGCCTGGTTGTTCAGCTTATCCTTTAAATACTCCTGGTAATCCTGTATAAACTTTACATTAATCTCATCAAAAAAAAGCTGCTCGTTTTTACAGAATTTTTTGAATTTTTCAATGGCGCCATCAGTTTGCCTGATTGTTGATATTTTCAAATTCTCCAACAGGTTCTTCCGGTGCATCTCCACAAATCCGAAAAACTCCGCTGGCGCCTTTCCGATTATCTTAGACTTAATATCGTAAGCCGTAATGAATTTGGATTTGGTTTCCATTTCCAGTGCCAAGGCTTCAGCTTCGGCTCCTTTGGCTGCCAGGAAACTATTTATTTGACTTGCATTTTTCGCCCCGGGCTTTACTTTACCAGTTTGTGCGTTCCAATGCTTGGGATCGATATAAACATCTAAAGCGATGTATTTAGATTTGCGGTTCTTAGTTAGACGAAGGTACATAGGTACCTTACCTTGCTTATTTGCTTTGTCCAGTCTAGGGAAAATTTTTACTGATGCCATATTAAATTTGAATACTTATTATTAAAATCAATAATAAATATACAAACAGGACTTATACAAGGCCCTTTATATCTACAGGATAGGAAAAATGGTTTTCAAAGTATCACTTGGGTTTAGTAAATTGGATTTCCTTTTAATCATTCGTAATGCGATATCCATTCCCAAAAAGCAGGAGCTGATAAGATGGCGGAAGATATGGCTAAAGGATACAAATGGCAGTCAACAGTATCCTATCGTGATACGTTGGGTTCACCGCCGAAACTACATGAGAGCATAAAGAGTTAATACAATTTAAAATACTTTTGTTATTACTAATAACACACATAATGAACTTAACTCATAAAGTCAAAGCCTTTCAGGATCTTAATGTAGGCGAGTTGTACGAACTCCTACGCCTCCGCAGTGAAGTGTTTGTTGTTGAACAGAACTGCGCGTTCCTGGACTTAGATTATAAGGATCAGCAATGCTTTCATCTTTTACTATTTGCCGATGGTGCCCTTGCTGCTTACAGCAGGTTGGTACCAGCTGGCTTATCCTATCCGGAAATAGCTATCGGCAGAGTGGTTACTTCGCCGGCTTTCCGAGGGAGCGGCTTGGGAAGAAAGGTAATGGAACTGGCAATTCAAAGTTGCCGGGAATTATTTAGCCCCGGCAATATACGTATTGGAGAGCAGACTTATGCCCTTCCGTTTTATAATTCTCTCGGCTTTGTCCCTGACGGTGATCCTTATGATGAAGATGGCATTGAGCATGTGGAAATGGTAAAAAAATTATAGAACGCTGATAATAGCAAGTCACTCAAATACAATAACCATCTTATAATAAGATGGTTATTGTATTTATATCATATTTTGTTTTATTAATAATCAAAAGCTCCCAAAAAAGCAATAATTATTTTAGTGTTTTCGATATCATACCAACGGCAGTGAGAAATAAAACGTCGAACCTAAGTTTATTTCACTTTCAACCCAAATACGACCATTATGATGTTTAATAATTTCGGCACTTAAATATAGTCCAACACCAAAGCCCGAAATATGACGGGTATACTCACTGTTAACACGATAGTAGCGTTCGAATAGCTTTGGTAAATCCTGCGATTGGATTCCCATGCCCTTATCGCGCACGCTCACAATAACTTCGCTATCTTTCACTTCGCATCCAATCACGATTTCACTGGCCCTCAACGAATATTTAGCCGCATTCGATAATAGATTAGAGATCACTGATCCGATTTTTTCCCTATCTGCATGCACTGTCAATGGCACGCAAGATTGTACGATAAAATTATAACTTGAAGCCGCGGGGCGGATCTCTTCGACCTGCTCACTGATCAAAACAGCGAGATCAAAGTCTTCCTTATCTATAACTAACTTTCCCGATTCCAGACGTGATACGTTGAGAAACCCGTTAATCAGGCTTGTCATCCGCTGTGTTTGGCGTACTGCCCTATCCAGAACAGATGGTAAAAAAGGGTCTTCACTTTCACGCAGTTTCTGTTGTAATACCTGGATCATTACGCTGAGTGAGGTTAGCGGTGTTTTTAGCTCATGGCTGGCCATCCCGATAAAATCGTTTTTACGTTGTTCGTTCAATTTCTGCTCGGATATGTCACGGGCGATCTTAGATACCCCGATAATATTCCCCTGCTTATCTAAGATCGGTGAGATGGTTAGTGACACGTCTATCAGGCGCCCGTCCCGGGTACGGCGTCTGGTCTCATAATGTTCTACACGTTCCCGGGCTTTGATACGTGCGATGATAGCGGGTTCTTCATGATGACGTTCTTCCGGAATCAACTTTAGAATCGACTCTCCCACCATCTCAGCTTCGGCATAACCGAATGTACGCTCAGCACCCTGATTCCAGCTGGTGATAATTCCTTCCAGGCTTTTACTGATGATCGCATCATCAGAAGTCTCGACGATAGCCGCCAACTTAGCGCTTCGCTTATCCGCTTCTTGTAGTTCATCAATAAGTTCCTGCAGCCGGCGTTGATGCTCCGCCAATTCTTCATTCGTCGCCTGTAATTCCTCATTTGACGCAGTAAGCTCTTCATTAAGCGCCGACAGTTCCTCATTGAGTGCCATAGTTTCCTGCTCACTATCCAGCAAAGCTGTGGTTCGCTCTTCCACCCGCAGCTCCAACATTTCGTTGGCTGAGGCAAGTTCCTGCCTGGCCTTGGTCAATTCTTCATTGATAGCCGTCAATTCTTCATTCGCCGCCGTGATCTCTTCATTTGCAGCGGTCAATTCCTCATTAAAAGCCGCTGTTTCCTGTTCTTTTACTATCAAATCAGCCCGTAGACGATCTTTTTGCCGGATATCACGCAATACATGAATATAAGAGTAGGCAGCGATTAATACGCCGAATATAATAGCGACCAGAATTAAGGATGGCGTCCATTGTGCAAAAGCGCGTAATCTCTGTGTCCGTGTTGTAAGCAACCTTTGCTCTTCCTGCTCAGCGCGATTAACAGCGCCTCTTAAGTCGTCCATAGCTGATTTCCCAACTAGCAGATCCATAGGTGTAATAGCACTCCCTCTTTGCTTCTTATCGATGAGTTCCTGTAGCTTATTCAAACGGTGGGTTAATATCCCCTTAACATTTGCCAGGTTACGCTGTTGTTGCGTATTATCGCTTGTTAACTTAAATAGCTCATTTGTTAACGATTCTGCCTGATGGTAACTGCCCTGGTATGGTTTCAGAAATTGTTGGTTGCCTGTAAGCAGGTAGCCTCTTTGTCCCGTTTCTGCATCCTTCATAACCGAGAGTAATTTTTCCAGTTTCTGAACTACGAGGTTACTATGAGCTACATCCTGATTACTCAATAAAAGACTATTTACTGTTAAATAAGCGAACAAGCCAATTATGGCTAGCATCAATACGGAAAATCCATAGCCGAGCTGTAAGATGCGATTAAATTTCGATGTCATAGCTCAGCAGATAAAAGCCTGCAAACAATAAAAAAAGTAAAAAATTGCATAAGGTAATTTTTTATAATTGGTTTAATAAACACTCCAGGACCGTTTTATAATTACAGAAAGCGCCTTTGCGTCAGCTCTGATATATTAAAAAAACAGGGCAGTTTTCGCTGCCCTGTTTTTTTAAGTGTGTCATTTATTCAGTTTCAGCGGCGGCAGCCTCATTTACATAATTTTCGGCTACGCCGGTTAACAAACTATCAGCTTTTTTTTCTTCGGCCAATGTTTCATCCAAAAGACTTTGTGCTTCGTTATAACCCAATGTACCTGCTAAGGTGCGCAATGTTCCATATGAAGCAATCTCATAATGCTCTACTTTCTGCGCAGCGGAGATGATCGCTACATCGCGTACTTCGGTACCTTTATCGGTATCAGACAGCAATTCAGTAGCTTCATTTAATAAGCCTTCCATTGCCAGGCATTTTTTGGCCGTAGCTTTTTCCCCGATGGACTCAAATACACTTTCCAAACGTGTCACATGGTTTTTTGTTTCCTCCAAATGCGTAGTGATGGTTTGTTTCAGATCTTCCGAAGTTGCGCCCTTGATCAATTTAGGCAGCGCTGTCGCCAAATGCTTTTCGGCCCAGTAGATGTCTTTGATCTCATCAATAAATAATTCTTTCAGCGCACTCTCTGCTTCTGGTGTACGACTGGCTGCTGCTGCAGACTTGTTGTTGTTTTTAATAGGCATGATGATGTGTTTTATTTATTATTAAAATGTATTTCTTAGAAAGCAAAATCTATTCCAAAAAGTATAGAATTAGTCAAAAAATAAACTTATCTTTAAATCGTATGGTTTGAGGACCTGATTCCGGTCAATTTGCGAAGATGTGCATTACCACCGTTCTTCCGCGCGACTTTATCGCTTTCAGCTTTTTGAGCTAATCGCCATACTGCAAGCACTCCTCATGAAAAAGATTTTGTTATTGGATGATAGTCTGGATGTTATCCAGGTTGTCGAAGAAGTACTGGTTTACGAACAGTATGAAGTAGAAAGCGTCATGGAAGGTGCAGGTTTCTTATCAATCATTGCAGACTTTCGCCCCGACCTTATTATTATGGATTATCGCTTATCAGATGGTAACGGCGGCGAGCTTTGTCAAACGCTTAAAGCTCATCCACAATATCAGCATATCCCGATCATTATTTTTACCGCTTATGTACAACCTGGACTTGACTTATGGAGCTTTGGTTGCGATGCTGTCATATGTAAGCCGTTTGACCTTGAATACTTTCTGAAAACAATACAGGGCCTGATGTCAGCCAGTACTACAATGCACAAATCTGATCCATTATCGTAGAAAAGTTTTCAATTGAGGCGTTAGGTTTTCACCTTTTTCATTAAAAAACTCAACCGCCCATTATTTTCTATCAGAATCTTATCTACCGGATCTATACTATCCTGCAATGGATTTAATTCCTTATTAATTCACTTGCCGCAAACGACAACCGGCTTCTTCAGCTCGGCTACTGATTTATGATGACTTATCCAGATTATGATAATCAATATCACTATCATGGCCAGCACAAGCAGGGTTCTCTTGCTGTTCATTGATTTAATAGTTTGATGGCCTGACTTGTGGTTAACCGCGCGGTAACTTTAAATTTCTTGCCCGCTTGCTCATTGTAATTTTCAAAAAAAGCTTCAATCTGGTCAATGATCATCTTTGGCAATTCCTCTATATTTTTTATCTCTGAAAATAATTGGGATACATCCGGAATACCAACATACCGGTCATTGCGAATTGTTTTACCATTACGTTCAGTCTGCTCGACCATCAACATCCCGATAATCCGGCAATCCACCAGGCAGCCAGGAAAAGTAGGATCCTCAGAAATTACGATGATATCAAGCGGATCACCATCTTCTCCTTTTGTATCTGGGATCATACCAAAATCAAAAGGAAAAACGAGCCCAGCTGGCAGGATCTTATTTAACTTAAAACGTTTTTCCAGCGGATCATAATCAAACTTCTGGTTTGATCCTTTCGGGCTCTCAATCATTACGGTGATTACCTTTGCCTGATTCATTGCTTACGTGTTTTGCGATTGCCTGATTTCTTTTTCTGATTTTCCTCTGCAGCATCAATGGAGTGTGTACGGGTCAGGTCACTTTCTCTTTCAGCCAGGTCAGATAACCGGATATAAAATTTATAAAGATGATCCAGTTCATCTTCATTCAAATCCTCAATATTAACCATACGGTTACTGGTTCCTTCATGCGAAGCCAAGAGTTCATTTAGTTTCAGATGAACTGCCTTGGAATCTTTGTTCTGTGATTTCTGAATGAGAAAAACCATCAAAAAAGTAATAATGGTGGTACCTGTATTGATCACGAGCTGCCAGGTTTCGGAATAGTGGAACAAAGGACCACTGATGGCCCATACAACGACTGTAACAGCTGCAATAATAAAGGCTGCCGAACTGCCGGTGGCTGTGGTTGCCCAGTTAGAAAATCGCTCAAATAAATTTATTTTCTTTTTCATAGTCTCATTTCCAGTCGATATGAATTTCGCTGTCACCGGCAACAGTAAATTCCAGGTGTCCCTCCTTGGTTTTCTTTCCCTTGATCGTTTCTTTGCTACCCTTAAACGTAACAGCGAACTCCGGCATTTTTTCTTTACCGGTTTTAACCAGCATCACACGGCTGGTCAACCTGCCGTTGCCAGCGAGTTTAAAATTTGCAGGTCGATGCTTTTTAGGTGAAAAGCCATAGGTTGGATAATCCGTATAGATCATAAATGACTGACCTTCTACCTGCATATAGTGGCGCGGCAGAATGCCAAAAGCATTGCCTGCCCCGTAAACCTCCTGACCGACTTCGCCGGATTTTTCCCAACCATCGTGCATATCTTCCAGCGCGACCCACAGGTTCGGGTCGACTTCACCAGTCTTAACCTCGTCTGACAACATGTCCTTCGGCAGCATCGGCGGATAATAATACACTGCCCGCTCAACTACAAACCGGATGTATTCGGCTAATAATAGCCGTGCAGCCGGCAGGATATGCTGCCCTTCGGCGTGTTTCAGGTAATCATGAAAAGCGCAGAAAACTTCCTGCTCTTCGTAAACTGCCGTATAAGGTGCATCGTTCAGCGGAAAAAGCGCGAAGAACGACGGGAAATTTCGCCCGTATCCATAGTTACAGTCCCACAGTTGAACATTTTTAAACAGGTTCGCCAGACACAAATAACTTAATTCTTTATAAACCTCTTTTTGGGTTACTTTATAAAGCCGCAATAAAGCACCTGCTGAGAACGCGGTATTATTGGCCTGGTAAAATAATTCAAATCCCAGACCTCTTAGTTTTAATGCGGCTTTTTCCGCTTCTGCCAGGTAACGTTTTTCGCCGGTCAACTCCCAGGCCTGCAGCATGACGTGTGCATATAGCCCGGGTACGTCTTTTTCACCACCTTTGCCAGGCTGGGTTTCGGCCTTGATCACTTCCAGCGTATCCATTTTATAAAACACCGGCCACGTATAATTAAAATGACGGGCCACTTTAATGGCATAGTCCAGGGAATCCAGGAATAGCTTTTTTGCCACCTGATCACCCTTAAGCGCCAGCCTTGACAGGTTAAGCAGGGGGTGGTTCAGGTACCAGGAATCCATAACCAGGGGCTTTTTATGTTCTTCCTCAGCATCCATGGTATCCGCCACTTTCGGGTGCCAGCGCATGATGGTTCCGAGTTTCTCGTCATAAAACGCGGGCAGGCCGTCCTTGATCTTTTTCATGATCGCTAACTGTGAGTCGTTCCATTCCACATAATCGAGCAAAGGCAACAGCACAGCTAATTGAACCATGATCTCTGGTGGTGTTGCATAATCGCAGACATAGGCATTCAAATAATGATTCCCATCTACCTGATTCCAACAGCCGGGACTTTCGTTCAGGTCGGTCAATCCTTTTTGCAGGATATCCGGCCAATGTTTATAAGTAGTTGTTGGCTTGGGCAGTTGTAAGTAAATAGCTGCCAGCAGATCTAAATACTGCTTCGCCATAGCTGGTTCGTCGGCCGGCACCTCATCTGATAAAGCGATATAGGCATCGCTTAGTGTGTAGTTTTTATCGGCCTCAAGCGCTTTATTCTTTAACGTTGGCGGTAAAGCAAATCCAATCTCCGGCCATTCACCACCTACCGTATCTCCGGCCGAGGTTTCTGTTTGTTGGTTATAATCTGCCAGCGCCGTCAGGTTTTGCAGATATAATGCCGAACCTGCTTTAGGCTGGCTTAAGTTAAAATAAAGCAGGCCTGACCGGTTACCAACCTGGCTGATCCTAATCTCGCCTTTGGCTAAAAAATCGCTGCCGGCTGCTCCCAGCGGGGCAATATCACGGGGCCAATAAGGAAATAACAGCGGGGCAGAAGTTTTAAGTGTAGTTGTCAGCCGGAACACTGGATGATCCCCGACAGGTAATTCCAGGTCAGATTGATAGTCGCCTATTAAGGACGAAATATGGAAAGTGATTTTTTTATCTTTTCCAGAGACTTTCTTAAGCTGCAGTTTGTCATTGGGCGAATAAGCCAGGCGGAAAGCGATACGGCTACCCTTTGGCCATGCTACAACGAGCCAGCAGGAATCACCGATCAAATAAACTTTAAAGGTATAACCCAACACTTCCTGATCATAGACGGCCTCCAGATCAGAATTGTTCAATTGGGCGTTAATGGATAAGAGCCAGGGAGATACTGCATTCATAGTAAAATTGATCGTTTAATAATGCTTTATTAATCCGTGCACGCCGCGAATAGTGCAACAAGAAAAATGTATGTACTTAAACCGAATTAAATATCAATTGTTTTAATTTTCATATTTAAAAAAATATTTAATTAAAACTATAGTTTTGGATCTAAAATTGTAAGCGTAATAGTTCACCATTAAAATCTACTATTATGTTTCACCACGTCAAGTCTTTACAATTCAATGCCAGGGTATCCCGTCCTGATCCGCGTTTTGCCAACTTATTGTTGGAGCAATTCGGCGGCGAAAATGGTGAGCTGGCCGCGGCCATGCAATACTTCACCCAGGCATTCGGCGCCAAAGTGCCACACCCCGATAAATATGATATGCTGATGGATATCGCCACGGAGGAGTTCAGTCACCTCGAAATAGTTGGCGCTACGATACAGATGTTGCTGAAAGGTGTTAACGGCGAGTTGAAAGATGCCGCCGACAATTCAGAGATAATGCAAGTAATGAACGGAAAAGCAGCTAAGGAAAACATTATCCACGAGGCACTAACAGCCAACCCACAGTTCGTTATGATCACGGGTGGTGGTGTAACCCCGCGCAACAGCCAGGGTATTCCATGGTGTGCGTCCTATATCCACTCCAATGGTGACCTAACCGTCGACCTGCGCAGCAACCTCGCATCGGAGTCAAGAGCCAAACTGGTTTACGAACACCTGATGAAATTTACCGACGATCCATATATCCACCAAACATTGTCTTTCCTGATGACCCGCGAAGTAACGCACTATAAAATGTTTGAGGCGGCTCTGGACAGTATACAACCTAATTTCCCACCTGCTGTGCTGGCTGCTGATCCGAGATATCTGCAACAAACTTATAATTTTTCTGAAGGCACCGTTCGCGGACCCTGGAATGAAGGCGAAATAAAAGGGATGGGTAAAGAATTTATTTACATCGAAAATCCCTTGGATTATGTGCAGGAAACCGATGGTCAGACCAAATTGCCAGATGATTATACCACGGAACTGAAAGCAGCGGAGAAACTTGATAAAGAGATGAGTGCTGTTAAAAGCGCCGAAGTGAAAAACGCGGAGCCAAAAGGTGTTGCGCAATGGAGCACCTACGAAGCCACCCGGGTATAATCCGAGCCGCGATGAAAAAAATGAAGCAATCATATACCTTTCAGGCCATGTTCAAAAATCAATAAGCCAATGGATAGTATTTTTTTGCCAAAAGGGCAACGCGTCAAAACGCCCGATGGACCGGGCGAGGTGGTCGAACTTATCGGGGATAAGGTAGTGATCAAGCTGGATAATGGTTCCATCACTACATTTCCTTCGGACAAAGTAGAAGACGATAGCAGCGCAGGATAAAAAAAATAAAAACTAATTAGAAATAAAAACACCTATGGAAATTTCAGAAAAATCACTTGATGTGATCAATGATCTGATCAAGATCAATAATGACCGCGTAGCCGGTTTTCAAAAAGCAGGCACCGATCTCGAAAACGCTGACAACGGACTGATCACAGTCTTTAATAAACTAGCTGATGAAAGCCGGCAATATGTTGTGGAACTCACAGATATTGCCAGGCAGTACGGAGGGGAAGCCGCTGAGGGCACCAGTACCTCAGGTGATCTTCACCGTGCCTGGATCGATATTAAAGCGACGTTTACCGGCCATGATCTGCTTGCCATCCTTAACGAATGTGAGCGTGGTGAAGATGCAGCCAAAGCTGCCTACCGTGACACGCTTGCACCCGCGAGTGAATTAACGCCAGAGTTGACCCAGGTCATACAAATACAGCAACAAGGAATCAGGGAAGGTCATGACCTGATTAAGTCTTTGCGCGACCAGGCAAAATCTGCAGAAGAAACACAGGAAAACAATGGAAGTCATCTAACATCCGGAAAACCAGCTCACCAGGAACAGTTTACAGAACAACCATCCTACGAAGCAGCGGCCGGTGAATATCAAGCCCCGAGAGCCTATGTTCCTGAGCCGGAAAGTTTGGAGCAGGAGGACGCCTGGGACGAAAGTCAGGACGCGAATGCAGGTAATTCTAAATTGTCGGAATTCTTTATCAATGAACTTAAAGACCTGCTGTGGGCCGAACGTGAACTGGTGGATACTTTGCCTGATTTGGCGGAGGCAGCTACTTCAAATGAACTAAAGAATGCTTTTGAGGAGCACCTGACAGAAACGGAAGGCCATGTGTCCCGGCTGGAACAAGTCTTTGGTATCCTGGGTCTGGAACCTGAAAGTCGTAAATGTGAAGCTATGGCTGGGATCGTCGATGAGGGTGATGATATTATCAGCGCGACTGAGGAAGGCACCGCACAACGCGATGTGGGCCTGATCTTTGCCGGGCAAAAGGCCGAGCATTACGAGATCGCCTCCTATGGCGGCATGATCTCCTTAGCCAAAACATTGGGTTACTATGAAGTTGCCGAACTGCTTGTAATGACACTGGACGAAGAAAAAGCGGCCGACGCGAAATTAACGGAGATCGCTGAAAGCCATACCAATTACGATGCCAGTACCGAACCAGGTAAAACTAATTATCTATAAAAACATACAACCATGAGATCAATTTTGTATATCATAGCAGTTATCCTGATCATAGGATGGGCTATCGGAACTTTTGCTTATGCGGCAGGCAGCCTGATACATGTTTTATTGGTGATCGCCGTGATTGCCTTTGTATTGGGTATCCTGAGAAAAGATACTCCAGCAGTGTAATTTTAAAGCCCGGTTTGCTATGCAAACCGGGCTTTATATTTATTTTTGAATGTACATTAAATGGCGTTTTGACCTCATTACTGGAATATTTCCGGTGTTCGGTGATATCAGACACTTGAAATAAGCCACTAATACTTCCTCTTTTATGTCAACCAACACCAATATCCCTGTCAATCCCGTTGCCATTTGCCGGGGTTCTTGATTGAGACAAAAATGCGTATCATATGCTTTTGGAAGGTGACGGGTTTTGGGGCGGGAAAATGCCGGGGTCAATGTGATCGTAACCATATCGTTGTCGGAACCACTTAATGTTGTCCGTGAAAAACAATGCCGGTAACCTTGACCGGTCAAAAAGTCCAATAGTTCAGAGGTCAGCTGCAACTTCATTTTTTGCGCTATTATGGCCGGATGATTGAACGGCCAGGCGGCCCGCAAACGCTTACCCGCCGCCGGTCGCTGGAGAGTAAGTAAATAGTATGTCTCAAAACAACTGACAATTAGCACAAATGTTTCATTCGCTTTCAGTTCACCACTAAATTGGAGAATCACTCTTTTGTCTTTAATTTTGTAAAAGCCCGCAGGGTCTTTTTATGAGCCGATCCAACAGCCCGCTTAAGCGGGCTGTTTTTTTAATAATCTTTCAATGTAGATCTGTTGATTTAGCTATGGGTTTCTTCTCTAGCTCAGTTTACTTAAAATTTCATCGATGGAAAAATGCGCTCCGCAGACAAATTCATCCGCAGCGCCATAATAAATGGTCAGACGGTCGCCATCCAGCACGTGGCCATTTGTAAATACCACATATCCAAAAAAACCACTTAATTCATAGGTCTCCGTCGGCACCATGATCGGCTCGATTGTCCGGGAGATCACCTTGGACGGATCGTTAATATCCATCAGAAAGGCGCCCAGACAATACTGGTGTTCTGTGTTCGCACCATGGTAGATCTCCAGCCAACCCTGTGCTGTCCGGATCGGCGCGGCACCTGCACCAACACGTGCATTGTCCCATAACCCTGCCCTGGTTTTGATCAGACATTGATGGTTACCCCATTGCCTGCCATCAGAAGACTCTGCCAGCCAGATATAATTACCACCTATTTCCTTGCTGCTGGGCCGGTGCAGGCAATAATATTTTCCGCCGATCTTTTCTTCAAATATCGCGCAATCTTTATTGTGAGGCGGCAGGATCATGCCGCCGGATTCAAAATGCTGCCAGTCTTTGGTTGTTTTTAAGCCGACGCCAACACCACTGTCAGATACGGCAGTATAGGTGAGGTAATAGGTGTCCTCTATTTGGCTCACCCGGCAATCCTCTATACCAAAACGCTCCAGGTTGCCTTGCCCGAATAGCGGGGAATACCCATCCTGTTCTGAAAAATGTACCCCGTCATCGCTGGCCAATAATCGCAGGTGCGATATCGTGGTTAAATAATCAAGCCCTTTGTAGTTGATCACCCGTGCATCGGTAGCAATGAGGTCGGGATCATTTAACGGCACCTCGATGATCTCCGTATTGCCCGTTGCATTCAATGCAGGGAAAAAGAGCACACCTTCCTTTTGCGATACACCTTCAGCCACCCGTACCAATAACCAGATCTTACCGTCAAAACGGAATACACCCGGATTAAGTAAGCTGATGACTTGCAGACCTGCTCCGCTTGGCTTCAGATCCTTAGGTAGCAATAGTGGGTTTTCAGGGAAGCGCTGAGCCAGATCTTTTATACGTCCTGTCGGCTTATTGCTTATCTTTGACATCGTCTGCTTTTTTTAAGATTTGATAACCGATCCCGGCAAAAACCGCGAAGACAAGGTGTGCAGGCAAAAGCTGCAGGTAATATTTATTAAAACTTAGCGCAGGTGGCAATGGGTGCACTTTAAAAGTTGTTTTCCAGACTGCCACTGCCAGCAAGCCGCTGAGACCGCCCAGCCAAAGACTTGTTTTCAGATCAGGTTTTAATTTTCCACGCCGCCAAAGCTCTACATAAACCAGGGCGAATAACATACCTACTCCATAATGACCAAGCCAGCCCAAAGCCTGGCTCTGTTGCTTGTCCAGTTTTGGAATAAGGCGACCGGTCAGCTGGCCGAGACGCTCTGGTTCACTAAAGTTTTCTCCATCAGCCAGCGATACGAGATAGCTGAACAAAGTCATAAAAGTAGTGCCGGTAATTCCACTGGCTAATATCTCCTTAGTTTTCATAACTATCGATCTTAGGTAGATTTTTGGTTGCTGGCCCGGTTAGTACGTTTCCGTTAATATCATACCGCGCACCATGACAAGGGCAGTCCCAGCTTTTTTCTTCAGCGTTCCAGTTCACGATACACGCCGCGTGGGTGCAAACAGGGCTAACTGCATGGATAACTCCCAACTCATCGCGGTAAGCCGCTATCTTTTCTCCGTCTATCTCTACTACTTTCCCGGTTCCCGGCTTTAACCTTTTTAAAGAATCGGTTTCATGGATATGGATACGGTCTGCCATAAAATGATAAGCGACGTCAGAGTTTTCTTTCACGAATTCGCTGAATCCATCTATCGGTTTGATACGTGCTGGATTGAATAGCTCTTGGTATTTATTGGGTCGCTTTCTGATCAGGTCGCTGAGTATTTTACCTGCAACACTACCCAGCATCATTCCGTTTCCATTATAACCGGTAGCACAGTAAATACCATCCGCAGCAAGCGGCATTCGACCAATATAAGGCAGGCCGTCTACCGGCACATAATATTGGGATGACCAGCGATATTTTATAGAGGACGCGTTGTAATATTTCCGGACATATTTTTCCAGGTCGGCAAAGGCCTTTTCTGGATCTTCATGTCCTGTCTTATGATCTAAACCACCAGCGATCAGCAACTGCTGACCATCGATAATATGCGATCGAACATAATGATATGGTTCCTGCGAATCATAGATCAGAGCTTCGGGGTAAGTTTCATTCTTTAATTTAACAGCCATTACATAACTGCGATAAGGTGCGCACTCGAAGTTGAACAGATTTAGATTGGGTGGCATATGCGTAGCATAGATGACTGCTTTAGCACGGATAACTCCTGCCGGCGATGTTGTAGTATGAATGCCCTCGAGGCTTTTAATATCCGTGATCAATGTATTTTCTAAAATAACACCACCGATCGCGAAGTATGCTTTTTGCAAACCTTGCAAATATTTTAATGGATGAAATTGTGCCTGATCTTCAAAAAACAGGGCTTTTGCATATTTCACAGGCGTAGGCACATCTTCTGTATAGCTTACCGCGACACTGACTTTTACCGCCCCTTCGTAGATCTCATCCAGTTGCTTAACCTCTTCTTCATTCTCTGCATAAAGAAAACCTGGCTTGATTTCGTAATCGCAAACAATTTTGTACGTATCTATGTGGGATTTAATTATCGCATAGCCTTCATTAATGGCATTTGCAAAGAGCTTAGCACCTTTCTTCCCAAAAGCACTTTCTGCTTCCGGATAGGTGGTATCTGCAAACGTATTGATATGTGCACTTGTTCCACCGGTAGTTCCGAAACCGGGAGTATGCGCTTCTGCTATTACCACCTTTTTACCCGCTTGCTGCAACAACAGTCCTGCCGTCATGCCTGTAATACCAGCACCAACGATCAGTACATCATAAATAATTTCCGGGTTGATTGAAGTCGGCATGATCGTCGCGGTTAAGCCGGTTTGCCATGGGCTTTGCAGCGCCCCGTCGCGGTTGCTGATGATTTGTTGTTTATGCTTCATAACTCTACTACAAATACAACAACCACACTGTTTGTTAATAGTTAATATATTTTAAAACAAATAATTATACTAAAAGTTAAATATATACATCTCTAAATAAATAATCCATTATTGTATGAAAGCAGCAGTATTTCAAAGGTCCGGATTATTGGTCTGCCTCACTGGAAACATTTAAAGGAAAATCATTATGATAACCAAAGACAAAACATCCAAAAAACAAAACCGGCAGCCAGGCATCGAAGCAAAGATGAACCCTGCTCCGGAATATATAAAGAAAGATTATAAAGCTGCCGGCAAACTTCAGGGTAAGATAGCGCTGATCACAGGTGGCGACAGTGGCATCGGCCGGGCTGTCAGCGTACATTTTGCGCAGGAGGGGGCCAATATCGTTATTGTTTATCTGGACGAAGATGAAGATGCCAAAAACACCAAAAATCTCGTTGAAATAACCGGGCAGCAGTGTATGTTAATCAAGGGCGATGTGAAGGATCAGGTTTTTTGTAAGAAAGCCGTGGAGCAAACTGTAAAAGAATTTGGCAAACTGAATATCCTGGTGAATAATGCAGGGATGCAGTTTCCCCAAAAAGATGTTAAGGCAATTGACCCTGAACAACTCGATACTACCTTCCGCACCAATATTTTTGCCTATTTCTATTTCGCGGAAGCAGCCGTTGAGCACATGCATGAGGGCGATTGTATTATCAATACTACTTCAGTTACGGCTTATCGCTCATCTCCCTCACTTATCGATTACTCTTCTACCAAAGGTGCTATAACCACATTCACAAGATCATTGGCGACCAACCTTGTGGGTAAGCAAATCAGGGTAAATGCTGTAGCTCCAGGTCCGGTGTGGACACCTTTAATAGTGTCCACCTTTGATGAGGAGAAGATCAAAAAATTCGGAAGCGAAACAGCTATGAAACGGGCCGGGCAACCCTCAGAACTTGGGCCCGCTTATGTATTCCTGGCCTCTGATGATGCCTCATTTATTACCGGCCAGGTAATCCACGTCAATGGCGGCGAAGTTGTAAACGGATAAAAACAATTGGTTACATGGAAAATTAGCAAAAAGCAACAGGTTAATCGATGGTGAAAAATATCAAATAGATCAATTAATCCATCCCATAACAAAAACCAATATTATGACAAAATACTCAGAAAAAGCACAGGACAAGGTTCATAAAGCTTTACACGAAGAAAAAGAGGGCACCCTGAAAAGCGGCCGCAGTGGTAAAAAGGTTACATCAAAAAAACAAGCAGTGGCCATTGACCAGTCTGAAGCACGGAAAGAAGGTGCTAAGGTTCCCAAAAAGAAAGACTAATAAAGAATATTAAAACCTTTTCCAAAACATCATTTATTTATATAAAACATCAAAACTATGAGATCATTATTGTATATCATCGCCGTCATCCTGGTTATAGGTTGGGCGATCGGGACTTTTGCTTATGCAGCAGGTAGTTTAATTCATGTCCTTTTAGTTATTGCCGTTATAGCCTGGGTATTGGGCTTTCTTCGTAGAGATACAACCACCGTTTAATGCAATGATAAAGAACCCGGGTTATTGAATAACCCGGGTTCTTTTAAGTCAGTAATTTTTAACCGATAAACACTCCTTATGTAGGGCTTGCCCGAAGTGTCCAATATAGTGTCCTGTCATCGCCGCCCTGCAACCACAACAAGGCTCTGTTTTTTAGAGCGATGAGTATAATAATACATTATCTTTGCATTATTATTTCGATAGCCATGAAGAATATAACTGCATTCAGAATGCTGACCTTATTGCCATTGATAGGAATTGCATTACCACTGGTTACAGCCAAGCTGACCGACTTTAATTACCCAATCCCGGCTTTGCAACTGATCACCGCACTCGTGCTCCTGGCGGTGTTTTGCCTATCCTTGCTATTCCGGCAACGGAAAGATCATGATCATGCAGACCTGGCTTAACCTTATATCGCACGCCATTAAAAAATGTGACCATGCTAAACATGAGCCCTTATCCGATATGCCGAAAATGCGGGCATGCTTATGTTCGTCGAAAGCCGAGGGGATTTATTGTTAAGACATTTCTCTTCTGGTTGCCCGTCCGTAAATATTTCTGCTCCACTTGCCTAACCAGCAGGTATGTCTTTATCCGCTAAGCAATCATCACTACCTGAATAGTATGGTCTACGATTTAAAAAATGAGTTACAAATATGGGACAAAACTTTTGTAGCCGGCCAATAAGCAAATCCTCGTTACAAAGCGATACTAAGATTCTTTGAATTTGATAAATATCAGGTACGGACTTAGCTGATCAATACATTTAAAGGCGTTTGATACAGAATAGCTGATTTAGAATCCTGGCTTGTTCTAAAACACTTAAATAATCAAATGCTGTCCCTTCAACTACTCTTTATATCAACAGAAAATAGATTAGCGCTACCGCAGCTATAGCCATCAGGATCAGCGTCATGGTCCCCAAGATATTGGAGAGCCGTGAGTTGGTCTGCTCCTTCATGATTTTTTTGTTATTGCCTATATGCAGCAATACAGCGATCAAGATCGGTGCAGTCAGTCCATAAACTACGGCTGTATATAATAGGGCTTTTACCGGGCTCACTCTGAAAAAATCCAGGGACAAACCAACGAGCAGGGAGATAATGATCGAAACATAAAAAGATCTGGCCTGACCGAATTTCTTATCCAGGCCGGCCTTCCATCCAAGCGTTTCTGCCAGCATGTAAGACTGCGCTCCGGCGAGCACTGGTATAGCCAGCATACCCGTCCCCAGGACACCCAGGGCGAATATGGCATAGGTCAGATTTCCGGCCAGTGGCTGCAGCGCCTTCGCTGCCTGGTCAACCGTGTCAATGTGATGGACACCACCCTTGAACAGTACACTGCCCGTGGTCAGGATCATAAAGAACATGACCAGGTTAGAAAGCAGCATACCAGAATTGACATCGATTTTCATATTACTCAACACCGTATTATTAACCATATAGCTCTTCTGACCATGAGCCTGGTCTTCGGCCTCCATGGTTGTTTGCCAGAAAAAAAGATAAGGTGAAATCGTCGTTCCAAGTATAGCCACAAGAATGGATAAAAATTCTTTATCCATTTTAATCGTTGGAATAAAGGTATGGCGCGCCACCTGTACCCAGTCCTGTTTGACCAGGAAAGGAACGATGATATACAGAAGCAAGGAAAGGCAGAGCCATTTGAGGATAGCCGCGATCTTTTGGTAAGGAAAACGTATGATAATATAGATCAGTATGGCGGTGATGGCTACACTGTAGGCAGGAGCGGGAATTTTTGGGAAAAGCATATGCCCGACAGCGCCCATGCCTTGTATGTCAGCGCCGATATTAAGCGTTATTGCCGGAAACGTAAAAAACAGGACACTATAAAGCAGCCATTTGGGATAATGTTCCCGTATGGTAACGGTTAAGCCCTGTGAAGTTACCAGGCCAATCCTTGCACACATGCCCTGAACCGCAGCCATTAAAGGAAAGGTAATTAAAGCTGTCCATAAAGTTTGCAGGCCGAATTGAGCCCCGGCCTGGGAATAGGTGACAATGCCTGAGGGATCATCATCACTTGCTCCGGTAACAAGGCCCGGGCCGAGGATACGCAGGAAGCTGACGAACCGGGACTGCTTTTGCTTTTTAGGTGATTTCGCTTTGCTCACAATGAAAGTCTTAATGAAGGTTTAGATTAATCACGGACAAAATTGTTCTTGCCACTTGCTCAATCGTCAGGTTAACGATCTCTTCCGGCGAGCCGGTAAATATTTTCTTGCGGTCATGGATTTCGCCTTTAAAGTAAACGCAGTAGAACATGGTGCCCACGGGTTTGCCGGGCCTCTCACTTCCGCCTTCGGTGGTCAGACCGGTAACCGCTACAATGACATCAGTATCAATAACCTTTTTTAGTTTCAACGCCATTTCACGCGTGATCTCTTCGGATTCGGGTGTGAAGGTTTCGATCAATTCCTTTTCGATGCCCAGAATATCCTCTTTGAGGCAGGCGTCGTAGCAAACCAGGCCTCCTTTAAGGATCTGACCGGAGAATGCGGTTTTTGAAAATTCGTAAGCCAGTTTCCCTGCGGTGGCGCTCTCCGCGAAAGATATGGTCAGCTTCCTTACGGCCAGCTGCTCGCAGCAATCATTCAATAAGGTCTCCAGGTCTTCCATCATATAGGTGTTCGCGGCTTCTGCGTTGAAGCATATTTATCAATCATCTGCCGCACGATCAAATAAACAGGTTTAGCCAGGTTTTGTTTACATGCAAGCGGGTAGCACAGAGTAGGGCTAAGTGCTGGAGCATCGGGGCTCCTTTTCTAGAACATTGATAATACAGTGAGCACCCGGGGAGTGGTTATTTACTTTGCAGATTTGGATATTGATAGATATATTAGCATTCTACAGTAAAACGAAAGTTTTACATTGTGATAAGGTTTAGGTTTAAGGTCCGGTCAGCGAGTGATCCGGACCTTATATTTTAGACACACGGTAGTATTGTATATTTGAAGAACAGCAGCCATGAATCCTAGCGAACATATCAATCCGCAAATGATCCTTGACCTCATTCTCGCTTTGAAAAATGCCGAGGAAGAATATCAGGAAGCACGCAGTGCTCAAAACGTACCCCAACTTGATATTTTATTGGAAGAATTGCCCATATCCTTTGGGAAACTACTGTCGAGCCTGGACCTGATCGATGCCTTTGCCCGGATTGGCAGAACGGTGAGAAGCTTTGCAGATGCTCATGAAATACTGCTGAAATTAAATATCATCATCAACGATAAGCTTGAACTTGGCCAGTCGGAAGAAACCAAAGCACAGGTAACCAAAATGTTTCAACTATGCGATGAAGTAACGCTTATTAATACAGCTCTGGCAAGTCCCTCGCGCCTGAGATACCCGGATGATTTCCTGCCGGGAGAAGGACCGTTTTCTGAAAATTAGACTTGATTGCTTTTGTTTCTGCATCGAGCTCTCCGATACCGCTATTCCTGAAATCAGTACCGTAGCCCATTCTTTTTTGCTTCAAAGACTCTGGCTGCGTTCTTTATTAAAACTGAAATCTGTTTGTTCTCAATGATCCTTAATGTCAACGCTATATAAATTGAGAAATAGATATGTAATTTTTTTGACCTTAAATAACCTCGATTTTAATGATCGAGAGCAATAGTGTTATGTTCATTTGCCCGTATCAATATCGAATGAATATCTTTTTCATTTCCAGAATTTCGATAAGTACGCAAGTCGTCCTGTAGTGATCGTAATAAAGATTGCCTGGCCTTTATATAACATACTCTCTTTAGGGCTATAGGTGCCCCTTTTGATGTTAATATATTTATTTTGCTTTCTATAAAGCATATCTTTTGCATTGACTTAGAATATATATTTTGATTAAGGTCAAGTAATCCTTCAATTATAGCATCATATCGCTCCAATAATGATTTAAGCGGCTTTACATTTTGAATTGAAAATGATTTGATATCATTTAAACTATTCAATAATTCAATAAGTTCAACCTCAATTTGATCCATATTAAAAAACTTAAATGCCTATCAATATACGTAAATTTAATTAGCTAAATAGAAAAGTAAGCGCTAGATCACAACGATAGGAAAGTCTGGTATTAATTGAATTCCTTTACTGCCAGACTTCCAGTGATTAGTTTTGTAAACTATTTGCCTGCTTCCTTTGTTGCTAATTCATAAAACGATTTTAACATGGCAAAGCAAGGACAAAAAGTGGAGCGTAAAGAGATCAACTCCAGCCAGAAATATGAGCTCAAGTACGAAGCGGAAAAGCTGGGTGTCAGTACCCAGGCCATTGTCGGCGCTAAAAGAGCGACCGGTTCCAATGACCGGAAAGTGATCGAAGCCTATTTGAAAAACAAACAAAAAAAGTAAGCCCCGTAAGGGGCTTTATGCATTTATGAGCCTGGTCAAATACAAACAAAAACGGTCGGAAGACAAGACAGCAGAGCCTTTTGGGGGTAAGCCTTCTAGAAGAGAACTGCGTTTCGTTATCCAAAAACACGATGCCTCGCACCTGCATTATGACTTCCGCCTGGAGATGGATGGCGTATTGAAAAGCTGGGCGGTCCCTAAAGGCCCGTCGACCGATCCGGAAGTTAAACGACTGGCGATGATGGTGGAAGACCATCCTTATGACTACCGTAATTTTGAAGGTATTATTCCCAAAGGCCAATACGGCGGCGGCACGGTGATCGTTTGGGATGAGGGTACGTATGAACCTGCCGAACCTGTCGAAGGTGATCTGAAGAAGCAGGAAAAGAATTTGCTGCACCAGCTCTATTCCGGTAAGATCAAATTTGTGTTACATGGCAAAAAACTAAAAGGTGAATTTGCATTGGTAAAGGCTCATGGACGGGGAGAGAATGGCTGGCTCCTGATGAAACTGGAAGACAAGTATGCCAATACTGCGGATATTACCTTAAAAGACAAATCTGTCATTTCTAAAAAGACCATTGCCCAGGTGGAGAAAACTTCCACTAATATTTACGGCAAAAACATCATCAAACGGGATAGTACAGTAAAGGACAAGAAAGCTCCAACCAAGACGGCAGCGAAAAAAGTAAAAGATCAGTTGGATGCTTCTCCGGCACCTAAACAAGTAAAAGCTATAGAAAAGACTATGGCAGTCAAAAGCAGCCAGGTAGGCCAGGCCGGAAGCAATTTAAAAGTACTGCTTAAGAAAGCGCGTAAAGAACCTTTCTTTACTAAGATAGAACCAATGCTGGCGACATTGGTTGATAAAGCCTTTGATGAACCAGGTTGGCTTTATGAAGTAAAATGGGATGGCTACCGTGCTGTCAGCTTTATGAATAAAAAGCAAATCGAACTCAAATCCCGTAACGATAAATCTTTCAATGATAAATTCTATCCGGTCTATGAAGCCTTAAAAGAATGGAATATCAATGCTATTGTTGATGGTGAGATCGTGGTCGTAGGCGATAACGGGCAGGCGAACTTCGGTGCGCTTCAAAATTGGCGCAGTGAGGCGGACGGCACGCTGTTGTACTATGTATTTGATATCCTCTGGTACAACGGCTATAACCTGATGGAATTGGAATTAGCAGAAAGGAAAGCGATCCTGAGCGAGCTGAGATCTGAAAGTTCCATCATTCAGATCAGTCGTGATTTTGAAACATCCGGCATCGAGTTCCTGGAGGCGGCAAAGAAAATGGGGCTTGAAGGGATTATGGCCAAGCGAAAGCAAAGTGCATATAATGCCGGTGACCGTACGCGGGACTGGTTAAAGATCAAAGCCAATAAACGGCAAGAGGTAGTGATCGGTGGCTATACCCAGAACGTGGGCAGCAGTAAGCCTTTCAGCTCTCTGCTGGTCGGTGTTTTTGAAAAAGGTAAATTTATCTATACTGGCAAGATCGGTACCGGGTTTAATACCAAACAGCAGAAAGAAATGCTGGCGCAATTCAAGCCTTTGGTGGTTAAAAGCCCGCCGTTTACAGAGGAGCCAGATATCAATAAGCCCAGCCGGTTTCGGCCAAATCCGCCAAAAGCCACAGCTACCTGGTTAAAGCCGAAGCTGATCTGTGAAGTAAGCTTTGCCGAGATGACTTCTGACGGTGTTATGCGACACCCGTCATTTGAAGGTATGCGAGAGGATAAAAAGGCCTCTGAGGTCGTATTGGAAAACGAGGCAGATACGGACGCTATAGTCGGAGCCTCTGAAACGGAGAATCCTTATTATATCAAGCCCGTTGCAAAAGGATCAAGGAAAACCTTGTTAAATCCCAAAGATGATACCCAGGTTCGCAAGGTTGGCGGTCATGAGCTCAAATTCACCAACCTGAGTAAGATCTTCTGGAAAGAGGAAAAAATCACGAAACGAGATCTGATCAATTACTATTATCAGGCGGCACCATTCATCCTGCCTTACCTCAAAGACAGGCCGCAATCTATGAACCGGTTTCCGAATGGTATTGAGGGAAAGAGTTTTTACCAGAAAGATGTTACCGGCAAGGCGCCGGATTGGGTAGATACTTACGCGTATCATAGCGAAGGCGATGGCGAAGATAAGCAATACCTTATCGGTAATAATGAAGCAACCTTGCTGTACATGGCCAACCAGGCCTGTATCGAGATGAATCCATGGAGCAGCACCACTAAAAACCTGGATCATCCGACCTGGTGTATGATCGACTTTGACCCAGACAAAAACACCTTCGAACAAGTTATTGAAGCTGCCCGGATTACCCATCAGATCCTGGACGACATGGGTGTCCCCTCCTATCCGAAGACCAGCGGATCGACCGGCCTGCATATCTATATTCCATTAGGTGGTAAATACACCTATGAGCAAAGCAAAGAATTTGCGCGGATCATTGTAACCCTTGTCCACCGTGAGATTCCGAAGTATACCAGCCTGGAGCGGGCGGTACGGGATCGTAACGGGAAGATGTATTTGGACTTTCTACAAAACCGTGCGCACGCTACCATTGCGGCGCCTTATTCTGTACGCCCTAAGCCCGGTGCAACCGTATCGATGCCGCTGCATTGGGATGAAGTTAAGAAGGGATTGAAGATGAGGGATTTTACGATTAAGAATGCCATTGAGCGAATGCAAAGCGAGGGAGATTTGTTTAAGCCGGTACTAGGCAAGGGTATCGACCTTATTAAAGTTCTTCGAAAAGCCAGTGGAAAAAGCGATTGATGAGTTGGTTGGTGAAGTCAAACCATTTGATACTAGGAATGTTCCGATAAAAAAGGAGGACTTATGCCGTGGGTTAAAGGCGATTATCCGCCATCTTATAAAAATCAGCCGATCAAAATCAGGGACAAAGCCGTAGAGATTGCTAATGAGCTATTGGCTGACGGCGCATCTGAAGGCATTGCTATAGCTACCGGGCTAAAAAAGGCAAGGGAGCACTTCGCAAAGAAAGTAAGTAAAAAAAGGTCAAAAATAACTGGGACATCAAAATAAGGTCTTTTCCTAATTAATCATTAGCTTGTCTGTCGATCGGAATATCTCAAAACATTATAAAAGGAGCATTAATTGCATCTAAATTGGTGCGATTGTTAAAAATCAAGATTTATTTTGTTTTAAATCTCAGGGTTCGTACATTTGTTGTATCGAAAAGTTCATTAAAACGAACTAAATAAGTTCAAAAAAAATGGTGACCCAACTGGTGACCTGATTTTTAAAACCTTTGAAATAACGCCATTTAGGCCGTTTTACCATATTTTTAGTGGTCCCAGCGGGATCACAAAGACCACCCAACAGGTCGAACGTTTTGAAGGAAGAGTCTCTTGAAAAAGAGGCTCTTTTTTGTTTAAACGCGATTTTTGAGCTAAAAATCAACTTTTTCCAAAGTCACAGCTCCTCTTTTTAAAAAAATTCAATTTAAGTTAGTTCAATGTAATTCAAAGTAATCGGTGACCTTTTCATTCTTCCGAAATTAGGTCACCGAATTTGTACGAGCGACGTGTACCGGTTTGATTTTCAGTTTAAAAACCCATGGTTTCATTTTTTAAACAAAACTCATGAAAGTAAATGAAGATCATGAAATATGTAAAAACTTTGAAGCAAATTATTGACCGTACTATCGAAATTTGAAGACTTATTAAATAGTTATTTCCTTCAGACAATCCTGCTCATATTAATTTACCCTCCGTTGCATATTGCGCCGATGAGTTGCACTTGTCAGCTAATTATTTTGGCGATTTAATCAAAACAGAAAAATGTGCATAGGAGTATATTCAGAACAAAATCATTGATATTTCTAAAAACAAGATTTCCGACAGCAATAAAACGATCAATGAAATTGAGTTTGAATTTAAACGATGTTAATGAGATTAAGCCATTAACGCTTTACTATGATAAAATAAATATAGTTGATGATGCTACCACCAAGTTTCGATAACCCAGCCATCTCTTTTGAAAATACATTTTTACCATCAAAAAAATCAGCACGCTATAAAACATTTCTGGTCCGAGTTTATTTAGATATCCCGGCTGAGCATCGAATTGGTCCTTAATGAATGTTCAGCTAATTTACACCTGTCTTATATGATGCAGTATAGCCGTATTTTGATATACTTTTGGTTCAATGTACAGTAAGTATACATAAGGATTCTGATATTTGAACATTATTGAAACTTCTTTTTATAAGATATAGAAAGTCTAATATGATTGGAGATTCCGCGTTGATAGATCATCACATTCTACGCTTTTTGATAACCAACAAAACATTAAAGACAATCTTTGGCAGACTAATAAGTAATTACTTAAAATGATCAATTTTCAACAGAATAATTTGATCTGATTTTCAGAACAAAGTAATCTTAAGTTCCAGAACCTCCAATTAAATTACCAAAGAGTACATTTTAACAGTTTTCCTTCCATTAATTTATGTTCAATTGTGCGTTTGCAATAGCTTAACTGCCCAAATTTCTTAGTCGCAAACGTTTGTGTCAAATTTACTTAAAGTTTTACGAAATTTTGGATATCAAACTGTTATAGGCCATGTTTGAACGACAAAATTGATATTTTATTGTATCAAAAAGGCCGGTAACAAAAATAATATATGTCCATAGTCCGCAATCGTTTGTGTTTAGATATTTCTCCTAATTGAAATTAACTCCACATACATTAGGATTAACCTAAGCTTAACCAAAAGGGTAAAGCTATAGTTAACCGCGATCACACGTCAACTTCAAAAATCATGAATAGGCTAAGGACATCTAAATAGATGCACAGTGTCGCTTTATAATTCTTTACTAAAATCTCATGAAAATATTTAATCAAACTTCAATTAACCAAATCACTACTCAACTAATTAATTATGAATGTAAAACGCTACAAAAAATCCTATGGAGTAAAGTGGGTACTTTTGATGGCTCTCCTGCTATCATTTACACCCGCCTTAGCGCAGGTTAAGGTAACCGGAAAGGTAACTGATCAAAATGGCCCATTACCGGGTGTCACCGTACAAATAAAAACCAAGCCCGGTACTGGAACAATTACAAATGTGGATGGTGAGTATCATTTAACCGCATCGGATAATGATATCCTGGTGTTCCGGATGGTCGGTTATCAAATAAAAGAGCTACCCTTAAATGGAAAAACCCAGCTAAATGTAAAACTGGTTGGATCAGAAAGCGGTCTTAATGAAGTTATTGTTACCGGATATAAAAATATTGACCGCCGTAAAAACACTTCGGCCATATCAAGCATAACCAGTAAGGATATTGAAAATTTGCCTGCAGCTAGTCTGGATGTTTTGTTACAGGGAAAACTATCTGGCGTTAACGTTCAGAACTTTAGCGGACAGCCGGGTGTAAAAACATCACTTGTGGTGCGGGGAAATACAAAAATTTCAGCTTCAGCTTCCGGGTTCGACGGCGATAATTTGTATAGCAATCCGCTATACGTGATAGATGGAGTCCCGATCTCTGACGATGAGGTTAGAGCATTTGATCAAACAGGTACAAATTTCCTTGCAAGCCTGAACCCCAATGATGTAGAATCGGTGGATATATTGAAAGACGCGGCAGCAGCGGCCCTTTATGGCTCAAGAGCGGCAAATGGAGTGGTATTAATTAAAACTAAAAGAGGTAAAGTAGGTGCTCCTCGCTTTAGTTTCAACACGTACCAGGGTATTACGCCCAGACCCAGCAAAGTATCAACATTGATTGGTGCAGCTGAACGCAGCCAAAAACTTGACCTGATATACAATTATGGGAATGCCACCCAAATACGGGACAATATCCCCCAAATGCTTACTGATAGCTTAAATCCCGCATTTAATAACCATAATGATTACCAGGGGCTTTTTTATCAAACTGGCTCCATTCATAACTATGACATCTCCGCGTCAGGAGGGTCAGAAGCGGTAAATTACCGTATTGGAACCGGATTATATGACGAAAAGGGTGTAGTTATTAATACCGGGTACCGGAGGTATTCGTTAAACAGTAATGTGGGCATCAACTTTTCTAAATCGCTGGAATTGCTTACCAGTATCAGGGCATCAACAGGCAAAAGATTAGCAGGTAAAGGAGGTGGCTATCGTGATGTTTTCGCTATAAACCCCATCAGCATGCCCTCCTCCTTATTGCAAATGAGCGAGCAGGACCTGAAAAGTGTGGTCGACCCCTACTCTTTTCAACGCAATGATAATATCAATACAGATATCAGCGCTAATGGAGAACTGCGCTATAGTTTCTTAAACGATTTCAGGTTCAGTACCCGTGCAGCGGTAAATTATTCTACGCAAAAAAATGATTATGCCTCCCCTTCTACTTTAAATACGGATGGATTGGCTTACGCCAGGTCAAACTATAGTCAATACACCAAATATGTGTTTACCAATAACCTGCTCTGGATAAAAACCATAGCCAAAAAGCATAATGTAAATATTACTGCGGTTCAAGAGTTTGAAAGCCGGCGCAATGAAGCTATTTATTTAGAGGGTGTTGGAATACCCAATGATAATATACAGGTGGTAAAGGGAGTAAGCAATACCAACTTAAAAGGCTCTTCTGATCTTTCTACTTACTCCAAGCTATCCTTCCTGGGTGCTGTTCATTATGATTTTGAAAATAAATATTTACTAGATGGTGTTTGGCGGGCCGATGCTTCATCAAGATTCGGAAAGAACAACAAATGGGGTTATTTTCCATCTGTATCAGTAGGCTGGTTAGCATCTGAAGAAGAACTTATAAAAAAGATCAGCTGGATAAATGAGTTAAAAGTACGGGGAAGCTGGGGCCGCGCAGGCGACGAAAGCAGTATAGGTGATGAAGACCGTTACAATGCCTATATAGCAGGAAATGCGAATTATCCCGGGTCAAGCGCAACCACATATGGTGGAGGTACTGCAATAATCCCTAACTATAACGGCATAACTAATGATAACATCAGCTGGGAAAGATCAGAAGAATGGAATATTGGGGTTGACGCGGCATTATTCAGGGGCAGGTTAAATTTTTCGATAGATGCCTATACCCGGAATACCACGGGGCAAATGCTACGGATTACTATTCCGGAATATACCGGTTATACCAGCACTTTTACAAATGCCGCCGGGGTACGTAACTCAGGTCTGGAGTTTACCTTTAACGGGAAAATACTTTCAGAAAAGAGTGCTTTTCAATGGAACCCATCAATCAATATCTCTTTTAACAGAAACAAAGTAACCGCCTTACCTAACGGCAACCGCGATCTGTACTACGACAGAGCGGTTTATATTGTTGGCAAGCCTTTAAATATGTTTTATGGTTATATTGTTGATGGTGTAATTAATTCGCCAAGCGACCTGATCGTTAATCCATATACTGGCGCGGTAGGTGCTACCAAATGGGGAACCCTAAAACTAGGTTACCCAAAATGGCGGGATGTTAACGGCGATTATTACATATCTGATAATATTGGCCAAAATGACGTTACTTTTTTTGGTGACCCCAATCCCTTCGTAACCGGTGGTTTTACAAACTACTTTAGCTATAAAGGCTTTTCTGTACAAATTTTGACCACATTCACTTTTGGGCGCGATATCATCAACAATACACTGGCGCAACGTCTTTCAAACGGTTTGTTTTACGGAAACCCTAAGGATTTTGCCAAGGCATCAATAACTGATATCAGCAAATATAATTACTGGCGCCAGCCGGGCGATAATGCTACCCTGCCAGCTTTAAATCCCTTTATGGGCTTGTATGCGTGGCGCTCCGGACAATCCATATTTAAAGAACCAGGATGGTATGTACGTATCAAGAATATTAACCTGGGCTACCGGTTTAACGCGCAAAACAATAAGTGGATGCAGCGTGCCAAGATCACAAGCTTAAGGTTATACAGCACCATTGACAATGTGCATATGTTTCAAAAATTCACAGGCATTGATGCGGAACGCGTTGACGGACAGGGCTATGATTACGGAGATGGTTATCCATTACCAACCAAGTACACTTTTGGCTTACAGATAGAATTTTAACTTATTGACTTACAGATCATGAAATATTATAGCATACATAAAACCATAGTTTTTACACTGCTCCTGCTTGTTTTAACAGGATCTACCTTTTCCTGTAAAAAAGCGCTGGAGAATAAACTAACCAACGATACTTATGCCGATACTTTTTGGAAATCAGCAGGCGACGTAAACGGGGCTCTATTGGGCGCATATGGCCTGTTCAGAAAAAGCATGAACCAAAATAGCTGCTTTTTTATATGGGGTGATGCGCCGGTTGGCCTCTTCAATTCAGATGAAGGTTCAAACTTAAACAGGGTATATTTAGAAGGATTTTTTGGGGTACCCTACCGCGAAGAAGGCGCCCATAACTGGACCAACTGGTACAGGGTTGTTGATGTAAGTAACCTGGTTATTGAACATGTCACTAAAATGCCCGACGATAAATTTACAGGTGATCAGAAGAAGCTGTTTTTAGGCGAGGCCTATTTTCTGCGCGCCCTATCCTATTTTTACATGACCAGGGTGTGGGGCGATTTACCCTTGCAGCTTACTGCCACCACTACTGCCGATCAGGCAAAATATATTGGAAGAACGGATGCCGCCACTATATTAAAACAAATTATTGCCGACGCGCAAAAAGCATCATCGCTACTTAGCTGGGAAAGTTTGACTAATTATGCACGGCGCAGGGCAAGTAAAGGCGCTGCACTGGCATTACTGGCGCATGCCACGGCCTGGCAAAATGACTACGCTAATACGGTACGCTATACAGATTCATTGATCAGCAGGACCGATCTGCTTCATTTGCAGCCTCGGGGTTCCATACGGCAGGTGTTTAAAAATACCGATGAGCCCGAAAATATTTTTGTCATCTCTTCAAAAAATTCAGAAAATGAGGCAAGTGAATGGACAGAGTTTTCATTTTCGGCAACTATTGCTTTTATCACGGTTAGTAATGGTTACATCGCAAATATGCCTATGAGTGTACCTCAGTATTATCCCCCAAAATCAAAGATAGATATCTTATATGGGGCCGATACTACTGATACCCGTAAAGGTGAATTTTTTAAAGCAAGCCCTTTTGGTGATATAAATAAGCCTTCGTTGGTTAAATACTCCGATATAGCTTATCAAAACCCTTCAACCAAGTCCGATCCGCGTTCTGAAAGCAATTTGATCGTATTCAGACTGGCCGATATGATCTTATTAAAAGCCGAAGCTTTAAATGCGCTAAGCAGAGATGGCGAGGCCCTTACATCTGTAAATACGGTAAGGGCCAGGGCCGGTGCAGCTCCTTTAGCAAGTTCAGGGTTGGCACTGAAAAAAAACATTCTGGAAGAGAGACAGCGGGAGCTAATCGGAGAGGGCCATAATTATTTTGATATCATAAGGAACAGTTTTCAAATGGATAAAGGCGGTCCTAATTATTTTACTCAATTAACACCTTGGGCAATGTCTGTTGAGCGGTTTAAACAAAAAGGGTACCTGTGGCCAATTCACAATAGTATTTTAAATGCCAACCGCTTAATTAATCAAAATCCATGGTGGATGGGAAAATATTAATTCAATACTCAAAACTAACACAACATGAAAAAAATGATATATATACCTATTGCCTCACTTATAATGATGCTGGCAATCAATTCCTGTAAAAAGGATCCTGTTATTGATGGAGGCCTTTCCGTTGCAAAGGTAAATATGAGCACTTATGACTTTCTGAAATCAAACAACAAGAATATGTTTGATACCACATTACTGATCATTGATAAAGCCGGGATGAAAGATATAATCAATGGACCGGGTACCTTCTTTGTTCCGGATGATTATTCCATTGCTAATTATTTATCGTCTAAACAAACCGAAATACGAAAAATTGATGAAAGGAATAATTTCACACTTGATACCTTATTTAAGTATTACTCAGCCCAAATGCTTAAAGATTCTATGGGCATTTATTTCTTCCCGACCAAACTTTCCAGGGATGAACTTTCTGCAACCGGGGCCTTGTATCAAACCAGTACACCTAATATCAAATTGATGATTTCATTAGAGGAGAATGCTGACGATTACCAAGTGGGAGGTGTTATATCAACCAAACCAAAATACATTTATTTAACAAAAATCAGGGGGGAAAAGGACCTGGTAAACAGTAATGGAACTGCCTCTGATCCGTCAGGCAATCCACAAAAACTGGATATTAAGGTTTTATGCCAAACAACCGGTATTATAACCAATAATGGTATTGTGCATGTATTATCCAACCAGCACATCTGGACATTTAAACAATAATTTCTCTTTAATTCTTAAATATAATGAAGAAATATATAAAACTATTAAACCTGGTACTGTTTGCGGTAGCCGGTATATTAAGCTGTAAAAAAACAGCCCCTGGTTTTTTAAGTGACAATGTGCGCTATTCTGCTGACCCTCTTGTAGTTAACCAGGGCGTATTCCTCATTTCAAACGGAATAATACCAGATAACTCTACTCCGCCTTTTAAAATCACTTTATTAAACGTACGTAATATGACCACGGGTGCAAGAGAAGAAACCTTTTTTAAGGAATACGATGTACCTGTTTGGAAAACAGCTTATGATCCGATAACTGACACAACCTTAGATCTGATCAACAAAAAAAGGGCCTTTGAAAAGAAAGTTCCATTCTCTGTTTTGGAAAAAAGTGGACAATTCCTGTTTACACAAGCAACAGAGAACGTGCCTCCGGGTCAATACCTGATTGATATAAAAATTGAAAACCCGCATGGTACTAAAACTTATATGGGGGTATGCAAGGTGATTCTCAATCCTATTGTACAATATGAATATGTGAATACACCTTATTTTATTGCCCTGCCTGCAAATAGTGAAACAGGTATACGATTTGCATATGACGATCAATGGATTGATGCAGACAAAGGACAATCAACAACCATTACACTTAATATTAAAAGAGTTGCGGCGAGCCCAAATCAGATAGTTTTAAAAGTTCTGGATAAAAATGGGGCCGTTTTCCCGGGCGCTGCATTGGAAAGAAGGCCCAGCGGTAACAGCTTTTTAAAAACCCTATCAACATTTGCTTATAAAACAACGGTAACCGATACCGCGGTATTATATGATTATGCGCAAACAAGATTTCCTGATGTCTATTGGGATTCACAAAGCAATGGATTGAACTGCTATTACCGCATATATGATAAATACATTGCCTCAATCGATACTGCCGACAGTAAAAATTGGAATCCTCCGGGTCAAATTCCTTATGGTACCTGGAATAAACAACCTGTTAAACTAAATATCAGATTTAACACTAAAATAAATCAGCCGGGTAAGTACATCTATGAGCTACGGTTAAAGGCTACAAAAAAGTAAATTACAAAATGATAAGGGTGCCTTTAACCGGGCACCCTTTCATACAGAGGCTAGGTGTTCAAAGTATTCCCGCTCATAGGTGCATTCACTCGCGCAAACACATTACTTATACTTCAATCACTTGCAGCCAATCAGTATAGTTACAAATAATAACAGCTAATCGATACGGGAACTCCCAAGGTCCGGCACTCTTCGGAAGTTATCGTCAACAGTTGTATAGAACAGCGTATTTATAAATGCTCACCTTTTCCGGTTTAATGAAAATTTCGACCTTTATGAAAAGCACCTTCGGTAGTTATCGCCGGAGCCTTGGAGCGCCCATCATAATTGATAGGCTGGGTAGTCTCGTCACTACGCATCAGGGTTTGCGGCAGATCGATTTCGGTTAAACTACGCAACAAGATAGTGAGATTAAAACATTGGCGTACAACCAGGTGAGTTACCCCATCAGCTATTTGGAGTTTACCCGCCACCATTAATAATTTAGACTGGATGATCTCCTTACGATATTGATCAAACAACGTCTGCCAGACCACCAGGTTAGCCGAGCCCGTTTCATCTTCAAGTGTCATAAACAGTATACCCTTAGCTGTTCCCGGCCTTTGCCGAACGGTAATTAATCCTGCGAGTCGTACAAAATCACCGTCTTTATACCGCACCAAATCCCTTATTCTTACATTATGCAGATTGCTTAACTGTTTCCGCAATAACCCTACCGGATGATGTTTTAAGGAAAGTCCTGTCGAAATATAATCCTGCACCACATGTTCCCCGCGTGTCAGCAGCGGTAAGGGAACTTTATCCTCCATCGCTGTTTCTGAAACCTGCCCATCAAATAAGCCAACAGGCCGGTCAGCCAGGGCAGATACTTCCCAAAGTGCCATACGGCGGTCTGCGCCAATGGAGCGGAATGCATCGGCGTCGGCCAGTTTTTCCAAAGCGGCTTCCGGCACACCCACCGCCCGTAATTGGTCAACATGCCGGTAACCCGCTTTACGCATACCTACCAATAACATCATATCCTCTTCCCGTAATCCTTTAACCTGTCTGAAACCCAGACGAACGGCATGGTATTTACTACCCTTACTTTCCAGGGTATTATCCCATTCGGAAAAGTTGATATCTACGGGTAAGACCTGCACCTGATGATTGCGGGCATCCTGTACAATCTGCGCCGGTTGATAAAACCCCATCGGTTGGCTATTGAGTAGCGCCGCGCAAAATACGTCCGGGTAATAACACTTCAACCAGGAGGAGATATAAACTAACAAAGCGAAGGAAGCAGCATGACTTTCAGGAAAACCATACCCTTCAAAGCCCTGCAGCTGCTTAAATATCCTCCGAGAGAAATCCTCTTCGTAGCCCCTCGCCATCATACCCTCCACCAATTTCTTTTCATATAAATGCAGCTTGCCATTGGCTTTAAAAGAAGCCATACTACGACGCAGCTGATCAGCCTCGGCTGGCGTAAAACCTCCGGCTACAATGGCTATCTCCATCGCCTGCTCCTGAAAAAGCGGAACACCCAGCGTACGTTTTAAAATTTCTTCCAATTCTGGTTTAGGATATTCTGGTAACTCTTCTTTGTTACGCCGCCGCAGGTATGGATGCACCATATCACCTTGAATAGGCCCAGGCCGCACGATGGCGACTTCGATCACCAGGTCATAGAACTCCCGCGGCTTAAGGCGGGGAAGCATAGACATCTGCGCGCGGCTTTCGATCTGAAACACGCCAATCGTATCTGCCCGGCAGATCATATCGTAAACCAGGGGATCATCCTGTGGTACGTTAGCTAAAGTAAGTTTACGGCTGTAATGCTTTAATACCAGGTCAAATGCCTTACGGATCATAGTCAGCATCCCCAAACCCAACACATCAACCTTCAGGATCTGCAGGTCCTCCAGATCATCTTTGTTCCATTCCACTTGCGTCCTGTTCTCCATCCGGGCATTGAGGACAGGACAAAGGTCAGATAAACGTCCTTCAGTGATCACAAACCCACCTGTATGCTGGCCTAATTGCCGGGGAAAGCCAATCAGTTCACTAGTAAGCTGCAATACTTTCAGTATCAGTGGATCTTTGGGGTTCAGTCCCTGCTCACGAAGCCGGTTTTCATCAAAACCTTCTTCGCTGAAACTCCAGATCGTTCCGCCAATACGTTTGATGGTATCCTCCGATAAGCCCATGGCTTTCCCCACATCGCGTATGGCGCCCTTATGTCTTTCCTGCGTAACCGTCGCTACGATAGCTGCCCGGTCCCGCCCGTAATCGTTATAGATAAACTGGATAATTTCTTCCCGCCGTTCATGCTCAAAGTCTACATCGATATCGGGCCATTCATCACGCGCATCCGACATAAAACGGGAGAACAGTAAGCGGGATTTGGCCGGATTTACCGCCGTAATACCCAAACAAAAACAAACCGTAGAATTCGCGGCCGAACCTCGTCCCTGGTGTAGGATACCCAGATCTTCTGCTTCCTGGGTGTAATGATACACGCGCAGGAAATACCAGGCCAGCCGGCGTTTCTCAATAAAGTCTAGTTCAAACGCGATCTGTTGTCTATGTTTTTCAGGAACAGGTTCCCCAAACCGTTCTTTAGCGCCGTCCCAGGTCAGTTTAGCCAGCCGCTGTTGTGAACTTAGCCCTTCTACTACCTGGTCCTCCGGCGTGATATATTTGAGTTCATCCAATGAAAAATTGCAGGCATCCGAGATCACACGGGTATTTTCCAGCGCCTGTGGATAAACCCGGAATAAGCGGGTGATTTCTTGCTTTTCCTTCAAAAAGCGCTCTGCATTGGGATACAATTTAAAGCCTGCTGTATGGATAGTACATTTTTTGCGGATGCAAGTCAACACATCCTGTAACTCCCGCCGCGCCGGAGTATGATAAAACACATCACCGGTAGCCACCAGGGGTACACCTGTTTCCGCCAGTCGGAATAGCCGTTTGGCATCCTGCCCCTGGTAATTAAAAGAAGCGGCCAAATACAGGGATCCACCAAAATGTTTCCTGTATTCTGACAAATCAGCCAGAAAGCCGGCATCCAGTTCAAAATTACTATTTAAGCTGTCCGGTGGTACCACCACCCATAAAATACCCTCACGGTATTGATAGATATCAGCTTTATACAATTCACATTGTCCTTTTTCTGTCCGCAGGTTGCCCAATGTTAATAATGCAGACAACCGGCCGTAAGCTGCTATATCAGTGGGATAAGCCAGTAAACTGGCGCCATCCATCAAATCCAGCCGACTGGCGGGAATAAAACGGATACCGGCTGCTTTCGCCGCCACATGCGCCCGAACGATGCCAGCCAATGAGTTCCGGTCGGTAACCGCGATAGCCGAATAGCCTAGAACTGCTGCCTGTTCTATCAATTCATGCGGGTGCGAACCTCCGCGCAGGAAGCTAAAATTCGAGGTAACCTGTAATTCCGCATAAATCATGTTTATTCATTTTAAGCAAAATAGCCATGTAAATACCATTGCGCATCACCACCATCATAATGTCCCGAGCGGAACAGCCAGTAACGCTGCCCTTCACTGTCTTCTACCACATAATAATCCCGGTGCTCTCCGCTGTCCTGCCACCATTCCCTCCCTATCCGTTCCGGGCCATCGGCTTTGGTGATACTATGCCTTTTGCCTTTATGAATAAACCATTTGGGAGGATTGTCCGGCACCAGCGCCATCACCTCAATCATTTCGGGTGGCGTCAGTAAGCGCATGGGCCGCATTTGCCTGGGCCAGGCGATTTGCGGCTCTTCGGTTATGGAGGTGGCTAATCTGACGGAGCGTTCCGGCCAGTAATGTTCCGCAGGTAAAAATCGCTGGATGGCCTGCGCACCTATTCGGCAAGCTACCCGGTCAAGCAATTCCACCAATGCCGTATCTGCCAGGCCTTTATCCAAAGCCCAGAGCTGCTCCTGCGGGGCATCCATTTCTTCTACTTGAGGTACCTCCAGCACAAACAGCTCGATTCCCAAGGCCGGCTCAATCCTGGCGACCTGCAGCTGAAACAGTTTTAACAAATGCGAAACGCTGTGCGAGCCACGGTTTGTACTGATATCCGTTTGAACCATTTTACCATCAACCCGGACACACTTCAGCACGGCCTTGCGCACGCCTTTACCTTCCGCCTTCAGGCGCTGACAGATCTCGGTCAATAATTTTTCGATAGCGATCTCAATACCCGACGCGTTACGGATCGGCTCCAGGCAAGGTAGCCGTTCGACATAAGGTACTGGTGGCACCAACGGATTCAGGTATTCATCTGCCCTGCCCAGGGCCTGATCCAATCTTAACAACAAACTTTTTCCAAAACGCCGCCTCAAAGCCGAAACCGGCAAGTCCAGTAAGGGTCCGATGGTACGGAAACCTAATTTTTGCAGCCGTTCCAATATTTCAGGCTCTAATCGTAATGCTGCGGAAGGCAAACCAGCTATCGCTCTTCCCTGCATTTCGGACAGAACGATTGGTGAAACCCGTGCAAACCGCGATACAGCCCAGGCTGCACCGGCCGTGTCGGCAATTGCCGCACGCGCATCAAAGCCCGCATTGCGCAGTTTCAAAATCACCTCTTTCAGGTAACCACGTTCATCTTCCCAAAGATGGGTACAGCCTGAAATATCCAGTAGTAATCCGTCCGGCAGATCAACAGAAACGATGGGTGTATAACGAATACACCATAAACCCAGCAGTCGTAATAATTTAGCGGCTTTCCCGGGAGTGTCATCAACGGCCAACAACTCAGGAACCGCGGCCCGCGCGTCCGCTACCGCCATGCCCCGGAAAGCACCTTGTTGCTCCGCCAAAGGACTGACCCCGGTAATAACCATCCGGTTCTTGACCGGCGTAACCAATACGAAGGGCAATTCTTTTAACTCAGGCCGACGGAGCGCCAACCAGTCCGTCAGTAAATGCCGGAACCAGATTGCCATAAAACGTTTTTGCATCGCTCACCCCACCTGCCTTTCTGCTAAAACCATATTTTCTTCAATTGTATTAAATCGCCCGTTTTTCCATTCCAGTACCCAGCTTCCAGTTTGCCCATTACGTACTTTTAAAAGTTCTACCCGCCAACGCAAAAAACCCACGCCGGGCAAGCCATTCAAATCAGCGCTGGGCAGGGGCTTCACCCGCCAGCGTGCAGCACAGGCTGTTGAACCCAATTGATCGGCGGCATTACGCAGCACAAAACCCGATACCCGGCTTTGTTCCACCGCCAGCTGCAACCGCCGCGACTGCTTGAAGTTCAATTCGCGAACCTCACAGATCACCGCTTTCAGTCCTGAACATTTCAACGCTTCTTCCATCACCCAAAGCGCCTCCTTATCTTTAGTCAGACTGATAAAGATGACACGGTCTGGTTCTACGCCGAAGATCGTCAGCGCAGGCGCGAACAAATGCCTGGCCCTGCCGATCCAGACACTCACCCCGCCCTGCCTCAGCAGAACGGATAAAATACCCGTCACTAAACCACCTCCAGCCGCGGCCTGCTCGCTGCTGCCGCAAACTAACTCATGCACCGCCCCCATTGGGAACACACCATTGGGAAAGGCCGCTTCGACGGGACCCAAACCGACCAGATCGCCCGCTCCCACCGATGGCGGTTTATAACCTTCCCATTGCAAAATATCTTTCTGCAGCCTTTCGATCAGCTCTTTTTTCGCGACGTACATATCCTGTAATTTGGAACAACAAAGCTATACTAATATTTTTAGCATTTCATAGAAAACTTTTATATTTGTTTTATGAATGCCCGGATTACCCGAAAACGACAGCCTGATCAGTCGGTCATGCCCTTTTCGAATATGCCATGTGTCAATACGATCCTGATGTATCATTTATATATGACTTATGACAATGGTTCCTGGGTAGAATTTATTAGAGAAACAGGCTCACCAGGCCTTATGATAACCATGGATTGATCGTCAAAGAACGCAGATAGCAATCCGGCAAATCTATTTAATACAGTATGGGGTTTTATGGAACAGTTGAGTTTTTTTACTGAGGCAGGTCAGAGTAAGGGGCTGCCTGATGAATTATTGGAATACAGGGCAGGGTTTATTGATCCGATCGCCAGCGACGAACTGCTGCAAAAGTTCATTACGGAAATACCCTGGAAGCAAAGTAGGCAAAAAATGTGGGATAAGGAGTATCTCACACCTAGGTTAACTTCCTGGCATGGGGATGTAGGTACTGATTATTCGGTATCAGGGAGAATTTCCAATCCCAATCCCTGGACACCGGAGCTCCGTTATATTAAATCATTAGTCGAACCATTAGCTGGCATTCAGTTTAACAGTGTGTTGTTAAATTATTATCGCGATGGTAATGATTCCGTAGCCTGGCATAGCGACCGGGAAAGCGTTTTAGGAAAGCATCCTATTATTGCCTCCGTAAGTTTCGGGCAGGTGCGCAGCTTTGACATCCGAAACAAGACAGATCATGCCGAGCATTATTCCGTAAGGCTGGAGCATGGCTCTTTCCTGCTGATGAAAGCCGGTTTACAGGAACAATGGGAACATCGTATCGCTAAATCAATTAAACCAATGAAGGCACGCATCAATTTAACTTTTAGAGTAGTGATCTGAGATCTTAATTATATTTACCGTATGAACGAACTGCTTAACAGAAAGAGCCTCTGCGCATATATTCCCCTAATTGTCGGTATCTTATAATCTTAAATTATTTCACTGTTACGTATTCGTAACGCATTTGATCTTGCATCACCATGGTTATGTACAAAGGGTTGTAAAGCGACCTGATTATCCCAAACCAGGGAGCAGGCCGCTGTTATTTTTCTGCTCAATATTTATACTCTAACCGAACCAACTGCATTATTTCCTGAAGATGTGCTGCATTGGCAGATACATAGTCGGGGTTCAACATTACAGGGTGCGCTCCTTTACCCTGATAAATTAAATAACCATTATGAGTACTGTCTTCCCAGTTCCTGTTTTTGGAGGCGGTATCAAGCGTTTCCTCACACTTGACCTGATGGATCCGTGTGTTGATCAATCCTTCATCCATTTTATCATTCATGAATTTCGAATAATTAAACATTTTGTCCAGCGCTCTTTCCCGAATCGTTTTAAGATATTCTCCATCTATCCCAAACATCGACAGATCAATATTCTGCATTTGCAGATCGGCTGAACTTTTCAGTTCCTCATCTGTTTTATTATCCGCATCCCATCGTTTATAGCTATCAATTAAAATCAGGTCTGATACTTCCAGTTCTTTTGTTTCCAGGTATTTAGCTACTTCAAAAGCAAAATTACCGCCTACGGAATAACCCAGTAAAACAAAAGGTTGATTGGGCTGCAGTTCATTCATTATTTGAAGATATTGTTCCATTCTGTCGTCGCGTTCTATAAAATGAAAACAGCATAGCGTATAGTCTGGCAGGTAGTCTGCAAGAACAGTATATAAAAAAGAATACCCAATAAATGGCGGGAAGCAAAAGATAATCTGTTGGCATCCAGGGTTTATTACAGAATAAGGCAATTCCTCTTCCATTTTGTCGAGTGCTTCGCTTACCCGGATGTGTTCCGCCAGTTCTTTTACAGAGGCATATTTAAAAGCAGTTGCCAGGGGAAGATCAATATTTAATTCCCGTTTAACCTTGTTTAATACCTGGATCAGTTTAATAGAATTGCCACCCAGTTCAAAAAAATCATCAGATACTCCGATACGATCCACATTTAAAACGTCTTCCCAAATGCTTACCAGGCTTTTTTGAATAGCGCCAATCGCCTCTTCATAGATGCGTACGGGCATAAATTGATTTGGGGCCAATGACTCTAATGCTTTTCTATCTATCTTACCGCTGCTTGTAAGAGGTATAGCAGGCAGATGAATACAAAAGTCGGGTATCATATAATTGGGCAGGTAGTTGGCAAGGAAAGCCTTTAATTCTGCGTTATGATGCTCTTTGTCGGCATTATAGAAAACAACCAGTTGCTTTTCCCTGTTGGCTTCGGTCAAAATAGCGGCTGCCATTTTAACTCCCTCCAATTTGAGTAAGGTATTTTCAATCTCACCTAACTCAACACGATAGCCTCTTAATTTTACCTGGTTATCCATCCGTCCTATATACTCGATACGGCCATCCGGTAACCACCGGCCCAGATCTCCTGTTTTATAAATCCGATCAGCCGAAAACCGCGGATCCCTGAAAAACTTTTCAGAAGTTAGCCCTTCATTATTAAAATAACCCCGCCCAACACCCGGGCCCGAAATGCATATCTCTCCCGGGATATTTATGGGTTGCAGATTGCCATGTGGGCTTAAAATGAGGATCTGTTCGTCGACCAAAGGTTTACCAATGGTGATCCTATCGTTTATTATTTCTGCCGCGGTGCTCCAGATACAGGTTTCTGTAGGACCGTAAACATTGAATATCCGGGTTTTATCAAAGTTTTTCAGCGTTTGGAATAGCTCCATAGGCATAGCCTCGCCGCCAATTAACAAAGTTTTAATGCCCGATATAAATCCAGTCCCGAGGGTATGCTGCAAGAGTAAAAAACGGGAAGGAGTTAATTGTAACACATTTATTTGCTGCTGTTTGATCAGGTGGCCTATCTTTTCAAAATCGTTAACCTCCATATCATCTGCAAGCACCACGCTTACCCCTGCAAGCAAGCTGCATAATATTTCCAGTACAGCAATATCAAAAGTGATATTGGTAACAGCCAGAATTTTATCACCAGGTATTATCCCGAAAACGGGTTCAAGATTTTGTGTAAACGAAACCACATTGCCTTGTTCTATCATCACTCCTTTTGGAGCGCCCGTTGAACCCGAAGTATAGGTTATATAAGCCAGATCCGAAGAGGTGATCGCAACATCGTTGATCTGAAAATGACCTGCCTCTACTTTTTCTTTAAGAGTGTTAAATACGGGTATATCATAATCCGATTGCTGATCAGTAACGATCAAACTGCACTCACTGTTATCAAGGATATAATTGATGCGTTGTTGCGGAAAAAATGGATCAATTGGAATATAAGCGCCCCCTGCTTTTAGTATGGCCAGCAAGGTTACCGGCAGGTTTAATGTCCGTTGTAACATAACGGCCACTTTGCTGCCTGCTTTTATGGTATAAGTATTTTGCAAATGAGCGGCTAATGCCGAAGCCCGCTGATCCAGTTCTTCAAATGTTAAATGCTCATTAGCTGTTTCTATGGCAATGCGTGTTTTATATCGCAATACCTGATCACTCCACAAGCCATGAATGGTTTGGGGTGTACTTTTACCGGCGATGCCGCCGAATTGGGTTAATACCCGTGTCTCTTGTTGATCAGGCAAACGAATCTGCTGTAAAGGAATTTCCGGGTTTACTAAAACCTGATTTATAATATTGATAAAGTGTACGGCCAATCGCTGTATATGGGCTGCGGTAAACAAGGCGGTATTATAATTAATCAGGAACCGGATATTTTCCTGTAGTTGAATAGTTTCAAATGTAAGATCAAATTTGGCAACGGCAACATTTAACGGATAAGCACTAAACTTTAATTCCTGCTCTTCGGGCTCTGGTTTAGGGCCCATAAATAAAAACATGGTATCAAATAATGGGTTGCGGCTGGTGTCTCTTTTCAATTGAAGAGATTCAACCAGCTCCTCAAATGGATAATCCTGGTTTTCATAGGCCGCCAGCGCATTTTCTTTTACATCGTTAAGGAATGTTTCAAATGTTTTTTCGGCTTCAGGGTAATTTCTGAGTGCCAATGTGTTTACAAACATACCCATCAGTGGTTCCAGATCGGCATGGGTACGACCCGCTACCGGAGAACCAACAATGATATCTTCCTGCGAGGTATATTTTGAAAGCAGAATATTATATACCGCAAGCATAAACATATTAAGGGTAACCTTTTTTTCGCTGATAAAAGCAGATATGCACCCTACGGTATTGATATCAAGGTCAAACTGATAGTTCCTTCCTTCAAAGGTTTGAACTAATGGACGGGGGAAATCAGCAGGCAGATCCAACTGAGGCAGGGCACCTTCAAATTGCTTCTTCCAGAAATGTTTTTGTTGTTCTATAGCAGCGGTATTAAAAAATGATTGCTGCCAAGCTGCATAGTCTTTATATTGTATAATAAGTTCAGGAAATTGGTGGCCATAATATATCTGCCATAATTCGCTGAAAAAGATATCTAATGAAACCCCATCAGCAATAATATGGTGCATATCAAACATCACCAGATGTCTGTCGTCAGATACTTTAACTACCTGCGCCCGGAATAAGGGAGCCTGGTCAAGCTCAAATTTCCTGATGAAGCTTTTGACCAATTCTTCAGCATCTTCTTCAATACCTTGCATATACTTTAACCGAAAAACAATCTCGTCATGCACAATTTGCACCGGTTCATCATTCACCATACGGAATGAGGTTCTTAAAGTTTCGTGCCTGTTTACTAGGATTTGAAAACTATGTTCCAGTTTTTGCACATTAAGGTCACCCTCAACCCAAAATGCGGCGTACATGTTATAGCTTGTTTCAGCTCCCTGAAAATGGCTCATCACAAAGATCCTTTTCTGGGCTGATGAAAGAGGGTAATGTGGCTGTTTGGCTATTGGGTTAATCGAAATGAACCGTAAGCCCGATGCGCTGCTTAGATATCCAGCCAACGTTTTTACTGTGGGGTTATTGAAAACATCTTTTAAGGAAACCTCTATATGAAATGCCTTTTGTATCCGTGAAACCAGTACCAGCGCCTTTAAGGAATGTCCGCCTGATTCAAAGAAATTTTGAGTTATGCCCATTTCATCTACTTCCAGCACATCTTTCCATATCTTCAATAGTGCTTCTTCCATTTCACTTTCGGGGGCAACCATAGCTGCATCTGTAACTGATGCAATTGGCTGTGGCAATGCCTTTTTATCGATTTTGCCGTTATTGGTGAGCGAAAAGCGATCCATTTGGATCAAATAGGCCGGTATCATGAATGAAGGCAACCGGGCTGTTAAAAATGCTTTTAGCTCAACAATATTAATGGATTGGGGGGATGTAAAATAAGCTGCTAAAGCTTGGGTTCCGGACTTACTTTCTATAACAACGGTTACTGCTTCTTTGATGTCCGGGTGATCAAGCAGTATGACTTCTATTTCGCCCGGTTCTATGCGGTAGCCGTTAATTTTCAGCTGTTCATCCTTGCGTCCATAAAAGATCATATTACCATCGGGCTGCCACTTGCCCATATCCCCGGATCTGTATATCCGTTCATTTGAAAGCGAGGCTACGGTACAGAATTTTTGGTCAGTGAGTTCCGGCTGATTCGAATAACCGGTAGCCAGGCCTGCACCAGCAATACATATCTCGCCCATGATGCCCGGTGGGCAAAGCTGGTTGTCATTATCCAGCAGATAGATCCTGGTATTATCAATAGGTTTACCGATAGGTACCGTTGTAAATGGATCTTGCGGATCAAATGGATAGATCATACAGCCCACTGTGGCTTCGGTTGGCCCGTATTCGTTAAAGATGGTGATTTCACCGCCGAACTTTTGATAGATATCTGCAGATATCCGGCTATCCAGAGTCTCGCCGCCCACTATCAATGCTCTGAGCCTGTTATTAGGTTGCCTGGGAAAAGGTTCTATATTGTTCAGGATATTTAAATGCGCGGGGGTGAGTTTTATAACATCAACCCGGTTATCGGCAATGACCTTTTCAATCAGTAAGCCTTCTTCCCCCCCGTTGTAAATCACAATTTCATTACCGGTGCTCAAGGGCATAAATATCGAGGTTAAGGTAAGATCAAATGAAAGGGAAGTAAACAAAGGCATAGCGCCAGGTTGTCCTTTCAGATAATATGAATTGGCCCAGCTGATATAGTTTACGATGGAACCATGGTCAATCATAACCCCTTTGGGTTTTCCGGTTGATCCAGAGGTGTAGATGATATAGGCATGGTCATTTGCAGAAACCTTAGGCAATTCAGGATTTTTACTGATCAGTTTTGTATTTGGATCTATTATCCTGATTTGTTTTTTTGCGATCAGTGCGGCTACAGGTTCGGTAATATCCGTGGTTTGCAAAAGATAAGCGCAGGCAGTGTCTTCCAGCACAAAAGCTATACGTTCAAGTGGATAGTTGGGATCAACCGGTAAGTACACGCCACCGGCCTTTAATATGGCCAGTAGGTTAATGATCAATTGCTCATTTCGTGTTGCAAGCACGGCAACCACGTCTCCTTTTTGTAAACCGCTGTTTATTAAAATAACGGCCAACTCATTTGATTTTTTATTTAACTCCGTATATGAGGAGGTATACCCATTACAAGAAACGGCGATAGCATCTGGTACTATGGCAGCCTGTTCTTCAAACATTTGATGAATGGTATGGTAGCTAACCGCCTTTTGCGTGTTGTTAATTGCAGATAACAGCTGCTTTTGGTCACTGTTATCCATTAAACAAATGCTGCCAATAGATTTTCCGGGCGACTGGACTGCTTCTGTTAAAATATGAAGATAATGCCTGCCCATTTGTTCGATGGTTGATCTTTTAAACAGGTCTTTGGAAAAGTTAAAAGCTACTATCAATTCATTACCGGCTTCCTGTACCTCTACGGAAAGATCAAACTTGGCGCCGCTATTATTGATATTTAGGGGCTTTACAATAAATCCGGGCATCTGTAGTTCCTCCAAGCCAATGTTCTGATAGGCAAACAGGGTATCAAAAAGGGGATTTCGGTTAGGCGTTCTTTCTGCCTCAATACTTTCTATTATTTCCTCCAAAGGATATAACTGATTATCCAGGGCCTTAAAAAAGCTGTCTTTAAGCTGAAGCAATAAATCTGCGAATGACCATTCCGGCTCTAACTGGTTTCTTATCGGAAGGGTGTTCACAAACATGCCAATGATGCTATCAAGATCAGGATGTACGCGTCCGGCAACGGGTGTGCCCACTATTATATTCTTTTGTCCGGAATATTTATACAGCAGTATTTTATACGCGGCAAAAGTTAGCAGAAAAAGCGTGCTTGCCTGGTCATTTGCCGTTTTTCGCAAAGTAGATACCTTGGCTTTATCAATAGTAAAGAAAACATTTTCCCCATCAAACGTTGGTTCGTTTGGCCGCGGATAGTCGGAAGGAAATTCGGCAGATTTCTGCTTGTCGGCAAAAGTATTAAGCCAGTAATTTTTTTGCTGTTCAAAGGCCGATGTTTTCCGGTACTGGTCAAGCCAGTAAGCGTAATCTTTATATTGAATTTTTAACGGCGACAACGATTGTCCTCGGTGCACATTAGCAAATTCAGTTAAAAACAAGCCTATGGACATGCCATCGGATATGATATGGTGCATATCCATAAGCAGAACGAACTCGTCAACCGCTTTCTGTATAAAAAATGCCCTTAACAGTGGCGCATGGCTCAAATCAAAGTGACGGATCAGATTGAGTATCTGCCGCTCAGGATTGTTATCAACGGCTTGTATGACTGATAGTTCAAACGGAACTTCTTTGTATATTTCCTGAACAACAGCCCCATCAATAACCGTAAAGCTGGTTCTGAATGCTTCCTGGTGTTCGATGATCTCTTTAAAAACTTTTTCAAGCTTGTTTACATCAACAGTACCCTTAAACTCGAATGCCAGGGGCATATTGTAATTGGTTACTTCTTTATTTAAAAGATAACTCAGGTATAATCTTCTTTGAGCCGATGAGGCAGGATAGCGATCTGACACCGGAGCCTGATGGATCTGAAATTGAACCGATCTTTCTGCTTTTTCAATATATGCGGCGAGGCGTTTGATGGACCCACAGGTAAATATTTGCCTGAAGGGAACTTCTACATGAAACTCCTGCAGAATAATGGAAATAAGCCTGGCCACTTTCAAGGAATGACCACCTAATTCAAAAAAGTTTTCATGCACACCAATTCGGCGAACATTTAACAGTTCTTGCCATATGGATACCAGTTTCTCTTCTGTCTCGTTGGAGGATAAGTCATGGGCCCCAATAACTTTTTCCACACTTTCCGGGCGGGGTAGTTTTCTCCTGTCGGTTTTTCCATTGGCGGTAACGGGAATCTGTTCAATGGCCACAAACCGGGGAGGCACCATATACTCGGGTAACAGTTTTGATAAATAACTTCGAAGTTCGGATGTCGCGACTTCTGATAATGGCACAAAATAGGCGCATAAATATTTGCTTCCCATCTCATCGTCAAAGGCGCATACAACAGCTTCTTTTATTTGGGGATGGTTTACCAGAACAGATTCTATTTCGCCAAGTTCTACCCGATAGCCGCGTATCTTGACCTGGTTATCTTTTCGGCCAATAAAAATGATATTGCCTTCCGGCGTCCATTTAGCTAAATCGCCGGTTTTAAACATTTTTTCGCCCTTGTGAAAAGGATCATCTATAAATTTGAGCGTATTTAATTCACTGTTATTTAGATAACCGTGCGATACGCCATCCCCTGCAACACACACCTCCCCCGGTACCCCTGCCGGAAGGGGTTCAAGGGCATTATTCAATATGTATATCCGGTAATTGGGAATGGGAGTTCCGATAGAAACATTTTCACCTACAGGGATTTGTGGTTTATAATTTAATGCGCTGCAGATAACGGTTGTTTCTGTTGGCCCGTAGGCATTAACAATATCAATGTCCTTTATTAATGTACAGTAATCATAAAGCAAAGTATCCTTAATGGCTTCAACGCCAACAAATAATTTATTGAGTTTAATTGCAGAACCAAAGGGCTTTAAATCACGATGAAGATCTTTTAATAATACAGGAGGTACATAAGCAAACGTAATGTTTTCCTGTACAATAAAAGTGGCCAGTTTGGTGGTATCAAAAAGATATTCCGTATCCAGGATAACCAGTGTTGATCCGCTTGTTAAGGCCATATAGATCTCGCCCACGCTTGCGTCAAAGGCAATATTGGCCAGGGCCAGGCAGCGGTCATTTGTATTAAAGCCGGTGGCATATAAGTTTTTGAATGCCAGCACCAGGTTAACAAAGCCCTTGTGCAAAATAGTAATGCCTTTCGGCCTGCCGGTTGAGCCTGATGTGTAGATGATGTACGCCCGATCGTCGGGCGTATTTTTTATACTAAAATCAGCAACAGCTGTTGAGCCGGCTATATCATCCAACAGAATGATCTTATTTGCATGATCGACAAATAACTGGGGTTTTGAGGCCAGCACGTCTTTGGTGGTCAGGATGGTTTGAGCGGAGCTATCTTTCAAAATATAATCAATGCGTTCATCGGGAATATCTGCATCAATAGGTAAATAAGCAGCACCCGCTTTTAACACACCCAGCATTCCGGTGATCATATGTTCCGACCGGTTGCAGATCAATGCTACTACGTTATTGGTTTGAATGCCGTTGTCCCTTAATAGCTTGGCCAGCTGTAATGACCGTGATTGCAATCCTTGATAGGATATCTCAGTTCCGTTGAACCGAATTGCTGTTTGCTCCGGATTTTGCAATACCTGTTTTTCAAACATTTCTATAACAGACATATCCCTCTCTGCAAATTCGACCTCGGTACCATTGAACGTTTTTAGAATATTTCGCCTTTCATCTGTAGATAAAAGCGGAACTACGGCTATTTCTTCTGTGGGATTGTTGGCTATAAAAAACACAATATGCATCAGATGATTGCCCAGTTGGGAAATAAACCAATCAGCATAATTACCAGTGTATCCGATCTTTATTTCAAATGATTCGCCCGTTTTGTCAATAGCAAAGGAAAGCCTTGATTGTTCTTCAAATTCATTTTTACCGGTAAAAGGGATATAAGTAAACGAACAATTAAACAATGAAGATGTTGAGCCGTTATTGATGCTGAATTTTTCTTTGAACTTTTCAAAGGGATATATTTTATGATGGTTGGCTTCTTTTAGTTCCTTTTGTAAAGTAGAAAGTAAATGCCTGATATCGGCCTTTGCATCAATGTTCGTCTCTAAAAACAACGGGGCTATTATCGCTGACTCACCTGCCAATACAGGCGCCGGGCTTGCTATCAGCACATGTGCAGCATCTGTATATTGATGAATAAGAATATTTAATGCAGCAAGTAAAAACACATAGATTCCGGCATCCTTATCGTTACTTATTTTTTTTAAGATAGCAGCTGTTTCCCCGGGAAGTATGAACGACTGAAAATGTCTGGCCTGAGTGGAGCCAAGCATTGTTGTAGCTGCAATTTCTGAAGGTTCATATCGTCCGGTTTTTTCCAGCCAATAATCAATTGCAATTTTATGTTGGAGGGCGTTATCGTTATTCATTTCGGTAGATGGCGTTAGGGGGCTTTTTTAAATTCATTTAAAAATTGAACGAAATATCCAGATCATCAGGCTCGCTAACCATATCAGCGGCTATTTTAACAGATAGTTCATCAATTGTTTTATCAGGGCCTGCAAAAACACTATGCAATAAGGCGATGAATCTTTCTTTCATCAGCAAAATACTTTCTGCCTCAAACAGCGCAGTGTTATATTCAATTTTTACGGGCCAATTGTCTCTGCTTTCATTGATTTCCATCAGCAGATCAAATTGCGCTATCCCGGTATTGATGGGGTGGTCGGTGATGGTTACCTTATCCAGTCTGATCTCTGGTGAAGCAATATTCTGAAGTACGAACATCACATCGAATAATGAATTTCGTGAAGGCTCTTTTTTCAGGTTCAGTTTCTCAACCAATAAAACAAAAGGATAATCCTGATGCTCATACGCATTTAATGCGCCGGTTTTTACCTCATCCAGAAACTGTACAAATGTTTTTTCTTTGGCCGGGTTATTTCTTAATACCAGGGTATTTACAAACATGCCTACAACATTGTCCAGGCCATTATGTGAGCGGCCGGCAATAGGCGAACCTACCACAATATCTTCCTGATACGTGTATTTATATAGCAGGATATTATAAACCGCCAGTAAAAACATAAATGGCGTTACACCTGCTGCGGACGACATGGTCTGGATGTTTTTTACCTCATCGGCAGAAAGTTCGAAAAGTAATTTATCACCGTTAAAGGATTGGGTAGCTGGCCGGGGTTTGTCGGTTTGTAATTCTAATACTGGCACTCCTGTAGCAAACTGTTGCAGCCAAAACTGCTCATGCTGCCGCATAAAACCGTTTGCAAATAATTCCTGCTGCCATACCACAAAATCCTTGTATTGGATCTTCAATTCCGGGAGTTCCTCATGGTGATAAAGCTTCACCAATTCAGAGGTGATAACGGCGGATGAAACACCATCTGAAATAATGTGATGAATATCCAGCAGCAATAAATACTTGTTGGGTTTAATGGTTAACAGACCGACCCGAAGCAAGGGCGCTTGTGTCAGATCAAATGGTTGAAGAAACGCTTTGAATGCTTCATTCAGATCTCCGCTGCCCGTGACCGTTTGTATAGAGAAGGTAACTTCCTGATGCACCATTTGTACAGGCTGGGCATTTTCCTCGTGAAAGCTGGTTCGCATGCTTTCGTGTCGGCTGATCAATGTACGGAAAGCATTTTCTAATCGATCCACATCAAGTTGGCCTTCGAGCATCAGCGCAGTTGGCAAATTATAGGCCGTTGTATCCTCACTCATCTGGGCAATCAGCCATAAGCGTAGTTGTGCTTCGGATAAAGGATAATAAGCCTGTACAGGGGCGGGTTGTATTTCCTGATAAGACGCCTTTTGCATACCATTAGCTATGAGCTCTTCTACACCCTTGGCCAGGCTCTTTACAGTAGCAAAAGTGAAAATATCTTTAAATACCAGCTTAATTCCAAACTCTTTTTCAATGATGGAAATAACTTTAGTTGCCATTAAAGAATGGCCACCCAGTTTAAAGAAATCGTCATCCAGGGAAAGCTCTTCCAGTTTTAAGGCATCTATCCAGATAGCTGCAATCCGTTTCTCCATAGCCGACCATCCCTCGTGAATAACAGCCTGATTTTTCTGAATGTTGATGGTGGTTTCAGGTTCTGTTTCAGAAATATGTTTTGGCACATCAAGAGAATCAAAATTTTCCGGTTTTAAAGGTTCTTTTAACCAACACCTTATTTTTTCAAAATGATAATAAGGCAAGGCCACTTTCTTGCTATTTGCTGGAGTGTAACAGGCATTCCAGTTGATAGGGAATTGTAACAAATACAGCGCTTGTATGATTTCGAGCGGGGAGTTTTCCAGATGAATAACGGAGTAAAGAAATTCTTTATCCGGATAATTTAACTGAAGCAAACCTCCCGATAAAGCACCTATTGGACCTAATTCAACAAATGCTACTTTACCGTCCTCTGTCTCCCTTTCAACCAGACTGATGAGTCTTTTATCCATGTCATTGGCCAGCGGTTCATCATCAGTGCATTGTTTGATGGCATCTTCCAGCGATAGTTCATTCAAAATGGTTGCTACTACCAGATCCCCTGTTCCAATGCCTAACAAATTCTCGGTGGTTATTCCCATTTTTTCTAAAAACCGGAACAATGCATATTGAAGTACAAACCGGTTGATAGCAGCATTTGCGACGGTGTAGTGTACTGCACATTCCTTAATGTATCTATTTAATTCGGGATGATTGTTTGACAGGGTTGTTAAAAGCAGATCACTTATGATAGAGTCACCGGAGAATATAAAGATCAATTTTTTTAGCGGTTTCCCTGCGATGATTTCCGGCCGTGTTTTAATTTTTTGGACTAATTCTTCCCGTGAAGAAGCAAGTATAGAAACCCGGTGTTGATAATGTTTGCGCCCCGTATTCAGCGTATAACTGATATCGGCCAATGCCTTATCCTCATTTTGGATCACATATTTTGAAAAGTCATCCAGATAAGCATTTAAACTATTGGCCGACTTTGCCGAGAAATTGAAAAGAAGCTCTCCGGGAAGATTATTTTTTAAATGAATAGCTGGTGCCTCCTCTAACAATACATGACAATTGGTTCCGCTAAGGCCGAAGGAACTTACACCCACTTTTCTCGGAAATGGAGCATCCCAGGTTTTATAGCCGGTATTAATATAGGTAACCGAGTTTTTAAAATCGATAAATGGGTTGGGTTTTTCAAAATGAACCGAGGGATATAGTTCCTGATATTGAAGGGATAATACCGCCTTGATTAAACCAGAAATACCGGCGGCTCCACCGGTATGCCCAATATTGCTTTTAATAGAAGATACTGCACAAAAATGTTTGTTGCCGGTAATGCCTTTGAATGCCTGGTCTATCCCGGCAATTTCAATGGGATCGCCCAATTTGGTACCACTACCATGGGCTTCTATATAGGTGATCGTAGCCGGATCGACCTTGCTTTTTTTCCATGCTTTTTGAATAACCTCGGCCTGGGCCTGGCTGCTGGGAGCAGTCAAACTTCCGGATAGCTGCGCATCCTGGTTCACTGCTGATCCTTTGATAACGGCATAAATAATATCATTATCTATCAGTGCTTTATCCAGCGGTTTTAATAGCACGCAACCTACAGCTTCGCCCGCTCCGGAGCCATCTGCATCAGCCGAAAAGCTCCTGGTTTTACCATCGGCCGACATGATCCCCAGATCAACAGTTCCGTTTTTTTCATCAGGGAATAAAATAAACCGAACACCGCATGCCAAAGCATAATCTGCATCGCCCATAAAAAGCTCATTGCAAGCCATGTGCACAGCCACCAGAGAGGATGAACAGGCCGTATCCACCATGGCAGCACTGCCTCTTAAATTAAAGAAACGGGATATCCTGCCTGCGGTAGTGGCGCTGGTTGTTCCGGTTACCAATGTGGGATCAAAGCGCTCGGCCAGTTGATAATAGTCCTGTACAGTGTCTCCTATGAACACAGCGGTTTCCGAGCCATTAAAAAAGTCAATATCATAACCGGCACTTTCCATGGCTTCATAAACAACCTCCATCAGTATGCGCTGGTGTGGGTCCATATTTTCAGCTTCGCCTTTAGAGATATTGAAAAACTTATGATCGAATTTATCTATATCTTCTATAAAGCCAATTCCCATAAACGCTTTGTTTAAAGCGAGGGAGGTAGCCGATTTTCTTTCAAAAGAGATCAGCCGTACGCAGTCCTTCCCCTGAATCAGATTTTGCCGAAACTCAGTTAAATTATTGGCTTCCGGAAACCTTCCTGAAATGCCTATGATCGCGATATCTTTCATTTTCCTATGGTAACTTTTATATACTCGGGGTATGCGATAAAATCAGTTAAAGGATGCACCAACAGCACACCACCATTCTCCAGCTTTCCCGCTTCTGCAAATCCTGCAAACTTGTAGGTAACGTACATCAGCCGGTTCCTGTCGGTTGGTAAAAACTCAGCGTGTAATTTTTTTTCGTTTTCTTTAGCCAGGTTCATGATGTAGTTTAACAATACACCACCTACGCCCCTTGACATTACCCTGCACGACATCAGTAGTAATTTCAACGTCCATATATCATTTTCACAGGCTACCATGGCTACGCCTATTTTGCCGTATGAGCCATATTTGTCTGTCAGTTCGGCCACAAAAAGATGATGATTTGCCGACTTGATCAATTGCTCCAGTTCGTCATAGGTATAGGCATAACCCGTGGCATTTAACTGATTGGTGCGCAGGGTGAGCTCCTCCACTCTCCGCAAGTCGTTTATTGATGCCGGTTGGATCAGAAAATCAAGCTGTAAGGATTCTAAAAACTGCCGGTTGTTACCAATCTCCTGCTCTTCCTGGTTACGGATATCATCATCCTGATACATTTTACGACGCAAGGCCGATTCTTCAGTGATAAAACGAGGTTTAAACATCTCAGGAATGTTATCGATTTGATCAATGTCAAGGCAGGTAACCTGATCATAAACAAAGGATACTTCATCTCTTTCAAAAGGCTGGTCGTCTATAAATGCAATGGCATCCATGCCGATGTTCAGCTTTTCTTTTATTTTACCGATCGCATTTGATTTAAGATCCCAGCCAATTTGCGGATACAAAAAGTACTCCCTGATACCGAAGCTTTCCAGCATATGAATAGCATCCTCAGGGTTGTTTTTACTGGCGATGGAATTGATGATGCCCCAGCTATCCAATGTTTTAATGATATCAACAATGCCCTGGCGCAATTCAAGCCGGTCGCCTTCCAAAAGAATGCCATGCCATATGGTATGGTCAAGATCCCATACCACGCATTTGATCACCTTCTTTTTCGGTGTTTTTTTTAATTCGGCTACTTCGCTTTTCATAATTGTTTTTTCATCCATATTTTAAACCTCCATTAACAAAGTGCTCCATGCGGCTACCGGACTGTTGTTCATGACCAATATCTTTTCCCCTTTTTGAAATATTCCCGATTCCATACCGGTTTGATAGTTCAGAAAAATATCCCCGGCTCCCAGGTGCCCATACTGGGTAAGATTCATAGCGCATATCGGGGAAATCCGGATATCAAAGGCCGATTGATAATATTCATATGCTCTTGATGAGATATTCTGTAACATAAAATGGCTGATGTCCTGTACCGAAAGTCCGTTGCGTTTTAAGATAGAATCGTTGATCTCCTTGAAGCGATTTTTACTTTCAATGGCCAGTTCAAAGCCATACTTTCTGATATCGCTGCACTCTTCTTTATATTGATCAAAGCTTTTACCACGATATTCCAGTTTAAACAGGTCCCAGTAATGCCCGTTTGTCTCTATATGCAGGTCTGTGATCTGGTGGTCATCTGTTCTGGAAATCAATGCTGCTACGCCACCGTCGCCCATAATGGTAACCGGGTAACGAAAACGGTAATTGGAAAATAACTTATTGCCATAACAGATCAGCACATTTGTGGCTTTACGGTTGGCAATCAAAAAATCTTTAGCAAGTTTTAAGGCCATCGAGCTATCTGCGCAACCCAGGTTGGATATGGCAAAGCTAAGTGCCTTATGTGCTTTGATATCATATTGTAAACGGGTTGCTTCTGAGCTGATAAAATGCTCGGGCATCCGGCTTTGTAAATAAATGATCAGGTCAATAGATGAGGCTTCTGTTCCGGTTTCCTGTAAGAGTTTTTCGCAGGCGCCTTTGGCTAACTCATAGCTGGTAATATCCCCGGAATCATAAATAGTATTTATGCCGCAGGTGTTAAAATAGACCAACTCACTCTCGCTCAGTGATTCCTTTTCCTGTAGGGTATTGATGGGCAACGGAGTGCCGGGTGTATATGTTTTGATAGATTGAATGCCTGTCATGCTGTTGATTATAAAATGGAGCTTAAACTTGCTATGCCATGGTCGGCAATGAGTATCTGTTGAATCTCTGTTGAGCCTTCAATAATTTCCATAATGCGGGCATCACGGAAATAGCGCTGGATGGAAAGACTGTCATGACACCCTATGGCACCATGTAACTGTACCGCGTCTGCTGCAATAGTATTGGCTATTCGTGATGCATGATATTTAGCTACATTGGTTTGTATAATACTATAGGGGGTTTTTTTATCACGCAGATAACCGGCATTGCGGCACAAAAGACTGGCTGCTTTTACTTCGATTATCATATTGGTGATTTTTTGCTTAATGAGTTGATGATCTTTCAAAAGGTGACCAAACTGGCTTCGTGTTTTAGTGTAATGGATACTGTCTTCGAGACAAGCCCTGGCTATACCTAATGAGCCGCAAGCCACACTATACCGCCCGTTATCCAAAGCGGTACTTACTATTTGCTGTAATCCCCAACCAATTTTGCCCAATATGTTTTCGGCAGGCACCTCGCAGTTTTTTAAGTATATTTCACCTAACATCGAAGCCCGGGTTCCTAAAATTCCATCCAAGGGCTTTATGGTTAGGCCGGGCGTATCACGGTCTACTACGAATGCGGTTATGCCATTTATCCCTTGTGCAATGATCACAAACAAATCTGCTATCTGCGAAAAGGTGATCCATTTTTTATGACCGTTCAATACATAGCCCGAACCTTGCTCCTGGTATGCTGTTTTGATGCTTGCCGCATCGCTGCCTGCTTCAGGTTCTGACAGGCCGAAAGCCGCCAGTTTTGTGCCGTTGGCAAGCAAGGGTAACCATTTTTCTTTTTGTGCTTTTGTTCCCCAGCGAAGTATGGTTTCGGCGGTGAGCGAGGAGTGCACGGTTATTAAACTCCGTGTTGATGAACAGGCCCGGCCTATTTCTTCATTCAGAATGCCATAGCTGATCTGATCTATCCCCCGCCCACCGAATTGCGCCGGGATGGTAGCTCCGAGATAACCGCTTGCGCCAAGTTTTTGAATAAGCTCCTGGGGAATAAAACCCTGCTTATCATATTCATTAGCCTGATGGAGCAATTCCTTATCCACAAAGGCTTTAAATTCAGCTTTTAGTTCTTTTTGTATGGCGGTTAGTTCCAGATCCATGAGTCAGGATATTATTAGTTTTTCTTTTTTTGAATAAACTGTTCCAGGTTATTCAATGTGCTGAAGTTGTTCAGGTTTAGGTCTTCATTTTCAACGGTTATGTTGAATGTGTTTTCCAGAAACACCACCAGTTCAAGAGCGAACAGCGAGTTGACAAGGCCAAGTTTAAAAATGTCGTCCTCGTTGGTAAAACTTACTTCGGAGCCTATTCTTTTTTGAAGAAAATTTCTGATCGTTGATTTGGTGTTTGTTTGGGTTGATGATGTCATTTTTTAGATTTTTTGGATGTATTTAGTTGTATTTATAAAAGCCTTCGCCACTTTTTCTGCCATGCAAGCCGGCATCGACCATTTTGGTAAGTAGGGGTGCCGGTCGGAATTTGGTATCGTTATAACTGCTTAACAATACATGAAGGGTATACAGAATAGTATCCAGCCCGATCAGGTCGGCTGTTTCCAGCGGTCCCATTTTATGACCAAAGCATTCCCTGAATATCTTGTCGATGTCTGCCGCTCCCGCTACGCCATCCTGTAAGGCAAAAACAGCTTCATTTACGGTGAGCATCAGCACCCGGTTGGAAATAAATCCCGGCATATCATTTACTACAACGCCGGTCATATTAACGGCTTGTAAAAGCTCTTGCGTGGCATCAATGGTTTCAGAAGTAGTGTGATATCCTTTAATCACTTCAACGGTGGGCTTTAGATGCACCGGATTCATAAAATGAATACCCATTACATTTTGCGGATGCTTTAAAAAGGAGGCCAACCGAGTTATAGACACCGCCGACGTATTTACAGCCAACAAAGCATGATCGGCTATATGCGCCTTTATTTTCTGGTACAGCGTTTCTTTGAGCGTTATATTTTCGGTAATGTTTTCAATAATGAAATCTGCTGTGGAAAGGGTAGAGAGATCTGATGTAAAAGTTATCTTATCCAACACATTGACATTGCTTGTTGATTTGTGCAACATTTTGTCAAGGCGTTCAATATTCCGGATGTTTTTTCTGGCATTTTCCAGGGCGCTGTCGGCAATATCAATCAGTGTAATGTTATAGTTATACTTTGCAAATTGATAGGATACGCCCTGTCCCATTACGCCGGCACCTATTATCGCGATGTTTTTGATGATCATTATTGATTTTATTTTTAGGGGTTAAAACTCTACTCTTCTTGCTTTTTTGGTGTTTTCTATACTATTTACATGATTTTTTAACATGACAGAAGCCTGCTCCCGGATGGTGGGTTTATCAAACAGATCATTTACTTTTAAGACCTCCCCCATCGAATCTTTGACCAATCTGAGCATATTGATCACTTTCAGGCTGTTGCCACCGAGTTCAAAAAAGTTGTCGATAACGCTTATGCGATCAAGTTCCAATACGGTTTTCCAGATCTCCAATAACGTTCTTTCGGCCGCATTGGCCGGCACCACCAATTCATGATTAAGCGATTTGGTTTCTGTATCAGGCATTGGAAGTGCGTTACGATCAATTTTTTCGCTTTTGGTTAATGGGAAGCGTTCCAACGTAATAAAGTGAGCCGGTATCATGTAAACTGGCAATTCCCTGCTCAGGTAAGTGCGGTATTCTGTCGATGGTAATTGTTGAGTACTGACAATGTAGGCACAAAGAAACTTGTTTCCGCTGTTGTCTGTTTTATCTATGACCAGTACCTGCTTTACTTCGGGATGAGCCATCAGCTTTGCTTCTATCTCACCCAGTTCTATCCGGAAGCCACGGATCTTTACCTGTTGGTCTTTTCTCCCGATGAAATCGATATTTCCGTCGGGCAGCCATTTAACTAGGTCGCCGGTTTTGTATAGTTTTTGTCCGGGTTCAAACGGGTTGTCAATAAATTTTTCTTTGGTTAATTCGGAATTGTTCAAATAGCCCCTAGCCAGTCCTACTCCTGCAATGCAAAGCTCTCCCGGCACACCCACCGACTGCAGTTTCATGTATTCATTTACCACATAAAGGCGTACATTATGAATAGGTTTGCCAATCGGCACGTTACCACCTGGCATATTTGCTAAGGTGTATGGATAACAGGCGCTAACTATAGCAGCTTCGGTAGGGCCATAGCTATTTACGATTTGCAAATCCCTCTTCAGACCGGCATAATCACGCAAAATATCATCCTTTACAGATTCGGCGCCTACATCTAATTTATTGAGGTGCAATGTCTCTTTGTTTTTTAAAACCTGGTAAAGCGGGCGAAGCAAAGATGGTGGAACAAAGCTGAAGGTAACCTGTTTTTCAACCAGGATATCTGCCAAAGTATGAACATCATATACATCTTTCCGGGGAACGATAACCAGCTTAGCGCCAAAGGCCAATGGAATAAATATTTCCAATACACTGGCATCAAATGAAACGGAACTGAAAGCAGTACAGATATCATTACTGCTAAACCCGTTGTTATATATTGCTGCGTTAGAAAACAGGAAATTATATAAGGACCGGTGTTCGATCTGTACCCCTTTGGGTTTACCGGTTGAGCCGGAGGTGTATATCACATAAGCAACGTCACTAGGTGATCGGTCGATACATTTTACAACTTCGGACGACCCATGTAAATCATCCAGGAAAAGTTGATTAACAGTGGATGGAAGATTTTGGCTTAGCTCGCTTTGAGTGATCACTAAAACGGCAGCGCTGTCTTCCAGCATGTATTTAATTCGATCCTGCGGATAATCCGGGTCAATAGGCAAATAGGCCGCTCCTGACCGGAGTATAGCGAGAATGCCGGCTATCATATCAACAGAGCGATCAGTATATAGTCCCACTATTTTATCCGGGGCGCAGCCTTTACTAATTAAAATATCCGCCAGCTGAATTACGCGTTCACGCAAAATCCTGTAAGTGATGGTATCAGCCCCTGCTTCAACGGCTACGTTATCAGGATAACGGGCAGCGATCTCGTCAAACAGATCATACATATGTTTGGCATCTTCGACCTTAGGTCCACCGGTTTGATGATTAAACTGATGAATAATCTGCTCTTTTTCTTCTGCGGTAACTAATTCAATGTCTTTTAGTTTTATGTGAGGATCAATGGTGATCTGTTCCAGCACCCGGTTGAAATGCCCGGCCAGTATTTTTATGGTTTGCGGCTTGAAGAGGGTGGTAGCGTATTCGATGATGGCGACAAGGCCACCCTGCTCCTCTTCTACTATTTCCAGTGACAGATCCATTTTGGCGACATGCTGCGGCGCCGGGATATTTTTTAAACGAAGGTCGGCTACTTGTAACTCCTTGATATTGTCTGTACGGTAAGTGAATAGGTGATCAAAAAGCGGGTTACGGCTCACGTCGCGTTTGATCTCCAGGTCGTCAAGCAATTGCTCGAACGGATAATCCTGATTTTCCAATGATTTTAAGACGTTTTCTTTTACTTCAAGTACGAAGTCTGTAAAGCTTTTATCACCGGCCGGAAAGTTTCGTAAAGGAAGCGTGTTCACAAACATGCCGATCAGATCCTGAACATCAGCATGGGAACGACCGGAAACCGGGGTACCAACAATGATGTCCTCCTGGCTACTATACTTGGAAAGAAGGACATTATAGGCGGCCAGCATCACCATGAAGGGGGTTGCGCCGTTTGCCTTACAGATGTTCTTTATATCCGCAATAAGTTGTTCAGGGATCTGAAAACTAAACACATCCCCTGCATATGATTTGGTAAGTGGCCGGTTAAAGTCGGCCGACATATTTACAGGTTGTATCTCGTCTGCAAATTGCGATTGCCAGAATGCTTTTTGCGCACCTGCACCTGCCGAGGATAGCCAGTTTTTTTGCCAAACCGCAAAATCCTTATACTGTATGTTTAATGGAGATAACGCCTCCCCACTATACATAGCAGAAAGCTCACGAATGAAATTATCTACAGAAACTCCATCCGCGATGATATGATGCATATCGATCATGAAAAAATTTTGTCCGGAATTTGTTGTTAACAAGCTCGCCCTTATTAAAGGAGCTTTGGAAAGATCAAAAGGCTCGATAAATGTGTTGATAGCAGTTGTAAGCGCGTCATCGTCGCCATTAATGAGCGCCACATCAAGATGGATATCCCCCTTTATCTTCCGCACTACCTCCTTGTTTTCGATAACAAAACAGGTTCTCAAAATTTCATGTCTGTTCGTGATGGCTAATACTGCCTGCCGGAATTTTTCGATGTCGATATTGCCATCAATGGCATATACTCCCGGAACGTTGTAAGAGACGCCGGAGTTATCGATCTGATTCAGGATAAACAACCTCTTTTCTGATGATGATGCCGGATAGCTCAATTGTACCGGTGCCTGCCCAATGGTATGGTACAATGACTGGGTTCCATCGCTGATCAATGCAGCCAGGTCGCGGAAATAAGGCGTAGTAAATATATTTTTGATGGATACCTCTACCTGAAAATGTTTATGGATAAGAGCTACTAACTGAGCCGCCTTTAACGACTGCCCCCCCAGCTCAAAAAAATGATCATTTAAACCCACCCGTGATACGTTCAATACTTTCAGCCAAAGTTCGGCCAGTTTTTGTTCTACTGCGGTCACAGGGGCTTCATAAACTGCAGCGGATTGATCTGTTCCTTCAGGTAGCGGCAGGCGCTTTCTGTCGATTTTTCCATTGCCTGTCAAAGGAAAACTTTCCATGATCACAAAAAAGGCCGGGATCATGTAGTCGGGGAGAAAAGTCGCCAGGTGCTTTCTTAATTCAATACTCATCAGCGGCCCGCTTTTTACGATATAGGCGCATAAATATTTAGTACCGGTATCATCGTCTTTGTCAATAACAAGTGTATCATTTACTTGCTGGTGCAACAATAACTTGTTTTCTATCTCGCCGAGCTCAATCCTGAAACCGCGTATTTTTACCTGGTGATCTATACGGCCCAGGTATTCAAAATCGCCGTTGGGAAGCATTTTGGCCAGATCGCCGGTACGGTACACTTTTTCACCGGAAATGTAAGGATGGTCAATAAATCGCTCCGTGGTTAACTCAGGCCGGTTAAGATAGCCCCGAGCCAGACCGGCGCCGCTAACATGGAGTTCTCCGGCTACGCCTCCAGGAACCAGCTTGGCATCACGATCCAATATCACCAATGAAAGCGTTGGGATCGGTTTGCCGATGTTACTGGTGTTGCGCGCAATTTCCCGGCTGGTTATTTCTTTATAAGTTACATGTACCGTAGTTTCGGTAATGCCGTACATATTGATCAGCCTGCAATTTGGATATCTTTCATTCCAAGGCTTTAACTTTCCGGGCTTTAAGGCCTCACCACCGAATATCACATAGCGTATATCGATAGCTGATTCGGGTTGATCCATCTCTTCCTCGATAATATTATAAAAAGAGCCGGGTGTTTGGTTCAGTATGGTGACTCTTTGATCTTTTAATAGGCGCAAGAACTCTTTGGGGCTTTGTGCTACGATTTTTGGAACAATAACCAGCTTGCCTCCAAACAATAAAGCGCCGTACATTTCCCAAACAGAAAAATCAAAACAATAGGAATGGAAAAGTGTCCAGGTATCTTTTTCTGTAAAATCAAATAGATTTTTATCGTTGAATAACAACCGTACCACATTCCGGTGTTCGATCATAACTCCCTTGGGCTTGCCCGTAGAGCCCGATGTATAAATGATGTACGCCAGATCATCCGGCATAACCGTAACGCCAGTATAAGACCCGAAACTTTCTAACCGATCTATTTGTATGATCGTACCATTGTAATTAAAAACGGAGTTAATGGCCGAATGGGTGATCAGTACAGGGGCTGTACTATCATCCAGCATATATTGGATACGCTCCGCCGGGTAATCGGGGTCGATCGGCAGATAAGCACCACCGGCTTTCAGGATACCCAGCAGAGCTACGATGATCTCCGGACCCCTATCCAGAAGAACGGCAATGATGGGATTTTTTGCCGATGGTAAAGCAGATCGTATGGCGGCGGCAACGCAGTCAGCTTCTGTATGGAGTTCTGAATAACTGATCTCCTGCCCATTCCACACTAACGCCGTTTTTTGGAGAAACCTGGAAACCTGTTCTTCAAATAGCTGATGCAGGCATTTATCCGCAGGGTAATTAGCAGCGGTATTGTTAAGATTGGTCAGGATCTGTTTTTCCTCTGCGGGTGTAAGGATGTTGATCTCGCCAATGGTTTTGTTAAGATTGGGCATGATCTCCCGGAGCAGATGCTCATAATGATCAAGGAGCTGCGAAGCGGTATGATCACTGAAAAGATCGGTGCTGTACTCCAGTATCAGATCAATTCCCTTATCGGTTTTAGTAGCCTGTAAAAGCAGGTCGAACTTACTGCTTTCATCAATATTGCTGATCGGTTCAAAACGAGCATCCCCCAGGCGAGGCTCTGCTTGCTCTTCATGAAAAAAGGAAAACATGACATCAAACAAAGGGTTGCGGCTCATGTCCCTCTTGATATCCAGTTTATCAATCAGCAACTCAAACGGGTAATCCTGATTTTTCAAAGCTTCAATACTGGTTTGTTTTACCTCGGCTAAAAAATCTTTAAAAACTTTACCGCCCGAAATGGATGATCTTAGGGCAAGCGTATTTACAAACATACCCAGTGTATGATCCAGCTCGGCCCGGGTACGCCCGGCTACGGGTGTACCCACTAAAATATCCTCGTTACCCGAATATTTATAAAGCAGAACCTTAAATATGGTTAACAGTAATTGGTTAACGGTATATCCCCATTGGTTACTCATTTTTTCCAGGTCGGCGCAAATAGCATCGGCCAATTGGCGGTATTTTTTCCTGCCACGGAAGGACTTTAGGGTTGGCCTTGCAAAATCTGTTTGCAGGTTGAGCACCGGCACTTCATCTGAAAATCGTTCCAGCCAATACTTTTCCTGTTCTTTTATTGTTTCGGATGTCAGGAATTGATTTTGCCATACCGCAAAGTCTTTATACTGGATATGAGGGATTTCCGGTTTTTCGCCGTTATACAGCCTGATCAATTCCCCAGTCAATAAATTTGCAGAAACACCATCCGAAATAATATGGTGCATATCCAGCAGGAACAGTTTTCGCTGATCTTCAAAATCATATAAATGAGTACGCAGTAAGGGTGGTGCAGACAGGTCAAAAGTTTGCACAAAGGAGCTGATGATACGATCTATATCTCTACCAGATGGGGTTGTACGTTCGATCCTAAAAGAAACCTGATCTTTAACGATCTGTACTGGCTCCCCATCCCGCATGGTAAAAGCCGTTCTTAATATCTCATGTCGCGCAATCAGATCAATAAAACATTGTTCTAACCTATCCGCATCGATATCTCCCTGTATCCAGAAAGCATTGGGCAAGTTATAACTATTTTCTGAGCCCTCTATCTGATGCAGGAGGTATAATCTTTTTTGGGAAGACGATAAAGGATAATAACTTTTGCCCTGTACTGGTTTGATCAGTTCCCGGGTTTCCTTTTGTTGCCGGTCAATATATGCTGCTTGAGCCTGTATAGTTGGGTTGTTAAAGAAAATATTCAATGGCAGGCTAACCTGAAAGGCCTTGAATATGCGGGCAACGGCATTGGTGGCTTTTAAGGAATGACCACCCAATGTAAAAAAGCTATCCTTTGTACCGATATGAGTCCTTTTTAAAATATTCTGCCAGATGGCCAATATCAAATGTTCCGTTTCGGTTTCCGGGGTATCCGTTACCTGGATATCACCATCTATATATGCCAATGGATCGGGCAATGCTTTCTTGTCGATCTTACCATTGGGTGTTAAAGGGAGCTTATCGAGCAAAATAAAATGTGCAGGCACCATGTACTCCGGCAAATGCTGCTTTATACTCCCCTTTAGATTGGTAATAGGATTGCCCGTTTTGCTGATATACCAGCCTATCAATTCTTTCTCGTTTTCGGTTCCGTGAATTGTAACGATCGCCTCTTTTATACCTGGTTGTGATAAAACAATACTTTCAATTTCCTGTAGCTCGATACGGTAACCGCGCAGTTTTACCTGATCGTCTTTACGGCCCGCAAATTCGAGATTGCCATCTGGAAGCCAGCGTACTACGTCTCCTGTTTTATAAATTCTTTGATGATCATGGGGGGCTGTTATAAATTTTTCGGCTGTTAAAACCTCTTTACCTAAGTATCCGCGCGCAATGCCATCGCCTCCTATCAGCAACTCCCCAGGTACACCAATTGGCACCATTTGCTGTGTGCTGTTACAAACCCGGTAGGTATAATTTTCAAGCGGTTTGCCAATAGGCGTATTGCCTGATGTGGGCAATGCATCTGCGCTGGCCTCATAAAAACTCGAATCAATACAAGCCTCGGTAACACCATAGCTGTTGATGATCCTGATCGCTGGGGCATACCTTTCTACCAGCTTTCTGAAGTGAGCTATAGGGCAGATATCTGAGCCCAGGATCAGTAATTTTAAAAAGCTGATGTCTTTGCTGTGCGCATCAATATAATCCATCAGCGGTATGATCAAAGCGGGTGTAGATTCCAAGATATTTACCTGGTGTTCATGGATAAGTTCATATAATGATGCTGGCTCCAAACGGGTCTCCGACGGACTAATAACCAGTTTGCCGCCGTTGGTGAGTGCCCGTATAACATCGCCGGTAAATACGTCAAAGGAAAAGCTCGCCATTTGTAGCAGCGACACCTTAAACGTGTTTAAGCCATAAGCCTGTGTCCAGGCACGGGCTATGTTATTCAGGGACTGATGCTCAACCATTACCCCCTTGGGTTGCCCGGTTGTTCCCGAAGTATAGATGACGTAGGCGAGCTGGTGCGGTTTCACCGGTCTTTTTTCAGGGAGACGATCTGCCTTGATATCTTCAATGATGACCACTTTTGTGTCAGCGTCTGATCGTTCCTGCCATGTGGCATGTGTTAATAATACGGACGCTTTACTGTCGCTTAATAGGTAAGCTATTCGTTCCTGTGGATACTCATGATCAATGGGTAAATATGCGGCGCCTGCTTTTAAAACACCCAGTAACGCTATGATCATCCACGCCGAGCGCTCCACCATTATGGCAACAATATCTTCGTTTACAATACCCAGCTTTTGCAGATGTGCCGCCACCATATCTGATCGGGCATCGAGATCAGCATAACTTATTGTTTTATTCCGGAAAACAATGGCTGTGTTATCAGGGTGTACCCTAACCTGATCTTCAAAAAGCTCCAGAATATTCTTCTCTGCTTTTTGACCGGCGTGGTGACCAAAAGCTTTGAGTTCTGACAACTCATCGGCAATTAAAAACTGAATCCTGTTTAGCGGAAGGTCATCATGTATAATTTGTGTTAAAATATGGCGGATACGCGCCAGGAAATTCGTTCCGTTAAAAATGCGTTCATTATAATCGAGCTTGAGTTCAAATGTATCCGGCATTTCGGCAATCCTTAGCTCCAATTGATTATCCATCAGGTGGTAAACCTGTTGCAGCGGACTTATAGCCGACTGTGTGTCCGGTGCGCTGAAATATTGGTAATTATAAAAGAACGATAACTTTTCGTCGCCAATAATACGGTTTTGTAGAGACAGGGAAATATGCTGAAACTCGTTAGCAGAGTTTTTTTGTTGTTTCAGATATTGACATAGCTCAGGAAATGAAAGCGTGTTTTTAACGATGTCATGTTCAATAAGCAATGGGAAACAATGAGATAAGCTCCCAATCATAGCTGATTGCCGTCTGCTGCGGCCGGCCAGGTTTTCGCGGATGCAGAAATCATGATCGGCATTACAGTAATATCTGACAAGCAATGCATAGATCGCCTTAAAAAAAAGCGGCGGTCTTAGTTTATGATTACTGCAATAATTGCTAATCTGCAGCATTTCATCATCGGAAAGATACAGTACATCTGATACGATCTGATCATCTGCTGCCAATGCCCCCGCGTAAGATAAGGGCTGCGTATTTGATAATTGTTGTTGCCAGAATTGTTCGGTTACATGGGTGTCAAATTTGGTTAGATGATTAAAAACATATTCCCGATAAGGAACTATCGGCTGAATTTCAAAAGCTTTCTCTGCTTTAATCAAATGGTATTCCGCATCTATTTTTTCAACCAGCAATTTGAACGAAACGCCATCCGTGAAAATATGATGCGCGCTTGTTGCCGTTATAAAATGCTGTTCATTTATTTTGAATAAATAATGCTTGAAAAAAGGTTTGTTCAGATCCTGGTTATCATCGCAGTATTTTTTTACCAACAGATTAAGATCATCAATTTTTTGATCGCTCACATCAAAAAAATCAAAGCTGATTTCGGCTTCTTTTTTTACTCCCTGAAATACTTCGGTATCCTTAATGATCAGAGCGGAGCGTAAACTATCCTCCCGCTTTGTTACCCTTTCAATGGCCCTTTTCCAATCGTTTTCATCAATATAACCTGGGATCTCAAAGTAAGCCAATAGGCGTAAACCACCACCCTGCGGATCAAGTACGCTGGTTAAATAAATATCGCGCTGAGATGTTGTAAGCGGATAGGTTGATTCAAATACGGCCCCGGAAACGTCCAGGTGGTCAAAAAGTTCCGGCTCGTTGCCAAATGAAAGTGCATAATGATCAATATTACTTGCTGTATTGGCGGTCACCTGTGTGGCCAGGTTATCAAAATACCGGCCTATAAGTTTGATATAACTGCTGGCAAACAAGCTGGTATCATATAGTATCCGGAGTTCTAAACCCTGTTCACTGGTGTCAAAGCTAAAGATGATATTGAACTTGGTTACATTATAAACATCGTTTAACAAATCGAGGATAGGATCTGTTGTGCTGAAAATATCATTGCTGCTTTGCAGTTTTTGGTCATCCACAGAGATCATCACATCAAACAGCGCGTTTGTTTCCGGTTGAACCAATTCAACAACTTTATCAAATGGCAGCAATTGATTTTCCAATCCTTCCAAGGCCGTGGCTTTAGCCTGTTGCAGAAACGCAGCAAAAGTTTCATGCCCTTCAACCTGGTCATATAACGCAAGTGTGTTGATCAACAAGCCTGCTATTTTTTCCGTTTCCTCTTTTGTTCGGCCGGATACGGCAGTACCAATGATAATGTCGCGTTGCCTGGTAAGCTTAAAGAGCAGAATTTTCAATAAGACCTGTAGAATTATAAACAGGGTACTTCCTGATTGCTCTGCAATTTGTTTGAGCCCGTGTTTTATCTCAGGCGAATAATTGACCGTATAAATGGCACCTTCTTTTTGCCCCTCCGTATTATTACCGGCGTAGCGGGCCAAAGAAAACGGTTGAGTGTTTTTCAGTTTGTTTTGCCAGTAGCTTTTTTGTTTTTCGCCTTCCGGCCCATCAATCATTTTCTGAAGCCATGCGGCATAATCTTTATATTGAAATTGTTGGGCGTTGTTGATCGGTTTTCCCTGAATCAGCAATTGATAGCTTTCCGTTAGTTCGTCAAGTAATAACTGTGTAGTCCAGCCATCGGCAATAATATGGTGAAGGGTGAATACCACAAGTGATTTTTCATTACTCAAATACGCCAGACTAACCCTGAAAAGAGGTCCGTTTACCAGGTCAAACCGGGTATGCAGGTGTGAGGCTAACAGATTAGCAACCTGGTTATTTATATCTTTATTAAAATGACTGATCTCAATTTGGGGCTTTATTTCTGCTTGTATGTTTTGATATGGAAGCCCGCCAATTTCCGTAAAAGAGGTACGCAAAGCTTCATGCTTGTTAATAAGGGCATCAAATGCTTTTTGTAATGCGTTAAAATCAAGCTTGTTTTTTACTATAAAGGCGAGCGGGATATTGTAAAGTATTTCATGTCCACTGAGTTGCGAAGTAAGCCAGATGCCATTTTGCGATGGCGATAAGGGATAATGATCACGCTGGGGAACCTTTACAAATTCGGTCAAAACTGTTTTTTGTCCGGCATCGATCAGTCGCGCCACATCTTTTAACACAGGTGATTGAAAAACCGCTTTAAATACCAGCTTAATACCCGTTTGTTTATACACCCTGTTGATAAACCGGCCAACCTTTAAACTATGGCCACCCAACTGAAAAAAGTCGTCTGTGGTGCTGATTTGTTCAACAGCAAGTAATTCCTGCCAGATGGCAGAAACCAAAACCTCGCTTGGAGTTGCCGGTTTTACAAATTCTTTGGTTGATCCCGATGCGATATTACTTAACAACGCCTTTTTATCTATCTTGCCATTTATAGTAAGCGGAATTTGGGGTACAATAAAAAGCCTGTCGGGAATCATGTAATGCGGGAGGCTCTTTTTCAAAAAGGCATGCAATGCGTCAGCTGTCACATCACTTAGTGTAACGATAAAGGCATACAAACTCTTTTCGTTTTCAGGAGATTCGTTTATCACAACAGCAACGTTTTGTACCGCCGCATGAAGTTTTAAAGCTACTTCAATCTCTCCGGGCTCAATCCGGTGCCCCCTTATCTTTACCTGGTCGTCTTTTCTTCCTGAATATTCGATGTTGCCATCGGCCAGCCACCTACCAATATCTCCAGTTCTGTATAACAGTTTACCCTGTTCAAAAGGCGATGGGATAAACTTTTCGGCAGTTAACTCCGGGTTATTCAGATAGCCCCTGGCCAAACCTATTCCCGTAAAGAAAATTTCGCCGGGAACGCCGTATGGCAATAATTGCAGATTGTTATCCAGTATAAATGCCAGTGTATTACTGATGGGCTTGCCAATAGGCACATTGATATTTGTATTATCTGTTTCTTTATAAAGGGTAACACATATAGAGCATTCTGTCGGACCATAACCATTGTAATATTCCTGATCGTCGCGGAGTTGTAATTCTTCCCGGGGGATTGCGGCTTCCCCGGCAGTAATTAATACTCGGACCTTTGACAAACATGCCTTGTTCAAATTTCGGAGGTAAGAAGGAGGCAATACTAATACATCGATGCTGTTTTCCTTAATGAAGGTAGCAAAGCTGTTAAAATCAGCAATAATATCTTTTGATACCGGGAATAAGGCTGCCCCTGAAAATAAGGTCATGAAAATATCCAGCACCGAAACATCAAACGATAAGGAGGCAAATTGCAAACATCGTTCTGTTGGTTGAATATGAAACGCCCTCATATAATCGAGCACGATATTCACCACGCCTTCATGTTTAACCACTACGCCTTTGGGTTTACCGGTGGAGCCACTTGTGTAAATTATATAGCAAGGATCAGTCAGGCCATGGAGCGGTAAAAGATCAGTTTTACTTTCAGTAAGGTATTCCTGTTGATCCACAAATAAAGTTTTGCCTTTGAATGAGAGAATCCCGGTATCACTTTGAGCGAGTAATAAGGAGGCTCCTGAATCTTCCAGCATGTATAGTTTCCTGTCTTCGGGATAAGCGGGGTCGATTGGCAGGTAGGCTGCACCCGATTTCAGTATGCCCAAAATAGTGATGATAGCACTGTTTGATTTTGGAATACTGAACGCGATAATCTGCCCCGATGATACTTTAAATTGATTGCGCAGGTAATGTGCCAAAGCGTTTGATTGCTTATTCAATTCAGCATAGCTCAGTTTTTCACCCTCAAATTCCAGGGCCAGGTTGTTACCATAGTCTTTGACTGCCTTTTCAAATTGTGCTGTTAATGTACCGGGGGATATTTTGGTTACAGGCCCGGGCCTGAGTAATAAAGCTTTTGTTTGTTCCGGAATGATCTGCACTAACCCGATAGCCTGTTCCGGATTGTTGATCAGGGTTTCTAATAAAAAAAGGAATTGTTCTAAAAATTGTTCGATGTAAAACCCATCCCAATGAATGGAGTTAAAGTCAAGATCAATATAAATATGCTCATCATCAGCGTTTTCTCGTACTGCAACGGCGAGTGACATTTTTTTTGCATTGCATTGTAAATCAATTATTTCTGTCATATATCCGTTAAAAAGAATATCCTTCGCTTGTTTTTCAACAGACAAGGAAATAGCAAATAAGGCTGAGGGATCGGAGCCCGCAGCTTTTACTATATTTAAGATCTCACCCGCCGGGAATTGCTGATGTGCAGTAGTTTCTGAAAGCACATTTTTAATGAAGGAAAGCAGCTCAGTAAAAGTAGTTGTAGCTCCGTAATCCATTCGCACCGGCAAGGTGCGGTAAAAACAACCCAATGTGTTTTTAAATGCGGGATTATCAAACAAAGAGGCCCCTATAACCAGATCGGTTATTTGGTTTATCCTGGCGAAATAAGTATAAAGTAAACCAAGAAAAAAGTGAAACGTGGTGACTCCCTGCTGTGCGGTCAAGTGCTGTAATTTTTTATAATAAGGCCTGCTGATAGACAACTGCTTTCTTATGTTCTGAGATTGAACCTGGTCTTTTTTTTGATCCCGGATACCTACTGAAATGGCTTTGGGAGCGGCTGAAAATTTTGCTGTCCAGTATTTTTTATCCTGCTCAAACTTCACCGAATTGAAGTAATCCTGTTCTTCCTGAATATACGCAGTATAAGATGCCGTTGTTATTTCTGCAATACGCTCATCCCTGATCAGTGACTCATATATAGAGGCCAGTTTGCTAATCATCAGGCCAACGCTATAAGCATCGGCAATAAGTTGATGGATCTGCAGATACCAGTAATATTCGTTATCAGCCTTTTTAAGTAATACGAAGGAATAGAACTCATTTTTTGCAAACGACAAGGGTTGGTAGGACTTTTCAATCATCCAGGCCATGCAAAACTGTTCGCTGTTTTCCCGACCTGAAAAATCCTGAAAATTTAAATTGAAAGCTACGCCAACTGCCCGGATGCGGACATGCAGTATACCCTCCACTTCGCAAAACTCGGAGCGTAGTACATCATTCTGTGCTATAAGTATATTTATAGCCCGTTCAAATAAAGTTGTATCAATATTTCCCTTAATGCGCACCCCTATATTGATATTATATGAGTTGGCATCAGGAAACAGTTTTTGATCAAACCAAATGATTTTCTGGTTAGACGGAATGGGGAACATAACAGGTATCGATGTAATCGGTTATATTAAATCATTAACTTTATTGAGTACAACTCCCGTGCATATCGTTGTTCAAGGAGGGTTTGCTCAGATTAACAGGCATCCAGGCAGAAATAAATTCCTGTTTAAACTTTATCGGTCACGGTATCTTATCCAGCGGTTTCATTTTATGAATTTTAGTTAATTGAGTAATATTCAAATGAGTATTTAATATCACCTCAGCACATTAAACCTTCATCTATAAATTCGGGAATCAGCTTGTCTTTTTGAATTTCGTAGGGCCTGGTTGTAGTAGCCATTATACAGCAATATGTCGGATCGATCTCTATTTCAGTTAAGAAAAACAGCTCCTGCCGGTATAACCAAACACCTTTGTGCAGTATTTCAAAACCGGTCATATCACATTGTATGCCCAGGCCTTTTGCTTTTAAAATGGCCTCTTTGGCTGTCCATATTTTAAAAAACTCAAAATTTTTGCGCTGCGACTTTTTAACATAGGCGAGCTCGCTTGGCGATAACGCACATGAAAGTTTATCAGGATCGATCTCTACAATTTTTTCAATATCAATCCCGATCTGCTGCTCGTTGGCCACGGCGCAAACAACATAATCGCCGGAATGACTAATGTTGAATGATACACCGGCGCCATTAAGTAATGGTTTGCCATTTGCCGAATAAGTAAACGCTGACAGATTCTTTTCGACGCCCTCAAATTCGTTAAGCGACTGAAATAAAAGCAACTTACCCAACAGTGATGCCTGTTTGTCTTTTAACCGGTAAAGACTTTCAATTTTCTGCCTTTCCTGATCCGGTATTATAGAAAACAGGTATGCTATTGCCGCTGCTGACAGCTGGGCCCTGTTTTCAGCATACATCAATTTAATCATATACAATTTTCTTCTGTATTCATAGAGAATCCCTAATAGTTTGTCGGTACCTATATCTCTTAAAAGCTCATCAATAATTGTTTTGATCAACTTGGGCGCATACAATATTTTTATACTTCATAGTGTCAGATGTTATGAATGGTTTGTTTTAGTCAGAATGATCGGCATAGTCAGTTGCAAACAGGTTATCTCATAGCTTTAAAAGCCGGCGGCAGGATTCAGATAATCTCTTTTTTTAATGCAGTTAATAGAAAAAGCGGTTTTAGTAAAGGTTAAGTATTGAAAAAATATCTTCGCTTTAGCTTTCCTTCTTTTTATAAAAGTGAAACTTATTTACGTATTGAGCAATCCGTGTTTTCACTGAATTTGATACCGTGAAAACACAGGTTGTTAACGTTCGCTCATTCGCATAATTAAGTACCTTCTTTAATACCATGTTTCCATTTCTATCTTTATATTCTTTCACTATCTTTTCAGCATCGTAATGGGTGATCTTTCCTAACCGGGTAAAAGGTATTCCCGTTATCGCAAAGGGTCTGCAATTTACCGTATGAAATAGTTTAAGTTTAGTCTGTATTTCTATTAAGATAAAAAAGGCACCTTAAAAAACACCCGGTTCGATTGATTTATCCTCAAATACTTCCCGCAAATCATTTAACATTATCAATATGATGAGATGATACTGTGACATAACCCTGAACCAAATTTTTCAGCTCAAACTATTTGTTGTTTTTGGGGTTTTAAACTATCGATGACTTCGCTATCCAATCAGCTCCATCCTTCAACACGATCTATTGCAGAACGCGATGGACGTTTTCGCGCCTTGGTCACTGCTATTTCTGATATAGTTTATGTAATGAGTCCGGATTGGCGTGTTATGTATCAATTAGATGGCCGCGGCTTTTTACCCGATACACCAGAGCCGAGCGATGACTGGATGCAAAAATATATTTTAGCAGATGACATGGCCATCGTGCAGGCCGCTATTGTGGATGCCATTGAAAACAAAAGGATGTTTCAGCTTGAACATCGTGTATTGCGCGCGGATGGTTCACCTGGCTGGACTTTATCAAGAGCCGTACCTATTCTAAACGAAGAAGGCGAAATCATTGAATGGTTTGGAGCCGCCAGTGACATCACTGAGCGCCATCAGATACAAGAAGAGCTGCGTACGAGTATCGATCATGCGGAACAACAAAAACGTTTATACGAAACGATCACCAGCAGCACACCTGACCTGATCTATGTCTTCGACCTGAGTTACCGCTTTACTTATGTTAATCGGGCATTGCTCAATATGTGGGGCAAGACCTGGGATACGGCCATCGGCAAAGGGCTTCGTGAAAACGGTTATGAAGAATGGCATGCCCAAATGCATGAAAGGGAGATCGACCACATCAGGCTAACTAAACAACCAATCCGCGGCGAGGTCTCTTTCCCCCATGTTGAATTGGGAAGCCGTATTTATGATTATATCTTAACCCCTGTTCTAAATGAGGAAGGCGAGGTTACTGCCATTGCAGGCACCACGCGCGATATTACCGATATCCGCAAGGCCGAGGCCAAATCACTGGCGCTTAATCAGGAATTGAATGCTGCCCAGGACCAATTAAACTTTGCCCTGACAGCTGCGGGCATTGGTACCTGGGATTTGAATATTGCCACACAAGTAGTTCTTTGGGACGATCGCTGCCGGGAATTATTTGGTTTCCCACCGGATTGCGAAACAACATACCGTGAAGTATTGCGATACATACATGATGACGACCGCCGTCGCATCGACAAGGCGGTACAAGCAGCGTTGGAACCGAATTCGAATGGTTATTATGATGTACGTTACCGCACCGTCGGTGCGACAGACAAACGTCTGCGCTGGGTGCACTGCAAGGGCCGGGCATTTTTTGACGCAGAGAATCAGCCTTACCGCTTTGCAGGAACTGTGCAGGACGTAACCGATGAGGTTATCGCCAGGCGACGAGAACAGCAACTGCTTAGCCTGGTCAGTCATAACAGTGATCACATGTCCATTGCAGATATGGAAGGGCGGATGATCTATATGAATGAATCTGCAAAGCAACTTTTAGGTGTAGATCCAGATGAAGATTACACGCTGCTCCATACGAAAGACTTTTATGAGCCAAAAGAGCTGGTCCGCATACAGCATTTACTCTTGCCGGGCATCGATCCGGAAAAAAGCTGGAAAGGCATCACCCGGCTGAAAAACAAAACCACCGGCGAGGTAATTCCCTGCGAGGTAAGCTATATGCAGGTCACCGATCCAGATACCGGCGAGGTGATCGGGCACGGAGCAACGGTAAGAGATCTTCGTCCGGAGCTCAAAGCACGCGCTGAACTACAACGCCTGGCAACTATGGTAGATGTTAGCGAAGATTTTTCCAACTACTGCGATACTGAAGGCCGGACGCTTTACCTGAATCAGTCAGGTAAAGAATTGATCAGTTTGAATGAACATGAATTTAAGGATGTGCCGCTATATGATTATCATAGCGAGGCCTCTAATCACCTTATCCGCCAAACCGTGATCCCCACCATCTACCAGGAAGGTCGTTGGTCGGGGCGTTTGGAACTGGTGAATCAAAAAACCGGCGAAATCATCCCGATCCATAAACAGATGTACCTCATCCGGGAAGATATCACCAATGAGCCGGTGGCCATCGCTGGTATCGCCCGTGACCTTCGTCCTGAAATCCAGGCGCGGGAGGCTTTAAATAAAGTCATCCGAGAGATGGCCTTTCTGGCAGATGCTATCCCGGCAGTAGTTTGGACAAGCACGCCCGAAGGACAATTGGATTACGTCAACAAGCGTTGGCATGACCTGCACCCGGGACAGAAAGATAACCCATTGGGTGATGCCTGGTTAAGCAATTTACATCCAGATGATGCGCAACGTGCCCAAATAGCCTGGACACAGGCGATCAATACTGGTGAACCCTATCATATTGAGTTTCGTATACGTGAAGGAGAAGAATATCGATGGTATCTTGTTCAGGCTTTACCGCTGCATGATGATGAAGGCAGGATCGTCAAATGGTATGGTACGAATACAGATATCCAGTTCCAGAAAGAATTACAGGCGCAAAAGGACAATTTCCTGGGCGTGGCCAGTCATGAGCTAAAAACCCCCGTTACCAGCATCAAGGCTTATGCGCAGGTTCTCGAGCGGATTTTTCAAAATAATGGTGACGCAAAAAGCGCCGAACTTGTCGGTAAAATGGATCGGCAGATCAACCGCCTGAACAGTCTTATCAGCGACCTGCTGGATGTGACCAAGATTAACAGCGGCCGGATGCAATTCAATGAATCAGTCTTTTCCTTCAGCGAACTTGTCGCGGAGATGGTGGAGGATATCCAGCGTACGGCGGTCAACCATATCATTAAGCGGGAACTGAATTTTGATGGTGAAATTACGGGCGATCGGGACCGGCTGGGTCAGGTGATTACAAACCTTCTCACTAACGCGATCAAATATTCACCAGACTCGGGCCGCATTATGGTTTACACACATCGGGAAAATAACGAAATCCAGTTATTTGTCCAAGATTTTGGCATAGGGATCAGCCCGGAAAAGCAGGACAAAGTATTCGAACAGTTTTATCGGGTCAGCGGGACGCGCGAGCACACGTTTCCAGGTCTGGGACTGGGACTTTACATCTCAGCCGAAATTGTCCATCGTATGGGTGGCCGTATCTGGGTAAACTCTACGGAAGGCAAAGGATCGACCTTTTGTGTCGCGTTGCCTGTAACTAATTGATCAATTAAAAAAAGCGAGATATTGAAACGAATTTTATTAGCAGATGATGATGAAGGAATTGTAGACGCCACCATAATGATGCTGGAAATGGAAAATTATGAGGTGATGCCCACTCTGTCCGGGCAGCGTGTAATTGAATTGGCCCGGCAACAAATACCGGACCTGATCGTCATGGATATCTGGATGTCGGGCATCGATGGACGCGACGTTTGCCGTGCATTGAAAAACATACCGGCATTAAAAAATATTCCCGTATTGATGATCTCCGCCAGCCGGGAAACCCGACAATCCGCGCTGGATGCCGGTGCTGCCGATTTCATCGAAAAACCCTTTGATATAGATCACCTCCTCAATAAAGTGGGTATACTCATGGCGAGTTAACAGGAACGATAATTGAATATTTCGTACATCACCCTAAAGATTCGCTATGAAATATCTGAAAATCATGACAGAAATAACCAGGTTTCCATACATTCAGATGAGCAGTATGCGGACCGCTGAACAAGTCAGCATGTTTTTATACTTTTATTAAGGGAATACAAAAGTTCTTATCCATTTCCCGTTTCAGGTGAGCCGGGACTTCTGTGATTATAACTTCCAGTGTCGGGTGAATAATACTCTCAAGTAAATGCCCTCCATGGGCGGCACCATCGCATTTGCCGAGTACGGCATTAGCATGAATCTGTGCCGGTCTTTGTACATAGAGATATCGCCGGTAATGCTAAACACTTCCATTTGTTCATTAAAATCGATTTTCTCATGGTCCTTTTTCTCAAAGTTGAAAAAACCGACCGTAGTTTCACTGAACGCACCGATAAAAGTAAAGGAAGCGGCGGGTAGTTTTTGTTTGGTAGCGAATGTTTTCAGACAGGCCATGACCTCATCATCCGTTTCGAGTATTAGTGCGAAAGTTTGCTGAGGATTATTGTTCAATAGTTTTCAATTTCGCCAACAAAATACGATCCCATCGAGATCACAAAGAGCCTCACAAATGTGAGGCTCTTTGTATTTATAGCATGTTTAACCCGCCAATCAGGCCTTTAAAATATAGCTCACTATTACCCCAACAATTGCGGCCGATGAAAAACTAATCAAAGTGCCTACCAAAATATATTCCGTTTTCTTTTGCTCCCGGTCATCCTTATCACCAAAACGCAATATAGATTTAGCCGCCATTAAAAAACCTAAAGCGGTATATTGATTACTTATAATAAATGTCAATATCAAAACCCGTTCACATCTACCAATCCACATACCGGCTTTGCTCAATCCTCCGGCATTCATGCCGGCCTCTCTTTGCCATTTTTCTGTTGCTTTACCAATAGCGATTCCCAACGGACCAATTACCAAATAATAGGACAATATTAATATCCAGAAATGCGATGAGTTTAAGTACTTAATTGCCCATTCCACTATCACATGGCTATTAAAATAAACAGTTATCCAGATCAGAAAAATAACAGCCAGGTGCAGTAACTGATCAAACAAAAAATAAATAAAGTTATTAAGACGATGACTTTTCCAGATATCTATCGCCAAATGACTCACCATTACAATCAATGGGATATACCACTTGCTCCAATCCCACAAAAGCACATAGGTTAATATGGTTATTACCAAAACATGATAATACATTTGCGGCGCTTTTCCCTTTTTTCTTTCTTTAGCTTTCACCCAACCCTGGGGCTGAAACAGAAAATCACCCAATAGATGCGCCAATAGTAACCGTAATAAAATACCCAATTCCATTATGTAAAATATTGCTTGTTTAGTTCACTATTTATATAACTGATGCCCTTTTCAACTTCCTTCCACCTTGCTGCTCTTAAACTTTTGGCAACAGCAGGCTGACTCATTTTTAGCGCCTTCGCTATTTTGTCCTGCGTGCTATCTTCTATACTTAATAACTGATATATAGTTTCCGCCTGGCTTATCGTCCAACCCTTTATAATCAGGTTAATATACATTAGTATCACCTGGTAGGTATTAGTTTTAGCCTCATCAAATATAGTGAGCCTCATGATCTCCTCTTTATCCATCTTATCAAAGTTTCTCCCCGAAAGATGAAACGCTTCTCCATCAGAATCCAGAACATTTTTACCAAGATACGCTATTTCACCAATTCCAATCGAAAGCCTGGTACCTAAACGGGTAAGACTATCTTTTCCAGAATTCAGCCTAAACCAACATATCAATCGGATACATTTGTTTAAAACCTCATTGATATCATCTACTATAAATTGATAACTATCGCCCCTAAATATCGCCGCATCCGAGGGGTGCTTAACCATCGATCTTAATAGGTGCTCGGTATCGCTAACTAATTTACCACGTTTTTGATCTGATAACCTGGTAAAGTTTTTAATATCCCCCGTAACCACTCCATATATCTTCATAATTCTAATATTAGCATATACTAAATTATAACTAATTTTAGTTATATCAAAATATAATAACCTTTTTAAGTTATAATCATAAAAAACAACCAAATTAAGTTATATTAAACAATTATAACTTCTCAGGCAAAGTCCCAATATAAGCCCCAGGCTACGCTTGATTGCTTTACGCATATTGATAACTTTGTAACATGTCAGCCTCTCAAAACATTAAGGTAGCCGTTGACGCGGTTGTATTTGGATATACTTCAAAAGAAGGATTATCGGTACTATTGATCAAGCGAAATATCAAACCCTATAAAGACAACTGGGCCTTACCAGGCGGATTGGTTAGCGATAATGAATCGCTCGAAGACGCCATTCAGCGCGAACTAAAGGAAGAAACAGGTATCAGCATCAATTACCTGGAACAACTATATAGCTTTGGCAAACCAGATCGCGATCCGCGCAACAGGGTAATATCCATTACGTATTATGGCCTGGTAAAACCGGATGCATTTGAAATTAAAGCCGATACCGACGCCAGCGATGTGGCTTGGTTCAATATCAAAAACCTGCCTCCTTTGGCTTTTGATCATGACCAGATAGTTAATGTGGCCCATGACCGCCTTAAAAGCAAAATGCTTTACCAACCCGTGGGTTTTGAGCTACTGGAAGAAAAGTTCCCTTTTTCTGAACTGGAAAAATTATATATGGCCGTTCTCGACCGCCCAATCGACCGTCGTAATTTCAAAAAAAAGATCAGCAAATTTGGTTTCCTGGAAGAAACCAATGAAAAGCAAGCGCTCGATGGTGCTGGCCGGCCAGGAAATCTCTTCCGTTTTAACGAAAAGAAATACTACCAGCTGCAAAAACAAGGCATCAACTTTGAAGTTTAAACACTCAGGATTAAATAAAAAGTAAAAAATAATTTGCGTATTAAAAACGCATATTTATATTTGCGTATAATTAACGCAATTAGTTATGAAAACAGGAGTAATAATAGCACGTTTCCAAACCCCATATTTACATGAGGGGCATCGCCAGTTAATAAAACAGGTAAGTGATAACCATAACAAATTGATCATCCTGCTGGGTGTTAGTCCGGTAGCTGGTAGTCGCAAAAACCCTTATGATTATCATACCCGAGAAAAAATGATCAAAAAGGATTATCCCGAGATCATTGTATTACCGGTAAGCGATCATCCGAGCGACAGGGTTTGGTCCGAGACATTGGATAATCTATTAAAAAGTGTTTTCCCATCAGAGCATTTTTGCTTGTATGGCAGCAGAGACAGCTTTATTCCCTATTACTCAGGCAGGTTTGAAACCGTAGAGTTACCTGAACATGGCGATTATAATGCCACCGAACTTCGTAAACAATACGCCGATAAAGTATTTGATTCCAATGACTTTCGGGCAGGTATATTATACGCCTACTATAATCAATATACTAAGGTTTACCCTACGGTTGATATAGCCATGTTTCGCAATGACAAAACCGAAATACTGCTTGGCAAAAAAGCGGTTAACAACAAATGGCGCTTTATCGGCGGTTTCTCAGACCCGGAAGATGCCGACTATGAAAGCGCGGCCAAACGCGAGCTAATGGAGGAATGCGGCAAAATGGAGATCACTGAAATGACCTACGAAACTTCCCGCAAAATAAACGATTGGCGCTACCGAAACGAAGCCGACAAGATCATAACCCTATTATTCAGCTGCGATTACATAGCTGGCTCGCCAGCAGCACAGGATGATATTATCGACCTTAACTGGTTTAATATATCCGATCTGCCGCAGATGCTTACCGATGGATTTATCAGCGATGAGCACCATGAGTTATTTACCTTCATCATCAACAAACACCTAAAACACTAAAGCCATGAAACGTGAAAATCTGATTCTTCTGGCCGACGCATATAAATACGCCCACCATAAATTTTACTACCCCGGCACCACTCAAATATACAGTTACCTGGAAAGCCGCGGCGGACTTTTTGACGAAACCCTATTTTTTGGTTTACAATATTTTCTAAAAGAATATATTCAAGGACAAGCATTTACACAACAGGATATTGATGAAGCCGATGGCTTTCTACAACAGGTGTTTAGCCGGGGTGATGTATTTAACCGTGCCAAATTTCAATACATCCTGGATAAATATAACGGCCATCTGCCCATCAAAATAAAGGCAGTAGCAGAGGGTACAGCCGTACCCACCGGCAATGTATTGATGACTATCGAAAACACCGACCCGGAATGTTACTGGCTCACCAACTTTTTAGAAACCTTGCTCATGCAGGTATGGTATCCATGCACTGTAGCCACGCTAAGCAACCAAATCAGGAAAGTGATCACTCAATACTTCCAGGAAACCGCTACCGACGGCACGGAAGCAGGTATTGATTTTGTACTGAACGATTTCGGTTTCCGGGGTGTGAGCAGCGTAGAGAGCGCCAAACTAGGTGGAGCCGCACATCTCATCAACTTCAGCGGAAGCGATAACCTGGCCGGCAGCAGTATGGCCATCAGTTATTATGATGCCCAAAAAGTTTATGGATTGAGTATCCCAGCAACTGAACACAGCATTTGTACCCTGCTGGGTAAAGAGGGTGAGCTGGAGGTTTTCAGGCATGTATTGAAAAGCTTCCCTACGGGTACTATTGCCTGCGTGTCTGACAGCTACAACATTTTCAGGGCTTGCGAGGAATACTGGGGTACAGAACTGCGTGACGAGATCCTGAACCGTGAGGGCACGCTGGTTATCCGTCCTGATAGCGGCGATCCAATTAGGACCTTGCAGGAGATATTTGAAATACTTTTCCGCAAATTCGGATACACCGTTAATGCCAAAGGTTACAAAGTTTTACCCCCACAATTGCGGGTAATCCAGGGTGATGGTGTTAATTACGCCGAGATCAAAAACATTTACAAAACACTAAAAGAAAACGGCATCAGCGCCGAAAACCTGGTATTGGGCATGGGTGGAGCCTTATTGCAAAAAGTTGACCGCGACACCCAAAAATTCGCCCTCAAATGCAGCAGCGCCGTAATCAATGGTAAAGAAGTGGCTGTAGAAAAAAGTCCGACTGAAATGGATGCCCAGGGCAACATTACCGAAAGCTACAAAAAAAGCAAGGGCGGCCGTTTAAAACTGGTAAAAATAAACGGCACATTTAAAACCGTTAAAGAACAAGAACATACCGACCTCAACGATCATCTGCAAACTATTTTTGAGAATGGCAAACTAATAAATACTATTACTTTTGAGCAGGTAAGAGCAAATGCCAATTGATATATCCATGAAGAAGTTACTATTTAATATAACCGACTACGAGTACCTGGCCGCAAGAGTATTAACTTCCGGCTTGTTTGAAAAAGGCGAACTGGAAGTAAGCCATTTTACCGATGGAGAACGCTATCAGCGCATCATCTGCAATGTAGAAAATCGCGATGTGGTACTGCTTGGTGGTACCGTATCTGACCAGGCTACGCTTGAACTGTATGACCTGGCATCATCATTGGTAAGCTATGGCGCTAACTCACTAACCCTGGTAATACCCTACTTTGGCTACTCAACCATGGAACGCGCGGTATTAAGCGGCGAAATTGTAACCGCCAAAACCAGGGCAAGGCTTTTATCATGCATCCCCCGCTCTAATCGGGGTAATAAAGTTTTATTGTTCGATCTTCATTCCGAAGGTATCCAATACTATTTTGAACACGGCTTGTATCCTGTGCACGTTTACTGCAAAGATATCGTAATAGCCGCAGCCCGTGAATATGGTGGCAACAATTTTGTAATGGCCAGCACCGATGCAGGCCGCGCCAAATGGGTGGAGTCGCTGGCCAACGATATGGGCGTAAACGCGGCCTTTATCCTCAAACGTAGACTCAAGGGCGATCATACCGAAGTGAGCGCCATCAACGCAGATGTATCAGGCAAAACCGTGATCATTTACGACGATATGATCCGCTCTGGCGGCAGTATCATCAACGCCGCGCAAACCTATAAAAATGCCGGTGCAGGCGATATCTACGTGATCACCACGCACGGGCTTTTTGTGAACGACGGTATCAACAAGCTCAAAAATTCCGGACTGATTAAGAAATTGATCTGTACCGACTCACACGTCAATACCCAATACATTGCTGATGATTTCACCGAGATACGAAGTATAGCGGGACTCATCAGTTCCAATCTATAAAGCTTAGCAGAGACGCGAATATGCGTCTCTGCAACCTATGACCATTACATCAATAAGCTATTTCAACTGTAGTTCTGATAATTGCAGGGTTATTGATGTTGTGAACAACAAAATGTGCCACATCTGCACGCGATATTTTCAGGCAGTTCTTTAGCCAGTCATTAATAGCCGTACGGTAATGCCCTGTTGCCGGTTGATCACTGAGCTGAGGGGGCCTGATGATCGTCCATTTTGCCTCGCTTGCTTTAACAATGATCTCCATCCGGTGCAGATCGGCATACATATATTTTAAGAGTTTCTGGATAATGTATTTGGCTATAAATTGAACAAAGCGCGGTATTACCGGACTTATTTCAATAGCCGAGGCCGATATAAAGAAAGCCCGTTTAACTCCCACATTTTCCATCGCGTGCAAAAGGTTCGCGTTTCCCTCAGAGTACAAAGTAGTAGGTTTATCACCAAACATTCCTCCCTTAACACCAATGGCCGATACAACAGCATCTTTGTCTATCAGGTATTTTTCAAATGTGCCGGGTTTCAGCAGATCGCCCTGAACCACCTCCAGGTTCGGGTGCTTGAGCGGCAGGTTAGCCCGGTTGCGAACCAGGGCGGTAACGCGGTGCCCCGCATCCAGGGCCAATTCAACGCATTGCCTGCCAATGCCGCCATTAGCTCCTATAATCAATAATTTGTACGGTTGATTTTCCATTCAGATATGGGTGGTTGTTTTGATGATCAGTTGAATTTAAATACGCTCAGAAAAACGATGAGCAGAAAAAGACATAATTGCAGCAGGAAAAAGCGGTTTAACCGCTCCCGCAAAACAAATGCTTCCGCTATCAGTATGGCTCCTGAATTGGCTACTGCGTTTCTGAGTTTGGTTCCTTGTCGACGGCCGGTAAGTATCCCGTTAAGTATCAGAATAATCACCAGGCCAAATTTTATCCTGAACCATAGCTGTTCGCCAAAAACACCATGAGTTATAGCCATCATGCCTATACCCGTTAGTACAAGCAGGGCCGCTCCAATACCAATCAACCTGGATGAATTGGAGGTTGATTCCATCAATCCGGCAGGGTTAGAATTGCCCTGGTCAATTTGTTTCCAAAAGGTTTTAAATACCGAGTAATCAACAACGGTGGTACCGGCCATCATAACCAGGCCCGAAAGATGCAGCACAAGCAAAGTTTGAAGAAGGATCTGTAAGTTCATAAAAATGAGTTAAGTTTTAATGATAAAACCAGAAAACAAATACGATCAGTTGAATAGATGCTTAATTCAAAATACTTTCTTTTAGTTGTATTTTTAAATCAAATTTATACCTTTTAGTACTAATAAAGATAAAATATTATGCCATTTTTATGTAAATTTGCTACCAAAAGGAAGTAATTACATTGAATAATACGGTAGAACTAGTTAAGCTATGGGGCGCCTATGAGGAGCAAAACCCAAATGCTACATTAGATAATTTTTTCAGACATCAACTATCGCTGATCGCAAATGCACCCGAAAAAACCGATCAGCCTGAAAAACTAATACCGGACATCAATGGCCGCCTGATGATCCTGCTGCGGAGGATAGCGAAATACCACATCACTTACTCCAACAAAGCGCTGGAAGGCACCGGCTTTGACCAGATAGAAGAATTTGGCCTGCTGGTGACCATTTATAACGAGGTAAACCCCATCAAATCCGAAGCTATTTATAACAACATCATTGAGCTTTCAAGCGGTACCAATATGCTTAACCGCCTCAAAAAAAGGGGGCTGGTAAGTGAGTACGCCGATACCGAAGATAAACGTGTAAAAAGGCTCCAGGTAACCGAAAAAGGCAAGCAAGCCTTAATGGTAGCCAAGGACAAAGTACAGCGGGTAGCCAGGATGATGACACACGGTTTATCAGACGAAGACAAGCAAATGTGCATCCAACTGCTTACCCCAGCCAATGATCGCTTCAACGGTATGTTCCAGAAACAAAAGAGCAAATCATTTGACGAAATATTTAAGGAGATGACCTCCTGATATAGCATTGGAGTTTAGCGGGTATTGTTTAACTTTATGGCAGTACCACTTAAACCTGAACATCTATGCCCGCCAACACCATTAATGAGGTCATTAACGCCCTGCAAACCATTATTACCGATAGTATTGCCACCAACAACCGTTTAGGATACTTCGCTGCGTTGTATTATAAAGTTACTGCCGCCGTGCGCGATGGTATTGCTAAAGGCCAGTTTGAAAATGGCCCCCGCATGGAAAGATTCGACGTCATTTTTGCCAACCGTTATTTGAATGCGCTGGACGCATGGAAAAACAAGAAGCCCCTGAGCGATTCCTGGCGAGTAGCTTTTGAAACCGCCGAAAGATCATCACCCCTTGTATTACAACAATTACTACTAGGGATGAATGCCCATATCAACCTCGACCTGGGTATTGCCGCGGTTGAAGTATCCAATGGCAATATGGATGGTGTACAAAAGGATTTTGACGCTATCAATACCATTATTTCGGCGTTAACTTACGAGGTGATCAGCGAAATCAACCGCATATCGCCCCTTATTTCTTTACTGGGCCTGCACTCCTCCAATTATTCTATCATTATCCAGTTTAGTATTAGTAATGCTCGCGATGGCGCCTGGTGCTTTGCCGAGGACCTGCTCGGCAAAACAGGCTCTGCTTATACCGATTGCATCAACGCCCGCGATAAAACCATTACCCAATTGGGCGTTGGACTTGCCCATGCCACCGGACTTATGCGCATTACCCTTTGGCTCATCCATGTTTTTGAATGGAAAAATCCGGCAAAGATCATTAAAGAACTGCATGAGTATCAGAAAGAAAAAATAACCGTAAACCCTGTTACAACAGCCCCTGCCGTGTAAGCTATCTTGCTTTCATTGTAGCAATTCCGTAGTTTTATTGATCTATTACAGTAGTATTCTGGTTAGTATTCTCATTTGTCGCAAAGAGCCCTTTAATTGTCGGATATGCCCATTTAGCAATCAGATTAGTGGCTGTACATTTGGATATGAAATTTACAACGATGAAGAACGCAATCAGTAATAAACTCACTCACATCCCATTAATGATTATGGCCATGATGACAGCCGGCAGCGCCACACAAGCCCAAACAATAGCACCAGGTAAATACGCCAACGTAAACGGCATCAAAATGTATTATGAGATACACGGGACCGGGAAACCTCTGGTATTGATACATGGTGGTGGTTCAACCCTGAGCACATCTTTTGCCCGCATCATCCCTATACTGTCCAAAACTCACCAGGTAATTGCTGTCGAAATGCAGGCCCACGGTCATACCAGCGATCGCGACGCTCCTGAAACTTTTACCCAGGATGCCGATGACGTTGCCGAACTGCTACGCCAGCTTAACATTACCAAAACCGATGTACTTGGTTTCAGCAATGGCGGCCAAACAACGCTTGAAATAGCCTTGAGGCATCCCAAACTGGTCGACAGACTCATCATAGCTTCGGCGTTTTATAGCCGCGATGCCGTACCGGCAGCTTTCTGGGAAGGTTTCAAAAACCCAAAATACAGCGATATGCCGCAGATTTACAAGGACGAGTACCTGAAAATAGGCAACCAGGCTGGGCTCACTAATATGTTTAATAAAGACGTTCAGCGTATGAGCGTTTTTAAAGGCTGGACCAAAGAACAAATAGCATCTATCCAGGCACCAACCCTGGTAGTCATCGGCGATCATGATCTGGCCACTCCTGAGCACGCCGCCGAAATGTCCCGCCTTTTACCTCACGGTCAGCTGGCTATATTGCCGGGGCACCATGGCGAGTATTTTGGCGAAGCCTTTTTCCCGAACGCCAGCAACAAAAAGGTCGAAAGTTTTAGCATGATAGTTGAGGATTTCCTTACAACATCTAATTAAGGAAATATTGAACACCAAACAGGGAATACTGAATAATGAAGTAAAAAATCGGTGTTGGGCATTTAAAATACAACATTAAACCACTCTAAATCAAAACTATAACAACATGTCATTTCAAGGATACCTGACCACCATCAAAGCCAAGACCGGCAAAGATGCCGCGGATTTCAGAAAACTGGCCGAAGAAAAAGGCTTTACCAAAAACGGCGAGCTCAAAGCCAAAGCCGGCGATATTACCAACTGGCTTAAAGCTGATTTTGAGCTGGGCCACGGTCATGCCATGGCCATCTACGCATTGCTCAAAGGCATCAAGAACGAGAGCAGCCAATAAAACGGCGACCAACATATACATCCTGCCACCATGCCCGTTTTTTCACGGGCATTTTTGTTGCTGAAAAACTTTTTAAACCTTAAATTTTAACAATTTGGCCAAAAACGGGGTAAAAAGGAGCAAAAATTAATTCAAAAAAATCGATTTTAACACTTTTTAACAAATTTCAACGCGATTTTGAGCTGTTTTAAAAACTTTAAAAAGTATTAAATTACAGACTATCAAATAACCATATACAAACAGATCGATTTTTGGGCCTAATTTCCCTTAATCAAGCAGCCCGGTTTTCTCTTCTTTTTGGGAAGAAAGAACCGGGCTGAGTATAGGTATAAAGATACCGAAAATTGGGGAGAATAAAAAATCAACTCTAAGGTCATGCCGAATTTATTTCGGCATCCCATAAGCCTGAGGGATCCTGAAACAAGTTCAGGATGACGGATTTAATTATTGAATTAGTGAGTTAGTGAATTATTGAATTGGGTTTTAATTAAACAAGTCTCCTTTTTCTTCCCAGTCAGCAGATAAGCTTCGGGCGAAAGCGGGCAGAACAATGCTGGGTGATGCGGCTGTAAGGGCATTGCGAACCTTACCTGAAGCGCGGGATAATGAGCGAACGTAGTGGAGGTAAGGTTTAGCAGCCCGCGGTTCTGTCCGGTTTGCGGGGCAAAGGTTATGAGCGCAAAGAAGCATTTCTGCTGAAGCGTTTTTGATTACTTTTGTCGCGACAAAAGTGACTGGCTCTCCCGCAGCCAAGAGTAGGTATACGCCATGTCCTTAAGCTCTGCAAATCGGGGATTGCCACGCTATCGCTCACAATGACGTAATATAGAGATTAAGCTCCCATTTTTCCACATTCATTGTACCAACCGCCCCATTTATCTAACTTTCACCCCTCAAATTAATTTTGAGCGCCATCCTGTACATGAAAGTTATCATTGCCGAAAAACCATCCGTAGCCCGCGAAATTGCCAAAGTGTTTGGCGCTACCACCAAAAAGGATGGGTATATGGAAGGCAAGGGTTATACCTTTACCTGGGCTTTTGGTCACCTTTTGCAGCTGGCCCCCCCGCAGGAGTACGGCTTTTACGGCTGGAGCGTTCAAAACCTGCCTATGCTGCCGCCCAAGTTTAAGCTCAGCATCCGCAAAGTTAAAACCAAGAATGGCATTGTTGATGATCCATCGGTAAAAAAACAATTAGATACCATCAAGGCCCTGTTTGACGAAGCTACCGAGATCATCGTAGCAACGGATGCCGGGCGCGAAGGTGAGCTCATCTTCCGCTACATTTATTATTACCTCAAATGCAAGAAGCCTTTTAAAAGGCTCTGGATCTCATCGCAAACAGATGAAGCGATTAAAGAGGGTTTCCGCAACCTGAAACCTGGCTCTGATTATGATACCCTGTTCAATTCGGCACATTGCCGTTCCCAGTCGGATTGGCTGGTGGGCATGAACGCCACGCAGGCACTCAGCATTTCGGCGGGTACCCGCGCGGTGCTTTCGCTGGGCAGGGTGCAAACGCCTACACTGGCCATGATCTGCTCGCGATACCTCGAAAACAAGAACTTTGTGCCACAGCTGTATTACCAGGTGAGTATCCAGGTAGATAAGGACGGCCAGGTTTTCCGGGCCATATCTACCGAAAGTTTCAAAACCACCGAAGAGGCCCAGGCCGTGGTGGATAAGGTGGAGGATGTGCCATCGGGTTTCCCTAATGGTGGGCACATTGTAAGTGTGGAGGCCAAACCCCGCAAGGAACCACCGCCGCTGCTGCACGATTTGAGCAGCCTGCAGCAGGAAGCCAATAAACGCAAAGGTTTTACGGCCGATCAAACGCTTGGTCTGCTGCAAACGCTATATGAGGGCAAGCTGGTTACCTATCCGCGTACCGGCAGCCGCTATATTGGCGATGATGTATTTGCTACCGTACCGGAATTAATAGAAAAATTTAACGAACACCCCGAATTTGGCAAACAAGCCTCTTTTTTGGCCACGGTAAAGCTCAACAAGCGCAGCGTGAACGCCAAAAAAGTGACGGATCACCACGCGATATTACCCACCGGCGAAAAACCCTACCAGCTATCGGGCGATCTACAGGCCATTTACGACCTGGTAGCCGCGCGTATGTTGGAAGCTTTTCACCAAGAATGTATCAAGGAGATCACCAAGATCACCGTGCAATCGGGCTCGCTGTTTACCGCCAGCGGCACGGTGATCAGCTCGGCAGGCTGGCGATCAGTGCTGAACGACCCTGACGAGGAAAAGAAGGACGAAGAAAACGCGAGTCTGCCCAAAGTACAACGGGACGAGCGCCTGCCTATCCCCGAAAAAGCATTATTGGAGAAACAAACCAAGCCCAAACCGCTGTACAATGAAGCATCGCTGTTAAAAGCGCTGGAAACCGCGGGTAAGGAAATTGAGGACGAAGAGCTGCGCTACGCCATGAAGGATAGCGGCCTGGGTACACCTGCCACCCGTGCATCCATCATCGAAACCCTCATCAAACGCGATTACATCACCCGCGAAAAAAAGAACCTGGTTCCTACAACAACCGGGCTCAGCGTATACAACGTAGTTAAAGATCAAAAAATAGCCCAGGCCGAACTGACCGGCAACTGGGAAAAACGGTTGGAAGAGATCCGCTCCGGTGCTTCTGTTGATGATTTTCAACAGGAGATCAAAACCTATACCCGCAACATTACCCAGGAACTGCTGCAAGCCGGCAAAAGCCTGATGGCGGCTCGCAAAGAAGTCGCCCCGACCCAGCCTGCTCCAAAGGAGAATGCATAAGAAAACCTGAGCTCCTCTATGCAGTCGCTCGGCTCCAGCCCGAAGGTGTTGGGAAGAAGAAAAAGTTGTCATTTCGACGAGGTACGAGGAGAAATCTTATACGTCGAGATAAGCAAATCGTACAAGATTTCTCTTCGCCCTCCCGCCCAGGCCTCAGCTTCTGCTCATCGAAATGACAACGTTTGGTATAAATTTATGTCTTCCCAACACCTGTCGGCATGAGCCGAGCGACTGCGGATAATGTGATGTTTTTACTTTTTATGATCGACAAACAATTACCCCTAATTTTTATTTTCTTTGTTTAAAGTATATTAATAATGATACCCTGTTATAAACCCATCCGCATCACATTTATCCTGTTTCTGCTATTGATCTGTAGTAAAAACCTATTTGCCCAAATAGACAGTGTTACGGTGAATAACGACAAAACAGTGGTATTAACCTCCAAAGCATTAGGCGAGAAACGGGGTATTTGGATACACTTGCCTGCCGATTATAACACTACCTCAACTACCTACCCTGTGTTATATCTGCTTGATGGCGACAGTCATTTTAAATACGTTTCGGAGGCGGTTGAATTTCTGTCGGATTACGACCGTAACCGGATGCCGCAAATGATTGTAGTGGCTATTTTAAATGTGGATCGCACCCGCGATTTTACGCCCATTCATTCCCTGCTTTTTGATGGCAAAGTAGATACTACAAGGATGGGCAAAACAGGCGGTGGACCTAAATTTCTGCAATTCATCAAGAACGAGCTGGTGCCTTATATCGACAAAAATTATCGTACCGAGCCTTATCGTATCCTTTCGGCACACTCTTTAGGCGGCATATTTGCCCTCTATACCAAGGAGGCCGCTCCCGATCTTTTTCAGGCCAATATTTTGATCAGTCCGGCAATTTACGGTGGCAATACAAAAATTCTGACCGATTTTGCTCCGTTCCTGCAAAGTCACCAGCAGTTGAAGGGAAAAACCTTTATTACCATCGGGAACGAGGACAGGCAAAAGGTAGATTCGCTGATGCTGGTATTAAAAACCACCGCCCCAGCCTCCTTTACCTGGAAATTTGAGCAGTACCCTGAAGAAAATCATTTTTCGGTTACCTATAAAAGCGTTTATGATGGCCTGCGCTTCATTTATAAAAACTGGTTTATTGACTATTACAGCAATGTTAAAATGTCCATGGCAGATATAAATAGCCATTTCGGCAGGTTATCCGACGAGTTTGGCTATACGATGAGCCCGAGCGAAGGTTTCCTGAACAGCTGCGGTTACCAGCAATTGAATTTAAAAAACATAGAAGAAGCCATTGACATATTTAAGGAAAATACACAAAGGCACCCCACATCTTTCAATACCTATGATAGCCTGGGCGAAGCTTATATGAAACATGGTGATAAAGCCCTGGCTATCAAAAACTACAAAAAATCGATCGAACTGAACCCTAACAACACTGGCGGAAAAGAGATGTTAAAGCAGCTGGAGGGTAAATAGTTGATGAAACGACAGCTATCTTAAAAAGGGTGTCATACTGATGTTTTTCAAGTTCCCTCCCCACGGGAGGGGTGCGGTTGGTTGTGCAGTGGCAGGGAGGGGTTTATGCGAGCGACAGATTTACGACACGACGAAACCCCTTCCTCCCCTTCCCGAGGGAAGGAATCGCACACGCCCCGACTTTTAAAATAAAGCAAAATCTTCGCACTCGTTCAGCTATTTTTCAGTTGCCAATTGCCCGGGTAAGTCGCTTTATCTTGTGTTAGTATGTTACCAATTGGGTATTACCCCTAATTTTGAGTTTCTTTGTTCAAAGCAAATGCAGGCTATTCAGTAATTAAAAATGGAAGCAACCAAACCAATTGCCGTTAATGGCCTGTTCAAAAACAAAAGTTGGGGAAGCATTACCTTTTTTATCATCGTTATCCTTTTGCTTTTGCCCAATCTTTTTACTCCTTTAAGATTGAATAACGATGGTATAAGGTACCTGAAAATCGTAGAATATCTTACCGGCAACCTCGGCCCCAACAGTGATGCCGCTCATGATTTTTTCCCGCATGGATACCCTCTATTCTTATTAGCACTTAGCAGGCTGCATCTGTTAAGCCCGCTATCCATCACTTTGATCAATATGGTATCGATGCTGCTGGCGTCATCCCTGTTGGCCATACTTCTGAAAATAGAAAATCGCCTGGTTTTTATGGCACTAACCATGCTCTCGGCCATCAATGTAAAACAATTTACGCTACCTATAGCGGATGAACTTTTTACCCTGCTGTTTTTAGCCAGTATTTACCTGTGGACAAGCGTTTTTAAAAAACACTGGTTGTACATTATTCCCGCATTAGCCGCAACCCTGGTTAGTTTATATGTGCGCACAGCAGGCATAGCATTGGTTATAGGAATATTACTATACCTGGTTTATTTAAATAAGGGCATATTATTCGGACAAAAAAAATTACTGTGGATATGGTTGTGCAGCGTTATTATTGTCCTGGCTGCTTTTGTATCTCAACTTCCGCTGATTGAAAAAAGAGTGGCTTATATCAGTCAGCTAAACCTGGGCATGATGGCTCATCACCCGGCATCCATATTTGACCGCCTGGCCATACATTTTAAAGAGCTTGGCGAAATCATGACCAACATACCATACAGTAAGCTATCAACGGTAATAAATCCTGCCGCGAGCAACTATTTATTGATAGCGACAGGTTTGCTGATGTGTTTTATCCTTTACAAAGTAGTTGTAAACCGCCAATTAGTGAATACTCCTGCATTTTGGGTATTTACGGTTTACCTGTTGATGATTTTTCTTTGGCCCTTTTATGACGCGCGTTTTTTAACACCGTTAGTCCCCATACTCATTTACTCGGTATTTTATTACTTCGGCAGCATGCTTAAACCGGTATATATCAAATATGGTTATGCCTGCATTTTTGTGTTGTTCGGATTTTTGAGCCTTGTCTATTCCGCTGCCTTATCATTAAGTAATACGTTTTTTTTAAAACATTATGGCTCCGATGCATCATTAACAGATAAATACAGGATACATTTTAGCAAGCAGCAAAAAAACACACCCAACCCGCCACATTATAGTATCGATACAGATGAGGTTCTGTTTTTGTTAGAAAAATATGATGGCAAACCCTTGCTACCGAAGATTGATGGCAATTAAATGCGGTGTTATCAATTAAATGATTAAAAACCGTCGTCTTAAAACCGGATATATAATGGTCTTAGCAAAAATGCCGGCGTTAACCAACCCTGTGGATGGTTTAAAAAATGAATAAAATTGAATAAATGGCATTTTTTGCCATTTGATTTCTACTAAATCGTTATAGTTGGTAATTTTTTTATCAAAAAGATAATTACCGCCTATTGTACTATAAATTTTTTTTATATACTTGCGCCATCTATAAGGTAAGCATCCTGCTTACTTATTGTGATAAGGTTTAGGTTGAAAGTCCCCGGCGGCGAGCGCTTTGGGGACTTTCGTTTTAAACAGTGTTTCAAAAATATTGCATACATACTTTACGGGTATTATCTCAGTGTTAAGTTTTAACTTATCTTGATAAATATTAACACCGGGGCCTAATAATGCCTTAAACTCCCTACATTTGAAATAAGTATCCTATATTTATGGTAATACTAAACCTGCTATACCTATGACGCTGGTCTTAAAAACGTATCTTTTTTATTTCCTTTTATTATTCAGTTTATTATTTAGTATCTCATCACGGGCGCAATCGGGCCTTCAGCAACTGGACGATCGGATCATGATCGATCTGCAAGATCACCGCACACCAGAGCAAACCGGTGTATTCATGTTCCTGTCGCGCACACATTTATATGGTGATATTGGCGTTCCTGTAGGCTTGCTGGCGGCAGGTGTGATCAGCAATGATAAACAAATGCGGCAAAACTCTTTATATGTGGCCAGCAGTACGGCATTATCGGCCGGGCTCACGTATTTGATCAAACACATTGTTAAGAGGCCGCGCCCTTTTATACAAAATATTAATATTGTGCCGGTTTACCGGGCGGGCAGTACCTCTTTCCCTTCGGGGCATACGTCCAGCAGCTTTGCTACTGCTACTGCCCTTTCCAGGGCTTATCCAAAGTGGTATGTGATTGCGCCCGCATTTTTGTGGGCGGGCTCGGTAAGTTATTCGCGTATGTACCTCGGAGTACATTACCCTACCGATGTTGCAGCAGGAGCCACTTTGGGCGTGGGATCGACTTTTATGTTGCAATCGTTAAAAAAATAACACCCAGTTACAAGGAATTTAACCATAAAGCAACAACACCATTGCCAACTACGTAGAAATACGGTATAAAAAATTCAGGTACTTATACGCTTACCCACTTCAATGCCATCCTATAAATTTGTTATATAAAACTAAACACTACTATGGACGAGATTCAAACTCTAAAATTTTTCTGGTTAAAATACGAGACCAGCGCCATCCGGAATATGATAGCTAACTCCCCCGGTATTGATAATTTTGTGTTCTCTTATTTTTTTTCCAGCACTACCGATGATAGTAAACCACTGCAGCTGATCGCATACGGACATATGTCGCCGGCCAATCAATACAGCAGCTATTATGATACATTGGAAGATTATAACAACAACGCTTTAGAGTTGAGCGGTCCGCTTGTTATGAGTAATAACGTAATATCACTTGCCGCTATGCTATTGCTTATCGATACCACTGACCCCGATGGCGATAAACCAGATTACCTGGTATTTATACCGGATGTTAACGATAGCCATCATGTTTATTATGATGTTGACCGTTATAAGAGAACCGGCTCAGGTGATATCGTATTGCCTGGTAACCCGGTAACCGATCCGATCAACACGAATCCGTCACCACCCGCAACCTTTAACTAAACTACCTGACCATATTCCCGAATGTTTAAAGTATTTCAGATCGTTATTGACTGGTCAGAAGTTTGGGCGCTCTTAATACCTATATCCTTATTACTATTTAGAAAACAGCCGGCTTTACTTAAGCCGGTTGTTTTTTACGTTTGTATAGCGCTTTTTATTAACCTGGCCATCGACTTAACCTGGAAGATCCGGACCATTTTACCTGCCAAATACAATTCCAATAACTATCTGTACAATCTGCATTCCATTATACGTTTCTTTTTATTCAGCACATTTTTTATACGGCTAAAACAACCCTTTTTAACAACTATAAAAAAAATTATTCCGTTTTGTTTCCTGGCCTTTGTGATCATCAATTTTTGTTTTTACGAAAACTTTTTTGATTACTGGAAACTGAGCAGCCGCCTGCTATCGGTTGAGGCCATTTTGCTTTTGTTTTACACCTTACAATACTATTTATTTAAGATAAATGACAGTCCGGAGGTTAACATTTTTAATTCCGACTTCTGGATAGTTACCGGTTTAGGCATTTATGTTACTATTAATTTCTTTATATTTCTTTTATACAACGAGTTAACCATACGTATGGAGCATTTTGCCATTAGCTTATGGAATGCGCATAACATTTCGTACGTAATTTTTAACTTGTTTATAGCCAAAGGTTTTTATGAATCAAGGGAGCACTGATATTCGATTGTTACTGGTAGTGGGGATTGCCGCCATGTTGATGCTTTTTATAAGCCTGTTACTCATTTTTATATTTACGCAACGTAAAAAACTACAGTTTCAAAATGAGCTGCAGGCTATGCAAAACGCGCAGAAAAACCAGCTGATAGAAGCGGCTGTAAGAAGCGAAGAAATTGAACGCCACCGCATTGCCGAAGAACTGCATGACGAGGTAGGTGCCATACTGGGGGCATCAAGCCTCCATTTTAACAGTGTCAGGATAGAAGACCCCGACGAAAGCAATCAAAGCATTTATCAAAAAGGCAAAGATCTGCTTGACGAGGGCATCAACAAAATCAGGGGCTTGTCGCACAGTCTGCATTCCAACATATTGCAGGAGTTTGGTTTAAATGAGGCCCTGAGCCACTTTTGCGGTAAAATATCTCATGAATCTGTTGTTGAGATCAGCGTAACCCTCGATCCCAGTTACCCAACCCAGGTAGGGCAAAACGACATCAGCATTTACCGCATAGTACAGGAGCTTATCAACAATATAAATAAACACGCCAAAGCCACAAAAATATTTGTGCGCTCTATTTATTTAAATAAAACGTTGATGATCACCTTAACACATAACGGGAAGGGGCTTACACAATCGCATTTTGAGGAACTTCGGTTTAAAAAAGATGGTCTGGGCTTAAAAAATATACAAAACCGGATAATTCTGCTCAAAGCCGATCTTAAGTTTTCCCATCATGCCGGAGGGTATGCTATCGATATTTCCGTACCGGTCGACTAGAATAAACCTTTAGTTAATCAGATCGCTCCTTTTGTTAATCATTGTAAAAAAAAGTATTCAGACTATTCATTTTTTTAATTAAAAGCGCAAATACTGCGTTTACAGCCGTTAATAACATTCCATGCTTTTTTTTCGTAAAAGTTTAATTATTTTTACGGCATACCCCTATTATGATGCCCAAAATAAAAATAGCCATAGCTGATGATTATACTATATTCAGAGATGGGCTAAAAGTAGGATTTGATCAGGATGAAAATCTGGAGGTTGTACTTGAAGCAGAGAATGGCGAAGAGCTGCTGGAGCAAATAAACTTATACAACCAGATGTTATTTTGATGGATCTGAAAATGCCCATTATGGGTGGAATAGAAGCCACCAGGTATATACGCAAAAAATATAAGCACATTAAAATATTAATAGTAACCATGTATGATGAGGCCAGGTTTATTATACACCTGATGGAAAACGGAGCCAATGGCTACCTGCTTAAAAATGCCGAATCAAAAGAGATACGCAGGGCCATTTATCTGGTTCATGAGGATGGATATTATTTTAATGATATTGTAAGCAAAGCGTTGTTAAAAAAATTGACATCATTATCCCGGTCAATTCATTTAAACTAGCTGACTATTATTAAAATAACATTTTAACCTTATTAAACATACCTGATATAATACCGACATACAGCTCTCGGAATATTTTTTTTACTATTTTTTACAGAAAATTAATTATTTTTAAGGCCTTCAACCTAAACAATAATGCAAAAAATAAAAGTAGCTATAGCCGATGATTATGCCATATTCAGAGATGGGTTAAAAGTAGGCCTTAACCGGGATAAAAACCTGGAAGTAGTACTTGAAGCAGATAATGGCGAAGAATTATTACAACAGATTGAACTTATACAACCTGATGTTATTTTAATGGACCTGAAAATGCCGATTATGGATGGCATGGAAGCTACCCGGCACATTCGCAAAAAATATGATAACATTAAAATTCTGATCGTAACCATGTACGATGAGGCCAAGTTTATCATCCACCTGATGGAAAACGGCGCCAACGGCTACCTGCTCAAAAATGCCGACCCCAAGGAGATCCGCAAGGCTATCTACTCTGTTCATGAAGATGGCTATTACTTTAACGATATTGTTAACAAGGCCTTATTAAAAAAGCTGGTGATCAAAGGCAATGTTAAACCATCATTTAACCAGGACATTGAATTTTCTGAACGCGAACTGGATGTTTTGAAAATGATATGTAACGAAAAAACTGCTACCGAAATAGGTACAGAGCTATTTTTAAGCCCGCGCTCTGTTGAAGGCATCAGGCAACGCATTATTGAAAAGGTTGGTGTGCGTAATACAGCCGGCCTGGTGATGTTTGCCGTTAAAAATGGTGTGATATAACACCTTCTGTTATTCCTATAATTTTCATCACAAAATACATTTAGGCGGTTATGCTTCTGTAACCGCCTAAATTTACTTGCGTTTTTGCTGCATTTTCCGAAGTATTAATCTAGTAATCCTATAGTCTTTAAGGTTTACCACCAGCCAAAACAAGCTATTTCGGGCTAAAAAAGACAACTATCTGCAAAACAGGCCATTGCTTACAACTTATAATACTACGTGAAAATACCCGATATCACGAATAAGTATTTCTACTGTGGCAAAACGCGCCGCCGCTCCCGTACTTTATGTTGTGCAATGAAGCTTCAAAGAAGGCACAAAAACTAAATTATTTACATCTAATCAAAAAAAACAACAAAATGGCAAAGTTAAGTTTAACCCAGGCAGAATTAGCTGCCCTTGACGCATTGATCGCTGAATTAAAAGGTGACAACAAAACAGTAGAAGCTGAAGTAGGTTCAGCTGCATTTATCGCTGCTATAGCTAAAACAGCTATTGCCGCTACTAAAGTAGCCGTTAAAGCAACTCCGGTTGTTGCCGACGTTGCTCAAGTAGCTACAGCTTTTATTGGAGCTAGTGCAGCTAACGATGAAGTTAGCAAATCGCTGGATGCTCATGCAAAAGAAGGTTTATCATTAGATAAACTAATTGAGCTTCGCAAAAAATTCAACTAATTAAACCTATAAAGGAGAGCATCGGCCAATGCTCTCCTTTCTTTAATCATTAAATAAATAAAATTATGATGGCAAAATTAGATGCGGCTGTTATCTATGAAACCATAGTAACAGTTTTCCTGGCCTTTTGGTTTTTGATAACCATCGTTTGCCAGTTTAGAGATAGCGTATTATCAAACTTTTTTAAACATAAGGTAGATATATTCGGTTTGATCCCTTTGTGGACATTTTTTGCTCCACATCCCGGCAAAAGGGATTATCACCTCCTGTATCGCGATAAAATTACCGAAGATAATTACAGCGAGTGGCATGAGATCGACATCACCGAAGAACGTAGCTTTTGGTCGTGGTTATGGAACCCCGAAAAGCGCGACAAAAAGATATTGTCAGATGTAGTGCAAAGCCTGGTAACTATGATACCAACGTACCGCAAAGAAGAATTGGGCCTTAACCTGCTTATGTTTTCGATGCCCTATATCATTGTATTGCATGCTGTAAGTCAGCGGCAAAAACAATCAGCCGAGGTGTCCCGTCAGTTTATGCTGGCCGAAACATCGGGCTATCAAAAAGAAACAGACCCCGCCCTGGTATTACTATCCGTTTTTCACCAAATATAAAACAGCCATGATATCATTTAACAATACCACGCAGCTTATACTCCTTATCCTGAGCGTTGGCGTATTCATATCGGCCCTGGAGTATATCAAAAAAATTCAAGTGTTCTCATCAAACGGACTGCTCTCGTGGAACGTGATGCAACTTAGATGGACCCAACAAGATCAAAAACCATTATTAAAACCGCTTTCCAAATTATTTAATGAACGTGGACTGGCAGCCTTATTTGTTATTCGTTGCCTGCTCATTATTTCACTGTTATTTTACCCACTGCAATCAACCATGGGTTGGGTACTGTTAAGCCTGTTAGGGTTGAGCCTGCTGATCAGCTCGTTGATCACCTATTACGGCAGCGACGGATCTGACCAGATGACCATTCTAATTGTTATTACTCTGGTTGCATGCAATTTGCCGGGCCTCGGTACACCCAAACTTGCCGAAATTGGCTTGTGGTTTATCGGCCTGCAAGCCTGCCTGTCATACACCGTAGCGGGTATTGCCAAACTGGTATCGGCCGAGTGGCGCGCCGGAACAGCCGTTAAGGACGTATTTTCGACAAAAACCTATGGCTCCAAGAAAGCTACCCTATTTCTTCAAAAATATCCGGCGGCTAATGGCTTTCTGTGCTGGAACGTGATGATCATGGAAACCTTATTTCCGCTGTGCTTGTTTTTACCCTGGCAGTATGCGATGATCTTCCTGATATGGGGTTTTACATTCCATTTCCTTACCGCGCTTATTATGGGTCTTAATTCCTTTTTCTGGGCATTTATGGCTACTTATCCGGCGCTTTACTTTATTAATCATCAAATGCCATGGCACCTGTTTTAGATAACCGTAAGGATATCATTCTGTTTGATGGGGTGTGCAATTTCTGCAACAGCTATATCAACTATGTAATAGCCCATGATAAGGCCGACAGGTTTGCATTTGCCCCCTTACAGAGCTATACGGCGGTACGCATGGCGGCCAGGTTTGGGATTGATTTCCAGGAATTGAACAGCGTTGTGGTGATCCATGGCGATGAGGTTTATACCGAAGCCGCCGCCGTGATCCATATTATTAAAAAACTGAGTAGCATTTGGCTGCCGCTGGCCTACCTGGCCCAACTGGTACCCACATCCATCGGCAACCGGATCTACCGGTCATTCGCGCAGAAACGGTACAATTTGTTTGGGCAGTCGGCAACCTGTATGGTGCCTACTGCACAGGTAAAACATAAATTTTTAAGCTAGATACACCTATTATTTAAATCATCAACCACCATTAAAATTCATTTAAGTATGAAAGATCAAAACGCCAGTGTGCAATCAGATGCATATGAGTATGCATGGAAATTTTTAAAAGTAGCAATTGAATTTCATAAAGATCCTAAAAACGCAGATATATTGAGTCCTACACAGAATCAATATACAAACTTCCCGGCAGGGTATAAATTAGTAGCAAACATCGTGATGAACGATACTATTTATGCCAATTTACCCATTCCAGCTTATTATGGTTTTATAGCTGCTGAAACTGCTAACAGTAAGAACATTGTTGTTGCTATCCGTGGAACTCAAACCAATCTGGAATGGGACATCGATGCCAAAACCGCGCTTGTAGATTTGCAACCTGAAAACCCGAAGGCAGGCAAAGTAGAAAAGGGCTTTTTAAAACTATACAACAGTCTCCAACTTTGGGCTCCGGGAACGAATGTTGAGACTAATCTGGGGAACCTAGGATACAATAATATAACCATGATTGGCCACAGCTTGGGATCGGGCATAGTAACTTTATATGGCGCGCACCTGGCTGCAGTTAAAAAAAGCAATGTAATTATTCATACCCTGGCTTCGCCACACGTCGGCAATAAGGATTTTGTTGATTATTACAGCTCTGTTGTCAAAGACAGCAACAGTCATCGCTTTTACAACATACTGGATAAAGTTCCTAACCAGCCTCAAGATAAAGATCAAAATTACAAGCACGTTCCGGGAGGCTATCCGCTTAAGCCTGATTTCCATGTAAACAATACCGACAAATGCAACCATTCGTTTGATACCTATTTATATCTGCTGGAGGGCAATTCTAAAACAGCCATATTGGATCTGGAATGTCGTGCTTAATAAGATCTACATAAATTAAAAACAACACATGATAAGCTGACAAATCTGCTTTGCACGTGGTAGCAAATTATACCACCACGCGCATGGCAGAACTGCACAATAAGATAATCACTTCTATCAAAAAAATTAAATTATGAAAAATCAAAACCTTAGCGCTACCGTACCACCAAGCGCGCTCCAGTATGGCTTTTTTGTAAAAGCAGCAATTGACGTTTATACCCTTTATCCAACAGTACTGAGCCCCACCCAGGATCAATATCCAAGCTTTCCGGCCGGATATACCTTATTGGCCAACATCCAGATGAACGATTTTTTCGGGACCGATAAAACCACCGTTTATTTTGGTTTTATAGCCGTTGATAATGCCAACCCAACCAGCATTGTTGTGGCTATCCGCGGAACAAAAAGCATCATGGAATGGTGGGATGATTTCCAGGTTTTACCAACACCCTGCCCATTTGCACCCAACTCGGGTAAAGTAGAAAGTGGCTTTTTAGAGCTTTATAGCAGCCTCCAGGTTTCTGCTCCGGGAAGTACAGGCAACACCATTGCCCTGAGAGAAACCGTACTTACAGGCCTAAATAGCGAATTTGACCTGGGTAAATACAAACAGGTAACCATGGTTGGTCATAGCCTGGGATCGAGCCTGGCAACTTTATATGGTGTAGACATGGCTGCCAAAAACCCAGACAAGGCAGTATCCATTTACACCTTCGCTTCGCCATGTGTTGGTGATCAGGATTTTGTTAATTATTACAATACCATCATTCACGAAAGCTACCGAATTTACAACGAACCGGATATCGTTCCTAAATCGTTGTTATTACTGGGCTATAGCCACGTTCCGGTAGGCATTGAGGTAAACTCGCTGCTATTTCCATGGATAAAACAAACCATAGGCTGCTTCCATTCATTGGGCACGTATTTATTCCTGGTGGGTGGCCAGGCAAGCCTTGTAGGTGCTCCATGCACCGTTACTGCACCATAACAACTACATTAATAATGTAACAGCACAAAAATTTCAACCATGAAAAATCAAAAATTTGGCGTTATGCCCCCATCCGCTTTGGATTATGGGTATTTTGTAAAGGCCGCTTATGACGTTTACAATGCTTTGCCTGATGTATTGAGCCCTACCCAGGATCAGTATCCTGAATTCCCGAGCGGCTATCGTTTGCTTTTCAACATCCAGATGAGCAATTTCTTCGGACCTGTCTTAAAGCCGGTTTATTTTGGATTTGCCGCTATCAACCTGTCAAACCCCTCCAGCATTGTTATTGCCATACGCGGTACTATAGGCTGGATGGAATGGTGGGACAACCTGCATGCCTATCCGGTGCCATGCCCGTTTGCACCTAACTCAGGTAATGTTGTAGCAGGCTTTTTAGATCTGTATAACAGTTTGCAGATCCTGATACCCGGGGCCTCGTCATCTGAAAAAGCCATCGCCTTGAGCGAAACCGTGGTTCCGGGTTTGAAAAGCGTATTTAACCTGGACAATTATACCCAGGTAACCGTAGCCGGACACAGCCTTGGAGCAAGCCTGGCAACTTTATATGGGTTACATATGGCAGCTGCTAATAACAAACGGTCGGTTGCTATTTATACCTACGCGTCGCCATGTACCGGCAATGCCGATTTTGTAAAATATTACAATACCGTTATTTCTGAAAGCTACCGTATTTATAACGAGCCCGACGTGGTGCCTAAAATTTTGCTATGGCTGGGATATAGTGCCGTACCTGTAGGTTTCGAGCTCAATTCTTTGCTCGATCCGAACGTAAAACAATCTATAGGGTGCTACCATTACCTCACCACTTATCTATACCTGTTAGGCGCGCCGGCCAATATTCTGGGTACCTGCGCAACAACCTAAGCCCTTAATTTATCTATATATAATACCTACCCGTGAAAAGCAAAAGCCCGTAAATGGAAACATTTATGGGCTTTGTTATTAACACACAATTCATGATGGCTTAAACCTGAGTTTGCAGTGTAATGCTATTATTAGATCAAAAAGATGCGTATCTCCTTCCCCAAAAAAATGTTCCAGCATTTTTATACCTGTCCGCTTGATCTGTTGGAAGAAGAACTATCCCGTTCATCTATCCGGATGAAGTTGCAGGAAGTCCCTAAAACCGACCAGGACCGCGCACTGTATCAAAACGAGCTTGACCGCCTGAGCGTGCTGAAATACATCAACCAGTTACGTAAAGGCAAGCTAAGCCGTGAAGACTTTGGCCAGAAGGTGGAATTGGCTGATAACCCAGCGTAAAAGATTCCAAAATTTCCAAACACTTCCGTTTTATACAATTCCGTCGGTTTTATTCTTCATTTATTTGTATTGCTTATTTAAAAGTTAACTGAATGTAATAAGACATGTATTTAACAGTCAAACAGTTATTTTGCTTAACTTTATAATAGATTGTTTGGGACAGATAAATCATCCTTCGGGATATATTGCATAAACAATAGATGATATTTAAAGAATTTGCACCGGCCGAGCGGCTTAATCCATATATTAAATGCTTGTATTTTTACGAGTCGGATTCGGCTGTGAACTATGATGATATCGTATTCCCAAGCGGTAATACTGAAATAATTTTCAACCTGGGGCAAGGCCATTGGCAGGCCAAAAAGGGTGGCGCTTTTTATACCACCCCTCCTATTGAGCTCTGGGGACAGATCACCAAACCATTATCCATCAAATCAATTGGCCAAAATACCATGATGGGTGTACGCTTCTATCCCCACTCGGCCGCTTATTTTTTTAATGAAAGCGTTGCCGAATTTAACAACGAGGTTGTTGATGCCACCGACCTGATGGGAGCCTCCTTAAAAATCCTTTATGCCCGCCTGCTCGACCTTAACGATCTGGAGAAAAGATTAGCTCTAATAGAAGAGTATTTATGGAGCAGATTGGTTCTGTTTGAAAAAAAGCACAGCAAGATCAACTTCATTGGCCAAATTGTGCATAGTTTATATAAAGGCAATTCCGGCAACGAAAAAATAGAGGATATCTCCTATCGTAACAATATATCGGCACGTTACCTCAATATGTTGTTTTCGCAATACACCGGGCTGCCGCCTAAATTATTCTGCAAAATAAACCGCTTTCAGCACAGCCTGAACCTGGTGAATAACAACGGACAAAACCTAACCAATATAGCCTATGAGTCGGGGTATTTTGACCAGTCGCACTTTATAAGGGAATTTAAATCGTTCACGGGTATAACACCCAATTCTTTTGCCGCGCAGGCATCGCCTATTAACCAGGTACTGGCTGGTAATTAATATTCATTTGCTATTTGATAGTCGGGCTTCCCATCCCACAAGAAAGGTATGGTAAACTCGTGCAATGACAGAATTAAGTTTAAAAGCATGGGATATGCGCGATTCTCTCCATTTGGAAAGAGTAGAGCGGAGTTTTATACAGGCTATCTGACGAATATCTATTCCGTTCCCACTGCATGACGTCATTATTTAGGAATACTCCGTAGGAGTAAAAGCTTTGTAGCAAACAAATAATAAGCATTTAGCATGCCCGTAGGTATGCAACCTGAGTATAGTACCTACGGCACTGAGTGTGAATTGGCTTTTTTCTACAAAGCTTTAACCCCGATGGGGTTTGCAAAATCGCTTGCTTAATAACATTATCCCTTTCCAGTGAAGGAACGGCACCATCAATGTCTTTCAATTTAATGGTTTCTGAAGTTCATTCTAAAAAGCATTCATTGCCGATTTGTACAATTTCCGGGGCTCAGCACCTCATAATTTTGTATCAAACAACAATTAAAAAATCAACAAAAATGAAATTAGCAAAAAACCCAGAAGAAGTGCACGCTACATTGGCGAACGCTTTTAACACCGGAGATGTAAACACTGTATTAAGTATGTATGATGTTAGCGGCATTATTGTACCTGAACCAGGCAAACCTGTTTCGGGAAAACAAAACTTTGAAGAAGCCATCAAAGGCATATTATCCATTAAAGGTACAATGGATATCAAAACCGTTTACTGCATCCAAACCGGCGATACGGCTTTGGGCCGCTCTGAATGGAGCATTACCGATAATGGCGAGGTTAAAATAAGCGCCAAAGGAATTGAAGTAATGAAACAACAAGCTGACGGCAGCTGGAAAATTTTATTCGACCATGCCTTCGGCGCCGAAACTGATCTTGTAGCCTGATATCAGCAGCAATTACAAAAAAGGCCGGCAAATTTGCCGGCCTTTTTTGTTTTAATGATAGCACTTCCGATTTGTACAATTTCCGGATAGCCAGCTACCCTAAATTTGTATCAACAACAATAAAATAAGATCATGAAAAATAAATTTGAAGCCTTTGTAGCCCTTCATCAGCAAGCAGAACCGCTATTAATAGGCAACGCCTGGAATGTACAAAGTGCCAGGGTATTTGAGCAAAAAAATTTTAAAGCGATAGCCACATCCAGTTTATCTGTAGCAGAAACTTTGGGTTATGAGGACGGGCAGGATATGCCTTTTGAGGATTACCTGTTTGTAGCGAAACATATCGCGGCATCGGTATCACTACCTTTCTCTGTCGACCTGGAAGGCGGTTATGGTGATACTCCGGAGCAGATAGCAGGTAATATCATTCAGTTATACAATTCGGGTGTATCGGGTATCAATATCGAGGACTCGGTGGTGGTTAAGGGACAAAGAAGTATTGAGAAAGCGGAAATCTTTGCCGAAAAACTCAGGCAGATATGCGCGCTGTTACATGCCGAAAACATAAAGATGTTTATCAATGTCCGGTCCGATTCATTTCTGCTCGGTTTGTCCAATGCTTTAGAAGATGCGCTAAACCGGATAAGCCAATATCAAAATACGGGCGTGCATGGTTTATTTTTCCCCTGCGTAAGCCAGGTATCCGACATGCAAAAGCTTACCCAAAGCTCAAAGCTGCCCATTAATGTGATGTGCGTGCCGGGTCTGCCCAATTTTAAGCAGTTACAAAGCGCCGGTGTAAAAAGGATAAGCATAGGGCCATTTTTGAACAAAGCGATATATCAAAAAATGGGCACTGGCATTGATCAAATGGTTGAGGAAGGTAGTTTTGACAGCCTTTTTTAACCTATGCTTAAAAGCTGGTAAGTCCCGCCAAACCCTCCCCAAGGGAGAGTAATAGCCCATCATTGGCGGTTATTCTCAAACGGGTGTTATACTGATCTCCGTCGAAGCATGGTGGGCAGGCCTTTGTGCTCTACCCTTCGACGGAGCAAGGTGACAGCCCCCTTTTGGGGTTATTTTGTTAAAAAAGTGGGTTTACATGGTTTACACTTTTCATGGTTAACATTGATTTATACTATTGATTATCAACTAAATATGAAAAAATACAATCAATTTGTGTAAACCCACTTTTTTACTCATTTAAGTACCCCTCGCGTACTGTTTAATTCATATAGTATATGGATAAGCACAATAGCATAAAATACCCCACATCTGATTGTGCAAACTGGCCTTTCAGATTTTTGAGCGCGGCAACCAAATGGTTTTTTACCGTGTTCCTGGATATCTGCAGGCGCTCAGCTATCTGCTCATAGGAAAGCCCCTCTTCCCTGCTTAGCCTAAAAACTAATTGTTGCTGTGGAGGTAAATTATTCAACGCCGATGCTGCAAATTCCTGTAAACTATTTAGTGTGATCTGCTCTTCGGCTTCATTATGCAATTCGGTTATAGATGCCCACAAACGTTCCAGGCCCTCTTTTGACGCGGCTGTTTTTTTGATAGAGTTAAGCGTTAACCGGCGGCCAATGGTAAACAGGTAAGGGCCTATAGGATACTCTTCTTTTAACTTTTCGCGGTTTATCCAAAGACTTAAAAACGATTCCTGCACCATCTCTTCACTTTGCTCTTTACTTTTTAAAAACCGGTAAGTAAAATTATAAAGCCGTTTACCATATATGTTGTACAATTCGCGAAAAGCTGCCTGATCTGAGTTTTTCAGACGGCTTACATAGTTCGCGGCAGGGGTCTCCAATAGCTTCACAAAATCGGGTTGATGGGTCTACGATAAATCAAATCTAAAAAATATTAGCAATAAACTATATATAATAAAAACGGCTTTTTAAGCTAATGTAAAACGTTTTTTCTTTATGCCATGAATTTAGGGATACCTGCAATAAATAAAAAAATATTTTTTTGAAATCGCACTAGTCCTTAAGCAATCTCTGGTTGTATTACGCCATATATTACCCCTCTGATATTAGCTAATACTATGAATAATAAAAGCATCAATAACCTGCTTAAACAATACCTCAATAACACCATCACTAAAGATGACCTGGAGCAGCTGATGCATTACATTTCTCAGGCATCAACAGATGATGACCTTTCGCGATCAATGAAAGAACAATGGGAATTGGACGAAAACAGTTACCCGTTTGATGATCTGCAAAATGAACTTCTCTATCAAAAAATAGTGGCCGATCCCCGGTTTAGCGGTGATGGGTCTACTACTCCTAAGCCTGTTTTTCCATTCAGGCGGTTTATTTCCATAGCCGCCGGTTTATTACTTTTTTTAGGGATAGGCTTTGCTGGCTACCGTTATTTAAAGCCCGCCGCTCACCCACAAGAGATAGCTTACGAAGAGAAAATAGTCCCCTTCGGTCAAAAGATACAGATACAACTGGCTGACGGTACCGTTGTTTGGATCAACTCGGGCAGCAAACTAAGATTCCCAGCAAAATTTACCGGGGAAAAAAGGGAACTGTACCTGGACGGCGAAGCTTATTTTGATGTAGCGCATGACCCATCAAGGCCTTTTATTATTCATACGGGCAAAGTGGCCACGCAGGTATTGGGCACCGCCTTTGATATTAAAGCTTACGGATCAAATGAATTTGATGTAACAGTAGCACGCGGCAAAGTAAGCGTAGGGCTTATAGATCAGCAATTAGGCGTATTAACCGCCCAGGAGGGTTTAAGTTATAACAGCATCAGTAAACTATCAAAAAAATACCCGGTAACGCTCTCTAAATTAAGATGGATGTTCGGCGATCTCATTTTTGATAATATGAAGATGAGCGATGCCGTGGAAACCCTGCAGAGATGGTATGATGTTAAAATAACATTGACCGATCCGCAGATCCGCTCGCGCCGGTTTAGCGCCTCGTTTTTAAAACACGAACATATAAGCCAGGTGTTAGACGTGCTGAGCGCAATAGCGCATTTTACCTATAAGCAGCAAGGGAAAAACTTTATTATCCAAAAACAACAATAATCCAATAATTAACCATACCCCATTAACCTAAATAGCAGAAAAGCATGAAAAAAACCTAACTCCCACCAAGCCGCCGCTTACCAATGGCGCACTTTTATAAAAAAACCGCTGTGGCGCCAACCACAACGGCTTTTAGTTGATAGCAGAGCTGATATCTCTGCTTATCTGATTGAGTTTAAACAAGTTTGTGAACCGCTTAAATCAAAGTAAAATTATGAAATTTTTACTGTTAAAATTTTTTTCTCCTCCCCAAAGGGATTCTTTATCAATCTCAATTTTCCTAAATGTCATGAGGTATACCACCGTAACCTTAACTGTTTTGACTATTTGCTGCAGCACATTGCTGGCCAGTGAAATAAAAGGGCAAACTATAAGGGATATTAATGTTAACCTGGGTGTTAACAATAACAACCTGGAATACGCGATAAAGCAAATTGAAAAGCAAACAGATTTTCGGTTTGCCTTTAAGCGTAGTGAAATGAAAGATTATAAGCACATCGTACTATCTAAGGCAACCCGCACGGTAGAAGAAACGCTTTTGTTATTACTTAGCCGTACCGACTTGATGTACAAGCAATGGAATAACTACATCTTATTGGTACCTAAACCGGCACCGGTCAGCAAACTACCAGGAGCCAAGGCTCCGGTAGTGGCCGATGATATTACGGTAAGAGGAAAGGTAACCGATAAGACAACCGGCGAACCACTTATCGGTGTATCTATCCGGGTAAAAGGCGGTACTCTGGGCGTGGTGACGGATGCCAGTGGTTCTTATAGTATTTTAGTACCTGATAATGGTATACTGGTAGCCTCCTATATTGGTTATCAAACTGCAGAAGTTCCTGTTAATAAAGGCCGTCTGCTCAACATATCGCTACAACCCGCAGCCAATAACCTCAATGAGATCGTAGTAGTAGGTTATGGCTCGCAAAAGAAAGGCGAGATCACATCAGCCACAGCCCATACCGATACAGCCGATTTCAGGCAGAGCGGTTCGCGCAACGCGCTTGATCTGATACAAGGTAAAGTTGCAGGCTTACAAATTACCCGTACAGGCGGCTCAAACCCTAACTCAGGTGTGGCCATACAATTGCGGGGTGTGGTAACCGTAACCGGCGATTCGGGTCCGCTGATTGTAATTGATGGTATACCAGGCGGTAACCTTGATCTTTTACAACAGGACGATATTGAATCAATAGACGTATTGAAAGACGGATCTGGTGCCGCCATTTATGGTACAAGCGCCAATGCAGGTGTAATTTTGGTAACTACCAAAAAAGGAAAAGCAGGTCCGCCACAATATGCTTATTCCAACTACTTCAGAAGGGAGTACCTGTCTAAGCGCCCAGATTTTTTAACCGCGGCCGAATTTAGGGATAAGATCAATTCGAAACAGCTTGATGCTACCGATTATGGTCATACCTCCGATTTTTTTAACGACCTGGTACATAAAAATAACCTGTCGCAAAATCACAACTTTTCGTTGATGGGCGGAACCGACAAGACCAGCTATCGTGCCAGTCTCAATTATCGTAACCTGGAGGGCTTTGCCAAACAAAATGATCGCAGGGAATACACCCTTCGTTTAAATGTTAACCAAAAAGGCCTTAAAGACCGTTTAACTACACAAATAAACCTGGTTACCAACTTTAACAATGCCAATTTATTGGGCGGCGGCGGTTGGGAAGATCAGTTGAGCAAAAACCCTACACTATCTAACTATAATCCCGACGGCAGCTTTTATTTTGAAAACACCAGTACCAACCAGCTTGCCCGTTTAATGCAGGAAACCAATAAGCGTAAACAGCAAACTACCGCTGCCGACGCCAAAATGGATCTGCAGATTATTGATGGCTTAAAAGCTTCAATTTTTGGTTCGGTACAACGCGACAGTTATATTGATGGCGCCTACCGCGATCTGAAAAGTGAGTTTTCCATTGAGAATGATGTTTATAAAAATGGAGGTTATGCATCAAGGGCAACTGCTTTAAACCAGAACTTTGCAGTTGAGCCTACCATTCAGTATAACCGTACGTTTGCCCATGACCAAACCCTTACCGCCATATTTGGTTATAGTTACCGCTATAACGTTAGCGAAGGTTTTAACGCCAATAACTATGGTTTTGTAAACGACATTTTTGAAGAAAACAACCTCGGCGCCGGTAACCAGCTATCTGCCGGTAAAGCAGGCATGGGCAGCTATAAGAACGATAATAAACTGATTGCCTTTTTTGGCAGGGTAAACTATTCGTTTCAAGATAAATACCTGGCTCAATTTATATTACGTAAAGAAGGCTCATCCAGATTTGGCGCCAACCACAAATGGGGTTATTTCCCGGCTGCTTCTGCCGGTTGGGCGGTTACGCGGGAGGATTTCATGAAGAATGTAAACTTCGTTAATTACCTTAAACTAAGGGTTGGTTATGGTATTACCGGTAACTCGGGCTTTAGTAATTATGCCTCACTGGTTACGCTTGGTACAGGTGGTATCTATCGCTTCCCCGATGGTGAATATCGCCAAACCTATGGCCCAGACCGTAACCCTAACCCCGATTTGCGTTATGAGAAAAAGAAAGAGCTGAACATCGGTGCCGACTTTACTATTTTTAACAACCGTATTACCGGCGCTATAGATGTGTACAACCGTAAAACACAGGATCTGCTGGATACCTATGTAACACCACAGCCTCCGTTCATCCGTTCAAGTATCTATGCCAACGTGGGTACCATATCGGCCAAGGGTATTGAGTTATCATTAAGTTTTGCTGCCATCAAAAACAAAAACTTTAAATGGAACATGGACTTAGCCGCCAGCACTACCAAAAATACGCTGGATTCCTATTCTAATTCTATTTACAAACAGGAGTATAAAACCTTTGGCGACATAGGTGGCTTTGGAGCTCTGGGTGATGCTATCCGTACATACGAAGGAGGTAAGCTTGGCGAATTCTGGGGTAAACGCTTCGCCGGCTTTGATGCTGATGGTAAATGGTTGTTTTACAAACGCGACGGCTCAAAAGTACATAACGACCAGATCAATAACTCCTTTGATCGTAACGTTACGGATTATGCGCCTATTGGTAATGCCATACCCAAATATTACGCATCATGGACCAATACTTTTAATTACAAAGGCTTTGACCTGAGGGTGTTTTTAAGGGGCAAGTTTGACTACGACATCCTGAATACTACCGCTATATCCTACGGTAACAAGGTAAGCAAAAGCAACCTTTTAAGAACCGCCTTTACCAAATATGCCCAGATCAATGATACCTATATGTACTCTGATTACTACCTGGAAAGCGGATCATTTGTAAAGCTTGACGAGGTAACGTTTGGTTATACTTTTAAGTTAAAAACCAATTACATACGTAATCTGCGTGTTTATGTATCCGGGCAAAACCTGGCTACCATGACCAAATACACCGGTAACGACCCAGATTTTATTGCTGATACCGGCTTAGGCCCAGGTATTGACGGCCGTGGCCCGTACCCAAGCACCCGTACTTTTTTACTTGGATTAAATGTTGGTTTCTAATCTGTATAACATGAAAAAATTAAATTATCTGATAAAATACAGTTTGCTGATAACTGTATTGATATGCGGGAATGCTTGTACGAAGCTTGATGAAAAAGCTTATGACACCCTGCTCACAAACAACTTTTATAATAATAAGAACGAAGTTCTTTCGGCTGTTTTGCGGCCATACACCCATGCCAATGCCTGGGTTACCCCATCGGGCCAGGATGGCTGGTGGCGCCCCAGCGAACTCTCGGCCGATCAGCTTGCCTGGCCAACTAAAGGCCGCCACGGCGAAGATGGCGGTAAGTGGAAAAGGCTGCACTACCATACCTGGACCAATGACGAAGGCGGAATAAACAATGCCTGGTCATTAATGTACTGGGGCATGGGCCTGTGTAATGACCCAATCGAGAACATTACTAAACTGGACCTGAACCGATTGGGCATCACTCAAGCAGAAAAAGATGCTTATATAGCCGAACTAAAACTGCTCCGTGCTTTTCACTACTTAAAACTGATGGACCTGTTTGGCAACATACCTATTGTAACCCAGGTAGGTATACCTGCAAAACCCCCAACCGCAGCGCGCAAAGATGTTTTTGCCTTTGTTGAAAAAGAGATCAAAGACAATATTGATAAAGCACCCAAACTTTCGCGCGATATGCTTGGCCGGATGACACAGGCCGGTGGATATGCCATGCTGGTAGAATTATACCTCAATGCCGAAAAATGGTCGGGCACACCCAGATGGGACGATTGTATAGCTGCCGCTAATAAATTGATCAATGGCGAAGCCGGCGGTCAGAATGGCGCCCTGGCCCTTGATCCAAATATCAATGATCAATTTAAACCTACAAATGATCAGTCGAAAGAGGTTATTTTTTCTATCACGTATGAATTCCAGAAGGCTAATTTCCAACCCTCGTGGACAGGTGAGTTTTATCACTTCCAGCAGCAATTCATCTACGGTGGCAGCCGTAACGGTAACGACGGTGTTGTTTTAATACCTGGTGTATATACCACATTTGATGATAAGGACCTCCGGAAAAAAGGATGGTTGCTACAAGGCCCAATGCTCCGTTTTGACAACAATCAACCGGTAATAGCAACGGGTGGTAATGAGTATGATGGTCAGCCCCTTGTATTTGTAGATAATATACGTAAAAACAAAGTTGCCGCGCAAAACGGCACCGATCCTAACGCTTTACCATCTACCATGAGCGAAGGTGAAGAAAACAGTGGTGTACGGTTCAATAAATATAAACTGGGTAACCAGGTAGCCGGTTTTGGTGGTATAGCGCCAGATCCTAACTATAACAACACCGACTGGAACATTTACCGCTTAACCTGGATATACTTTGCCAAAGCCGAAGCTATTATGCGTAAAAATGGCGGTGCAGCCACAGCCGAAGCCGTGCAATTGATCAATGATTGTAAAAAACGGGCTTATAACCCTGCCGACTGGGCAGCCGTTGCTTACACACCCACTACTTTAACGCTTAACGAGCTACTGGCAGAAAGAGGCAGGGAGTTTATTTTTGAAGGTTTCCGCAGGGATGACCTGATCCGCTTTGGTAAGTTTAGCACTGCAAGCTGGTGGGATCATCAGCCCAGCAATTCCAACAAAGAGTTGTTCCCTATACCACAACAACAAAGAGCGCTTAATTCGGCGCTGACACAAAACCCGGGTTATTAATAAAACCTCCATAAAAAAAGCGCGATCGGTAATTGATCGCGCTTTTTTTATGGATATACCTTTCTTACTTAGTTAAAACTTATATGCCAGGCTTAAAGTAAAATTTCTTTGCGCTTGCGGGGTTATTGAGTATGTGCCAACATAATACTGTTTGTTGGTAATGTTGTTTAAGTTAAACGTAACCCTATAGCTATCGGCGGTATAAAATAAACTGGTGTTGATCAGTACATAACTTGGCAGGTAAAATATACCGGTTACACTGTTATCTATTGTTTTTTGTTCGCTGGCATAGTTACCGCCAACACCAAAACCAAAGTTTTTTAAATTCCCCCTGGTAAATTTGTAGGTAGCCCAGAAATTGGCCATATCCGGAGCACCCTGGCCGCCTGGAGTTCTGCCGGGTTGATTATAAAAATCATCGGCAAAACCTTTTACTATTTTGATGGAGTTGTGGCTGTACGCCGCTATAAGATTTAATCCAGGGGCCGGATTAGCATTCACATCCAATTCAAAACCTTTACTGCTTACTGTACCACCTTGCAGGTAAGCATTTGGATTATCCGGATTGGGATATACCCTGTCAGAAACCCGGATATCATAGTATGACGCGGTAATATTTAACTTATCTGAAAGCAGGTTGGTTTTTACACCAGCCTCCCACTGGTTAGCATGTTCTGGTTTAAATGATTGCGTACCGTTTGGATCCCCATCTTTAGTGTAACTGGCTCTCGGATCTACATTGACAAACGCGTTCATATAGTTGGCAAAAATCGAAACCTTATCCATAACCGGCTGATAAACCAATCCAAATTTTGGCGACAGATATGTTTGATTGTAGTTTGTAGTGTTGTCGCCGCCGGCACTCTTTGATACATAATGATCAACCCTTAAACTGGCCATACCAGCTAAAGCGGGTGTAAAATTAATTACGTCCGAAACATAAGCGCTGTAGGCACTATTGGTAACATTGGTTCTGCTCCCGGGCTTGGTTGCCAAAATATTATCAACCAGGGCTTGGGACAGATATACAGGAGGTATGGTATCCGTTTTCCCAGGAACAGGGTATGCCACTTCGCCGCTTTGCGGTGTTACATGCCTCACTAAAGCGTATCCCGATCCATTACTGATGGCATTGCGGCTAAAATAATCTAAACCGATCAGTAAACGGTTCCGCATGTTGCCTACCTTGAAATCACCATTAAAGTTTTGCTGCACATCGGTTGTACTGGTGGTTTGCTGGTCTTTATGAAAGGTTTGCCCAAAATACTGATCAGTTGGTACCGCGTCCTCATAAATATAGTTGTAGTAACCATTTGATTTTACCGTTGAGCGCGAAAGCACCGTTTGTGATGTCCACTGATTGGATATTTTATATAGCATTTGCGCCTGTAAATTAAACCTGGGGTTTTTCATCGTCAGATCATTGCTCATGAATGATTCGTTGTAATTCAGGTTTAAATCCTTCACATTTTTAAAAGGCAATGGGCTATACCTGTCCGATGGATAAAAAATCGGTGCTACAGCCCTTTCTTCCTGAAATATCTCTGTCAGCACATGAAAGGAAAGCTTATCATTCACTTCATACACCAATGACGGCGCAATAAAAAAAGATTTTTGAAAGCCCGCGTTCTGAAAATTATTCTGGTCGGTATATGCCGTATTTACCCGCAATGCTATTTTTTCTGTTTTGCTCAATGGGGTGTTCACATCCGCGCTTACCCGGTTTAGGCCAAAGCTACCTACGTTATAGGTAATCTCGCCACCGGTTGTAAAATACGGCTTTTTGGTGATGGTATTGATCAAACCACCATAGTTTAAATACGCCCCGCCGAACAAAGTACCCGACGGACCTTTGATCACTTGTACCTCTTCCACATCGGCCAAATCAAGATCGCCGTTGGTTATGCCAGGTAAACCATTGATTAATACTGCCTGGGCTTGAAAACCGCGTATCGCAAAAAAGGTAGCACCATCACCACCCCTGCCTGTTGATCCCCAGGTTTTCATAACTCCCGGTACATTCCGCAACGCGTCATCATAAGAGGTAATGCCCTGTTGTTTTATAATTTCTGACGAAACCGAGTTATAAACCTGCGGGTTCTCCAGGTTCTTTAAGGGCATTTTGGCCACAATAGCGTTTACCTTATTTGTTTTTTTTGTTGAAATGACAATCTCCTGCAACTGGGTGGAGTTTTCTTTCAAAATGAAGTTAACAATTAGAGTTTCACCTGACCGTGTCTCAATTGTTTGTTCCTTTTTCTCCAATCCTACAAAAGATGCCACTACCGTATATGATCCCGGTGTTACCCGTTTAATCTGGTAACGTCCGTTTCCATCGGTTAAAGTTGCTTTGTTAGTGCCTTTTATAGCTATGCTCACCAGGTCGGCTGGTTTTCCGTCGGCTGTTTTCACAGAGCCGGTAATGGTTGCCGTCTGTGCTAATAAGGTTAGCGAAGGCAGCAGGAGCAAGATTAAAGAATAAGTAAGTTTTTTTATCATAGTTGGTGTTATTGATATGTGGCAAAAGTATCGTTTAAATCGCTCCCAAACAATATTGCTTATGTCGGTTCTGTACCAGAATTTGGGATTCATTTTTTAGTGTATCGGCATACTTCTTACAGATGATATTTTTGCGTATAAGGTTAGTTTTCACCTATATAATAAAATACATTTTTAATAAATTAGGCCGTCTTTTAATACCAAAAACCAAACCGTTAAACCTATGAAATATGGCAAATTAGGCAATACAGGCCTTATTGTATCGAAACTATCTTTTGGAGCTATGACTTTCGGCGACGATCCCTCGATCTCATCCATCTATAAAGTTAATGAGCAAACCGCGCAGGAAATGGTTGATAAGGCACTAAATGCTGGTATCAACTTTTTTGATACCGCTGACGGCTACGCCGGCGGACAATCAGAAATTATGCTGGGAAAAGTGCTCGCCGCACACCGTAAAAATGTGATTATTGCCACTAAAGCCGGTTTCAGAACCGGCGATCCCATCACTCAGGCCGGCTTATCCAAAAGGCATCTTTTGTTTTCATGCGAAAAAAGCTTAAAGCAGCTAAACACCGACTATATCGACCTTTATATTTTGCATAAGGAAGATCCCTTTACCCCATTAGAAGAAACCCTCGAAGCGCTTAACAGCCTGGTTGTGGCCGGTAAAGTAAGGTACGTTGGTTTCTCTAACTGGTCGGCCTGGCGATCGGCCCTGGCTTACCAGATGCAAAAAGATAATGGATGGGAGCCTTTTTGCAATGGCCAAATGAATTACTGCTTAGTAGGGCGTGATGTGGAGCATGATATTGTTCCGTTTATGGAATACGCTAAGATAGGGATGACGGTTTGGAGCCCGCTTGCCAGTGGCTTTTTAAGCGGTAAATACACCCGTGAAAATTTGAAAGACCCCGAAAACCGCCTTTCAGGGTTCGACCTGCTGCCATTTGATAAGGAATTTGGCTTTAAAGTAGTAGATGCCCTAAAAGTTATTGCCGCTGAACACCAGGCCAGTGTAGCCCAGGTGGCACTGGCCTGGCTGCTAACCAAGCCAGTTGTATCAAGCATCATCGTGGGCGCCAGTAAAATGCATCAATTGGAAGATAACCTGCAGGCTATTGACCTGGAACTTAAACAAGCGGAAATAGATTTATTGAATGACCTAACAAAACCAACAATTATGTATCCTCATTGGTTTAATCAACAATTGATAGATCCTAAACACCAGGAAATATTCGCGCGGCATTAATTTTTAATTGCCGGATATTGCCTGCTTTGATCAAATATTGAATGTTAGTTTGTAATTTAGAGATTATGAAAAATCCACCAGTTTTAAACCACAAGGGAATTTTCCGTTTTATACGGGTACAGATCATTTTGTCATTGTTCGTTTTTTTGGCGATCAGTGCTTCAGCTGCTTCATTAAAAAAAGCTGCTGATCCGGCAGTCATCGGGCGATGGGACATAACGATAGACAAAGCGGGTAAAAGTCTGCCGTCATGGTTGGAGGTGCAAAAATCCGGCACACACATCCTCATTGGCCGTTTTACCTATGCTTTTGGAAGCGCCAGACCTATATCAGAAATTAAACCGCATGATGGTAAGTACAGCTTCTCTATTCCACCTCAATGGGAAGAGGGAAACCGGAATATGGACTTTGAATTTGAGCTCAAGGGCGAGGAATTAGTAGGCACCATGGTGTATACCGATGGGGTAACCTATCATTTTACCGGGGTACGGGCGCCATCATTAATAAGAGCCAAAGACCCTGTTTGGGGTACACCCATCAAATTGTTTAATGGTAAGGATACCAAAGGCTGGCACACCGATGGCAAAAACCAGTGGACTGTAGAGTCGGGCATTTTGCGCAGCCTGCACTCCGGCGCCAACCTCATCACCGATAAAACTTTTAACGATTTTAAATTGCATATCGAATTCCGCTACCAAAAAGGCAGCAACAGCGGTGTTTACCTGAGGGGCAGATACGAAGTGCAGGTGATGGATGTTAAAACCGGCGAACCTGAACCTATAAACAACCAGTTCAGCGCTATTTACGGCTTCCTGCCCCCAAACAAAATGATGGCGAAGGACGCGGGACAATGGCAATCATACGATATTACACTGGTAGGCAGGTTGGTTACTATAGTAGCTAACGGCACCACCGTTATAAGCAGACAGGAGATCCCAGGCATTACTGGCGGGGCCATCAACAGTAAAGAAGGCGAACCAGGCCCTATTTTGATCCAGGGAGATCACGGACCGATAGATTACCGGAACATTGTGATCACACCTGCAAAATAAAGCTGGTGATGATTCTAAATAAAACAAAAAGGCCTGAGCACTCACTCAGGCCTTTTTGTTTTAAAGCGCCATTCTACTTTAAACATGGCTATTAATTCATGGCATAGTTAACCGGTTTAACGTAGGTAGCAGGATATACTTTCCGGAACATGGTATAAGTTACCGTTACCATAATAAACGCGATAATGGCATCTACGGCACTGGCCAGCCCCAGCACACTTACCTTGGAGGCAAAAGCGAAGATGATATCGAAGTAAACACCCGCGAACACCCACTCTTTTAACCGGAGCAGTTTACCGGGTATTAAAAGAACAACAATACCTATTACTTTGGCAACACCTAATATGTAAATAAAGTGAGGCGGGTAACCCAATTTTAAGGTAATGTCCCAAACGAGCTTGTTGGTAGTGAGCTCACAAATTCCGCTTGTGCCAAACCATAAAGAGGTAAGCGCGGTTCCTATCCAATAGATTGTTTTTGTTGTTTTAGTTGTCATGATTTCTTGTTTTTAATTTGTTTATTGATTCAAAAATGGGCTTTACTTACTGTATAACAGAGTAGTTTTAAAGCGAACCGGACAAAACGCACGACGGGAAAGACATTTTAATTAGTAAACTATAAATTAAGCCCCGTACCAATAGCTGGCACGGGGCTTAATTTATAGATATGGGATACGCTTTTTATTTAATCGCTCCCGTAAGGGTAATAACAGAACGTGCCGGGATAGTTATTTTTGAACCATCAATTTTACGGGCTTTAAGTTCATCCGCCTGCGACGTTAGGTACGAGGTAGTAAACCGAACCTGAGTATTGAACCCCGTAATTACTTCATCAGTATTAGGGTTGATGATAACAGCAACTATATTTTTTCCATCCTTAAAAGCCGAAACAAGCAGAGGTTTACTTGTGATAGATGAAATTGTCGCATCAACTCTTACTGCGCCTGGTTTGATGAACCGGCTATAGTTCCCCATGGCCCAAAGCATTTTGCTGGTGTAAAAATTACCATCGGTTTTGTTTTTATCTATGTAAATAAGACCATCTTTATAATCATAGGCCGAAATGGCCGTCCACCATTGCCATGCCGAAGCATTAGCCACCGTAAGATCGGTATGGATCACCGAAGCCAGGTACAGCGCTGCGTCTATACCGAGATCGCGTTTGTTGCCATCCATCTCACCCGCGTTGTCACCCAAAATACAATACTCCGATTGCCAGTAATCAAGCCCTTTTATGGCGGCTACACTATCGGCCAGGGTCTTACGCGCCTTCACAGCCGTTGCCATTGGCGATGTGGTAAAATAACTATGTGCCGCTATGGTTTTGCTAACCCCTGGCAGATCGCCAATGTAATTTGCCGATCCGGGCTTAAAAAAGTCATTTACTTGACTACCCTTCCCTGGTTTATCGCCTCTGGTAAATAAATAATTAATGCTCCCGGCTTCGCCTACAAGAATTTTTGAATCGATTTTTTCGGTCATAAACACTTTATTGATAGATTTTATGACCCCGGCAATTTCCTTGTTGTTATAAGGGCATCCCTCCTGCCCGCCATCACTCCAATCCCATTGGGGTTCGTTGATAGGGCTTATATAATCAAATTTAACGTTACTCACCTGCTCCACGCCTTTCACTACCCTTGACAGGTAGGCAGCGAAATTGTCATATTGATCGGCCGCAATATTTACTTTACCACCGCTGGCATAAGCCCTTTTATTTATGGTAAACTGCACTGGCGGACTATTCGTAAAACCCAAAAACTGCTTTACACCGCGTTTTTTCGCTGCTTTTAAAAACCACACCTGCCCGGCCTGATTTTGCCAATTGTAGCTACCGTCGGTATTTAAAAATGATTCGGCCCGGCGCCACTCATCTTTAATACCACTCTCTTCGCCCTGTTGGGCGCTGCCTGCACCTATATTGAAGCGCCACAGTGATAAACCGATTCCTTTGGGCGAGCCATCGGCACCAATATCATGGCTAAAAAGCAGGTCGGCTATTTTGTTTCGCTTAGCATCGGGCCAGTTACTCACAAACTGGCATGACCAGGCATCAGATGCACCAAAATTGCTGATAGTTTGGTAGGTTTTCGTAAAATCAATGTCAATGGTAGCCTCTTTATGCTGACCATTGGCCATCGAAATATTAAGCGCTAAGGCAATACCTGCCAGAAGGATTTTTTTTATTGTAGATATCATCATTATTCAGATCAACAATAAAGCAGGACCATCCGATCCTGCTTTATTATAATTTATTGTTGTACGATTTGCCATTGCTGGTTGTTACCACCACCCCATGTCCATTGGATGATGCCCGCGCCATTGGCAGTTGAAGCACCATTAACATCAAGTGCCAAACCGCTGTTACGGTTGATAGCTTTATATATACCATCGCTGGTGGCGGTAAGCTGCCATTGCTGGTTGTTGCCACCGTTCCATGGCCATTGGATAATACCCGCACCGTTGGCAGTTGAACTCATATTAACATCGAGCGCTTGCCCACTATTGCGGTTAGTAATTTTATAATATCCGCCTCCATTATCAGCAATTTGCCACTGCTGATTGTTACCACCATTTTGCGGCCATTGTATAATACCTGCGCCATTTGCGGTTGAACCGCCGTTAACATCAAGCGCCTGCCCGCTGTTGAGGTTCAGGAAGCGATAATAGGCTCCAGTATAAAAGGTATCGGTACCTCCAGCGCCAACACCCCAGGCATATTTTAAACGGCTTAAGCCCGACGCATTGGTGGTTGATACGGTTGGACTGGCAGCACTGCCTCCTAATTGCTGTATGGCATAGCCATCGCCGTTACGGATACCTGGCCAGTAAACACCGCCCATACCCAACGCCCTGATCACATTGGTTAGCCCCTGTATGTAGGCTATATCCACACTGCCGCCAATAGCACCGGTGTAACTGATGCCGCTGTTCATGGTATCGCCAAACTCCGTAAATACCGCACGGCTTCCATAGCTTCCAATATTGGCTTTAGCCCTGTTTTCCCATTGCGCCGCTGTGGTAAGTCCGCCGCTACTAAAAAAGGTATAATCGTGGATAGATAATAAGCAACCCGAGAACCGGCTGTCGGCACCCACCCCGGTAATATCCTGTGAATAAGAGGTTCCGCTGATGAGGATCCGGCCTTGTGGTATAGATGGATAATTACTTAGCCATTGCGCGCAAATGGTTGTCCAATCGGCCAGTGAATAACCATGCGGCTCATTAAATATCTCGAAGTATACATGTGAGTTACTACCGTATTTGTTCACAATGGTTTGCCACATGGACCAAAATTGGGTAGTGTTATCGATTTTGCCGTCTTCGGATGATTTGGCTTCCCAGTAACCCAGTATCACGTTCATTCCTTTACTCAGGGCCTTATCAATAACACCGGTATAGGAGTTCCACCAGGTTTGTGAAACGGTGGAGTAATTTACGGGCAACCGAACAGTATTGGCGCCTGTATTGGTTTGGATGCCTGATAATACCGCATCAGCTTTGCTGGATACAGTAGCATAACTATCGGCCGAAGTGAGTCCACTTAACACCAGTATGCCATCGCTAAAGTTATCGCCATCGGCCGCCCAGTTAACGCCCTTGAGCGCGCTTGCCGGTGTGGCATTAACTTTTATTGTTTTTGTGTTTACTTCATCCGGAGATGATGATCCTTTTACTGCGGTGATATCCTTTTTACATCCTGCCATCAAACAACACCCCGCTAATAATAAAATGCTTTGGTTTTTCATAATTTGGTATAGGTTAGTATGAGGTTAAAAAAAGGGGGACGAAAACATGTTTCCCTCCCCCCGAATAATTTTATCAGCTACCGGCACTTTGAGCTTGATTCAACCACCGGGAACTGAAAGTAAAAAGCTTACTGCTAATTAGTAATGCCTACTGTAAGGTTGTTCTGCGCGTTTATGGTGTAAACAGCCCCGTGACCATTGGCATTATTGATGAACGTTGGTGTGCTCCCGCCACCATCTAAACGATAATTGTAAGTACCCGGGCCGGTGGTATAAATGCCTACGGTATACTGTCCCGGAGTGATAGGGCCATAGCTACCGCTAGTTCCGGGGGCAACCGTGATGGTATGGGTGGTTGGACCGCTTAATTCAATAGTACACGTGTACGACGTTGTATTATAGTAATTAACACCGATAGTGAACGGGCGGCCCGCGGCATGTTTTTCAATTGTCATAGACTGAGAAAAGAAAAACGAAGAAAAACACAGGAAGAGAACGAACATTTTTGTTTTCATAATTGTATGGTTTTAATTGATTTGAAATGCGGTTTTAGAAGGAGGCCCGGTTGGGCCTCCATGATTGATATAGAGATTTGGGATTGTTAATTTGTGTAGCCGTCGTTTTGCTTTAACTGTCCGTTTGATGCTTGTATCTCAGCCAAAGGTATTGGCAACCAATAGTGCTGCGAATGAAAGGCCCGGCCGGTTAGCGCTACCTTTTGCGCATAGCTGTAACCTGATGCATTGGTAGCATTTATACCCACCGCAACACCGTAAGCCGGAACATTTTCTGTTTGATCGGCAATTTGCCATCTACGCACATCGTAAAAGCGGTGTTCCTCAAAAGCAAGCTCAATCCGTCTTTCATTTCTAATGGCGGTACGCATATCATCTTTTGATAAACCAGATAGGGCTGGCATATTTACAGATGCGCGCTGCCTGATAGTGTTAATGGCCTGGTAAACGCTCGCGTCGGGCCCTGCGGCTTCATTTTGTGCCTCGGCATAGTTGAGCAGGATTTCGGCATACCTGAAATAGATCCATGGCTGTGCACCCGCCTCGCTCGAATTGGTGATGGAATAATTATCGTTCGCAAATTTCCTCAGGTAATAACCTGTTTTACTCGCGTTTTGAGGATTCGGTCCCTGGTTGCTGTCTTTACCGCCAGGCAAAAATACCTGCACAACATTGCCTCTGTAGGGCGCCCCGTTGTAAAGAATAGTGGCGTAAAACCGTGGATCGCGGTTAACGTATGGATTTTGTGAATCATAGCCTGATGTTGGATCAGTGATGGCTTTGCCATTACTCATGGGATAGGCATCTACCATATTTTGCAATGGTACATTACCACCGTAGCCACCATAGCTGTTAGGCCCATTATCCAACTCTATAGGCAAGTGGGCCGCTGTAACCGGGTAGAATAGCCTTTCAAATATAATTTCGTTACTATTAGGGGTTAAAAATAACTGGCCATAACCACCCTGGAACAAACTGTATTTGCCCAGATCCATAACCGCCTTAGCTGCCGCGGCGGCAGCCTGCCAGGAACCTGCATTATACAATGGGCTGGCGGCATAGAGCAATAGTCTTGATTTTAGTGCCAAAGCTGCTCCTTTTGTTGCCCTTCCTAAGGCCCATGATGTGCCGTTATCTACCGGAAGTCTCGAAGCGGCGTCGTCCAACTGAGTACTGGCATAAGTAATAGACTCCGTAATAGAAGCGCGGTTGAAAAGACTTGGGTCCTGCAGGTTATCTGTTAGCTCAGTTACCTTATCGCCCATTAATACAACACCGCCATAGTTACGGATGAGATCCTGGTACCTGAACGCCCTGATAAATTCAAGCTCGCCAATCAGTTTGTTTTTATGTCCGGCACTTAATGGTAAACCGTTTATTACACTCAAAGCATAATTACACTCCCGGATACTGCGGTAACTGCGTCCCCAGATCGTTCCGGCATCACCCAGGTTATTAGGAGCCAGCTGCCCCTGCTGGATCACCCAGGTGTTATCATTGTTGTTGTATATCGATTCGTCTGTTAATGAGCTCCAGAGCGCCCATTGAAAGCCACGACCAAAACCGGTATCATCATCTTCTTTATCCTGTAATTTAACACCGATATACCTGTTGATCACATAAGCTTCAAAAAGTGAGGTATCTGATAAAATAGAAGCGTTACTAATTCTATCTGTAGGCGGTGTGGACAGGAAATCTTTTTTACAGGATGTCATCAGTGCAACGCAAAGCGCCAGGCAGCCTGTTATATATTTTATACTTTTCATAATGCTGGATATTAAAATTTAATGTTTGCGCCCAGGTTAATTATCTTTTGTTGCGGATAGAACTGGCCACTGCCATACTGAGCGCCGCCGAATTGGCCACTGCCATTGGTTCCTTCAGGGTCGTAATCTTTCACTTTGGTAAACGTTAACAGGTTGAAACCGCTTACGAAAACCCTAACGCCCTTAATATGAAGCCTTGATAATGCTTGCGATGACAGTGTATAACCCAGCTGAACATTTTTCAGCCTCAAAAATGAAGCATCGTTAAGCCAGAAGGTATTGTTATAGGAACCACCGCTTACCGCGTTTGAAGCCCTGTCTGATACTTTGGGATATGATCCGTTTGGATTGCTTGGGCTCCAGGCGTTATTGGCCCATGAACTGTAAAAATTACCGATAACCCCTGATTCGGGCAGTACATACTGGCTTACCTGGGCCTGCCCTGCGAATAAAACCGACAGGTCGAAGTTTTTGTACCCGGCATTAAAACTAAAACCATAAACTATTTGCGGGATATTGCCATATTTTGAGCGCTCCTGGTCAGCAGCCGTTATTTGCCCATCATGGTTAACATCGGCATAAATAAGGTCGCCTACTTGCGCGCCGGCCACATGTGGTGTATTATCCAATTGCGCCTGGTTTCTGAAAATACCAGTTGCCTGGTATAACAAATAGGTGTTTAAAGGATTACCTGTTTGACGCTGGTAAGGTAATATGCCGGCGGCCTCGTCAATATAAATGATCTTGCTTTTGGCATAGGTAAAGTTGCCAGATACACCCCAGGAGAATGTTCCCGGGTGATTATAACCCAATGTTGCCTCGAAACCGGCGCTGTTAACCTTGCCAATATTTTCTGCAGGCACCAATGGATTGCCATCAGATGGGTTCACTATGCCGGAAGTGCCGGGAAGAGAGCCGTTACGGTAGGCCAGGATATCCGACCGCACCTGGCGGAAATAGATGGCCTCCAGTGTAAAGTTCTTTAAGAATACGGCGTTGATACCAATGTCTGTCTTTTTGGCCTTTTCCCAGGTAATATTAGGGTTTGCAAGTTTAGTTTGATCGATACCGGGTTGTGGTGACGCGCCTGAACCATTATCCAAAACCACCGCATTATTAAAGGCGTAATTATCGATATACTGGTAAGGAGCGATATTATCATCACCCAAAACACCGTAAGAAGCTCTGATCTTCAGATCGTCGATAAACTTAACTTTGTCCTGAAACCAGCGCTCTTTGGATATGCGGTAACCGGCAGATATAGATGGAAAATATCCCCATTGGTGACCCGGCGCAAAAAGCGATGAGCCATCCGCACGAAACTGAGCCTCTACCAAATATTTTTCGTCATAGTTATAGGCCAGCCTGCTGATCACACTACGGCGGTTATAGTTGTAGTTACCGTTGTTATCGCTGCTGCTGCCGCCATTGGTAGCATCGCTGGGGGCGCTGCCGCCTTGCGAAAGCTCAGGTGTAGTAGCCGTTGGAAAATTGTTCCGTTGGGCCCAGAAGAAATTGTAGGTATTTTTGCTTTGTTCATAAGCAACAAAGGCATTGATATTATTTTTACCTAACTGCCTTACAAAATTCAGCTTAATATTGGATGTAATGAGCGATTGGTTAAGCTGCGACTCATACAAATAGGGACGACCGTTTGAGCCACCCTGCGTGCTTGGCGTGTAAATATTGGTAGCGCTGTTATAGGTATAAACCGTGTACGGTGTATTAAATGTTTTGTTAAACACACCTGTTTTATCGGCCGAGAAGAAACCATCAAGCGAAAGCCCTTGTACGCCCGGGATATCATAACTTGCTTTAAGGATACCATTAAAAGTTTGCGTAGGGTTATTGATGGTACCGCCAATGCTTGTTGGCGTAAGGGCCGGGTTGGTATTATCGAAACCTGAGGTAGGCAAACCGTTGGGATAAAAAGCGGCAACGGTTGGATATCCCCGGTAAATACCCCGGAAATTATTAGCGGCCGAGGTAGTTGGAAATTGGCGGTCTTCCTCTCTGCCCTGTAAAGATAGTCCTACTTTAAACCCCTTGGCAACCGTAGCATCAATGTTCGATCTGAAGTTATATTGATTGTACTTTGCAGCACCATTTTTATAAAGGCCGCCTTGTGAGGTGATGCCAACAGAAGTGTAATATTTAATATCCTCGGAACCACCTGCAACCGTTACGTTCTGTTGGTTCTGCAACGCATAATTCTTTAATGTTAGTTTTTCCCAGTCGGTGTTTGGGTAATTAAGTGGGTCTGAACCATCTTTGAATTTCTGGATCTGAGCCGCGCTGTAAACCTGGTTAAAACCGCCGGTCGGGCTATCATAATAACTGATGTCATTCAATATCTGCGCGTATGTTGGCGCGTCGGCCAGTTTAGGTAAACGTGTTGGCGAGCTGAACCCTTCATTAAAGTTATAGGAGATGGCAGCCTTACCTGTTTTACCATGTTTGGTTGTTATTAAAATAACACCGTTTGCCGCGCGATTACCGTACACCGCCGCGGACGCATCCTTCAATACCGAAACACTTTCTATATCATTTGGATCAAGACGCTCCAGGCCACCTATCTGGCCGGGGATACCATCAACAACAATCAGCACCGAATTGCTGCCGGTTGTAGCCAGGCCCCTGATCGAGATGTTTGCACCATCATACCCCGGTTCACCAGATCCGTTACTGGCAATAACGCCAGGTACACGACCCGCGAATGAACTTGAAACGTTAGGCTGAGGACTTTTAACCAGGTCACCTCCCTTTACCACGGAGATTGAGCCGGTGAGGGTTGCTTTTTTCTGCGTACCATAACCTACAACCACTACCTCATTCAATGATTTTGAATCGGCCTGTAGCTGTACATTGATGGTGGTTTGTCCGTTTAGGGGAACTTCATGAGTAGCATAACCGATATAGGTAAACACCAGCGTTCCAGATGAAGCATCGGGAACACTAAGCGAAAACTTACCATTAATATCCGTAACAACACCTGTTGATGTTCCTTTTAAGGTAACGCTTACACCGGGTAACGTTTCGCCTTTTTCGTCGGTAACCTTACCGCTTATTTTTACATCCTGTGCGTGGAGCACCTTGCCGCTGTTGGCAAAAGCCACCGAAGGTGCCTGGCAGATGATAAAACAGGTAATTGCCATACTTACCATGAACAGGAAAAAGCGGGGTGATCTTTTCCAATGAGGGGAATCCTTTACATGTAAATTTAGTTCCATATATTTTTAATTGGGGTTTAATAGGTTTAAACTTTACAGCGTAAAGGACACAGCTACGGGCAAACGGTTAAAGCTGGTGAATTGCCTTTCCAGCATCCGCGTCAGATCAGTGCCATGTACAGAAGTTCGGTTTAAACCATGGTTATTGGTAAGGCTAAAATGCGGGTAAATTACCCCAGGAAGTGAGGGGCAAATTCGGATTTAAAACGGGATAGAATCATCAAAAAAGGCCGTAGGAAGTATTTTTAGGCCTTTTTGCTGAGGGGGTAAACTCATATCATCAACTATTTGTGGACATATTTTCAATCCCCGCAGGGACTAAAAAAGTGGGTTTACATGGTTTACACTTTTTAGGATTTACATCTACACAATTGATTGACAATCAATAAATTAAATAAAAAAATCTATCAAAAAGTGGGTTTACATGTAAACCCACTTTTTGGTCTCCTGAAAGGTACATTGAGTTTGCTCCCGATCCAGTCTTATACCTCAGGGTCCCCTGTGAGAGACCCTGAGGGGACAGGAAATCCCATCGGGGTTAAAGCTTTGTAGAAAAAGATCTGACCTTAAAGCTAATGCCATAGGTACTGCACTCAGGTTGCATACCTACGGCATGCTAATGTCTATATTTTTGCTCACTACAAAGCTTTCACTCCTACGGAGTAACCTTAGATCCCTCCAGGGTCTCCTGGAAGGGACCCTGGGGGGACCGGAAACCCCACCGGGGTTAAAGCTTTGTAGAAAAATTCCGATTCAAATTCAGTGCCGTAGGTACTGCACTCAGGTTGCATACCTACGGCATGCTAATGTCTATATTTTTGTTCACTACAAAGCTTTACTCCTACGGAGTAACCTTAAGCAATGACATTGGAAACGGTTTAGATGGTGGCTTTCAGTAAACTCCTTCATCAATTATCCTTTACCATATCGCGGTTAACATTATAGTTATTGTGAAAAGGCTTGCGGTATTTTTTCACATATTCTGAAGGATTGATACCGAATAGCTTATTGAACTGCTCCCGGAAATATTTAAGATCATTGATGCCAACCATAGAAGCGGTTTCGTATACAGTGCTGTCGGTGCTTAACAAGATCTCCGCGGCTTTCCGCAGCCTGATAAAACGGATAAAGCCGTTGGCCGACTGTCCCGAGATGGATTTGATCCGTTTATACAAATTGGAATGACTCATACCGATCTCCGAAGCCAGGGTCTTTATACTAAACTCAGGATCGGTTAAATGCTGCTCTACAATTTTGAGGCATTTTTCCAGGAACTCTTTGTACTCAGGCGAGATCTTTAAATCGTTTGATTTGTTGAGCGTGATCTCGTTATAAAAATACTTTTGCAGGTTGTTCCTGCTTTTCAGGATGCCGTTGACACGGGCTACCAGTATCTCTTTTTCAAAAGGTTTGCTGATGTAATCATCGGCCCCGCCTTCAATGCCTTTGAGTTTAATTTCGGGTGATGAACTGGCCGTTAGCAATATCACCGGGATATGATTTAACAGCGGATCTTCCTTGATACGACTGCATAGTTCAATGCCGCTTAATCCCTGCATCATCACATCACTGATCACAATATCGGGCACCAGTTGGCAAACCAATTCAAGTCCCGTGGTGCCATTATCCGCTTCAAATAGTTCAAACTCCCCGGCAAATATCTGTTTAAGGTAAACGCGGATCTGCTCATTGTCATCTATCAGCAGCATCGTTTTGGTATCTGAACTTAAAGCTTCAGAATTTTTGGTGGTGGCTACTATTTCGTCCCTGCCCAATTCACCCTTGTTTTCTATCAGCTCATCTAAAAACACGGAAGTTTCGGCTACATCCTCAAAAACAAATTGTTCGCCAAAATGATCCCTTCCTTTTAATAATGAAACATGGAACAAAGTACCTTGCCCCGGCTGGCTCGTATAGTTGATATTACCTTTATGGCTTTCAATAAATACCTTAACCAGATAAAGCCCTATGCCAAAGCCACCAGCCAGCGGTGCCGCGTTTTGCAACTGGTAAAACTTGTTGAATAGCTGATCGCCCACATCGCCGGCTATCCCGCAACCGCTATCTTTTATCCGGATACTGATCTGGGCATCATTATCGGTTATCGTGCAGCTTACCAGGCCATGTTCCGGGGTAAATTTTAAAGCGTTTGATATCAGGTTAAATAAGGCTATCTCCAATTTTTCCCTATCGGCAAATATCTCGATAGTTTCTTTTTCGCTCGAAAAATCAAATTGTATATGTTTGGTACGGGCCTGGTGGTTAAAACAAAGGAACACCTCACGGCAAAGCGCTACTATGTTCAATCTTACTATTTTAAGCTTATCCGTATCACTTTCGGCTTTTCTAAAAAGCAATAACTGATCAACCAGGCTCAGCAAGCGGCGCGCGTTACGGTAAACGATGTGCAAATTACCGGGGTCACTGCCCTCCCCTCCTTTGCCAAACAACATATCCTTAACCGGGTTAATAATCAGCGTTAACGGAGTACGAAACTCATGCGAAATATTGGTAAAAAAAGAAAGCTTGCGTTCATTAAGCTCCTTATCCTTTTCGGCGGATAGCTGGGCAACCTTTATTTCGTATTTAAGTTTGGTTTGCCTGGCTTTGTACAGCAGGTAGTAATAAATGATCAATCCTGCAATGGCGATATAGATCAAATAAGCCCACCATGTTTTATACCAAGGCGGCATGATCCTGATTTGGATGACAGCGCAATTTTTAAACCATATCCCATCCTGGTTAGCGGCTTTTACCTTAAAGGTATAGTCACCAGGTTCCAGGTACCGGTAAGTCGCCAGGCGTTGGTTGCCTACATAATTCCATGATTTATCGAGCCCTTCCAGTTTATAGGCAAAATTACCTTTTTGCGGATAGGTATAATTTAGCGAGGCATATTGAATAGAAAACACCGACTGATCTGGCTGTAAGGTAATCTGCCGGATTTCGCTGATGGCCTCGGGTAATACTGTACGATTTCCATCCAAAGCGCCAACTTCAACCTGTTTACCAAAAATTTGCAACCCGGTGATCATCACTTTGGGCTGATAATTACTTTGTGTTACTTTTTCAGGGTCAAAAAAGTTGAGGCCTTCTGTACCCCCAAAATACAGCAACCCGTTACTGGAATCGCGCAAAACCGATCCGGCATTAAATTGTCCTGCCTGCAAACCATCGGACTGGTCGTAGTTTACTATTTTGTTGGTGAGGATATTAATGTTCGAAATCCCTTTATTGGTGCTTAACCATAAGGAGTTATTGTCAGATGCTTTGATGGCCGATACGGTGTTGTTCGCCAGACCATTGGTTTCGTTAAATTTCTTAAAAATGGCTTTTTTAAGATCGTAGCAGATCAGGCCATCGCCCTCGGTTCCTAACCATAAATGGTGTTGATTATCAGCATAAATTGAAAAAATTACCTGGCTGGGTAAATTATTCTTTTCATCGGCTGTTTTAAAGTACCGGCTAAACCTGTTTTGTTTAAGGTCATAAAAATCCAGCCCTCCGCCGTAAGTACCTATCCATAAATTCCCGTTTTCATCTTCGGCAATGGAGCGTACGTCATATGAGGTAAGCCCGCTATTGGCCGGGGTATAATTGGTGAACGTTTTTGACGTGGCATCAAACAAACCTAAACCACCGCCATTTGTCCCAACCCATAAATTTTTGTGGCTATCCTGAAAGATCACCCTCACATCATTACCACCTAAACTTTTTTTATTATTCGGATCGTGCGCGTAATTGATGAAGGAATCTGTATTTTTTTGATACAGAAAAAGTCCCTTTGCATAGGTACCCAACCAGGTGTTCCCGTTTTTATCGCTGTAGCCATATAAAATAGCATTATCGGTAATGCTCCCGGGTTTACCGTCGGCTTTATATTGTTTGATCAGGTTGCCGTTTGAATTGGTTTTAAATATGCCTTCGCCATCGGTACCGAACCATAAAAATCCATCCTTATCCTGGCACATCCCATAAAATCTTATCAAACTTTCGCCGCTGGGTTCAATGCGTTTCCGGGTAATTTTGGAGAATTTATCCTTGATATTGCTCACCATATAAATACCATCACCGTAAGTACCCACCCAGGTATTTTTGTCTTTATCTATATAAAGCGCCTGCACAGAACGATGTGTAAGATAATAGCCATCATCGCCGGTTACCGGTTGCAGTAAAAAGCTTGCCGTATTATAATTGGGGTTGCTACCGAGGTTAATTTTATACAAGCCACCGTCCTGTAAGCCAACAAGCAATTGCTTATCGCTATCCTCAATAACCGAAATGTACCGCTTACTTTTTATACCGGGCTGATTGGTTTGCAGTAAAGTAAATTGATTTGATTGCCTGTTATAGTATAAAAGCCCGTTCCCGGTAGCTATCCAGATGTTGTGGAAATGGTCTTCAAAAATGTCATTGATGCGTGCGGTAGGGAGATTTTTTGTTGAGGGGATAGAGATACTTGTGTTGGTGATTATGCCATTTTTGTGGCTAAATATGTTGATACCACTTTCCTGTGTACCTACCCATAGCAGGCCCTTTGAATCTTCAAACAAACTGATAACCCGGTTACTTGATAGCCTGGGTAAATTGGTTTGCGTATAGTTAACAAACTTGACCGATTTAATATTAAAGTAGGAAAAACCTAAACCATAGGAGGTTACCCATAAATTACCACCGCGACTTTGTATAATATTACCAATATCGTTTTTAACTGTGCGGTTTGAAGTTAATCTGTAATAGCTAAATTTCTCGGTACGGGTATCCAGTTTACTGAGCCCATTGCGCGACGATACCCAAATGTTTCCATGCACATCGCAAAAAACCTTCTGAACATAGTTACTGGCCAAACTTGCAGAGTCACCCTGCCGCGATTTAAAAACTTTAAATGTAGCTCCGTCAAAACGGTTAAGCCCATCGTTTGTGGCAAACCACATAAAGCCCTTATCGTCCTGGGTAATGCTGTTTACAATACCAAAAGAAAGACCACTTTTTAAAGAATAGTTGAGGATCTTATTTTTTATGGGCGATTGGGCATAGCCCAGGGAAACGGCTAAAAAAAGAAAAAAACAAAGGGGGTATTTTTTTTCCATGAAAATAATTTCAGGTTAGCAAACATTATAATTGGGGATTAAAGCTAATTATTAATTGTTTAAAATACAATAATTATCAAAACATCTGTAATTTAAATACAAATGAGTGAAACCATATCATGTTTGTGATTGCCTGTAAAAAGATAATGGGAATAAGCAGAAGCACCTATTCCCATTATCTTTTTAGTTTCCTGTTATTTAAAGTTCGCCGCTTTTTTGAACCGGTGCGGCATCCTGCGATTCGTTGTCAACTTTCTCTGGGATGCTGATCACCCGATAGCTGGTTTGGTTATCATGTACTACCTCCTCCAGGTAAATATCATCGGGTGTTACCCAATATTTTTTACCTTTTAAATTCACTTTATGAGCGCCTGCCGGCAGCTGATCGGTCATATCGCCAACTGAAGGCATTTGCGTATTGGTTGAGTCGGCTGTAGCTGTTGTATTCTGATCGGTATTCAACACGCCATCTTTCCCGGCTACAACATAGGTGGTTTTACCGTCATCCTTAGTTATTTGCTGATAGTATACGCCATTGTATTCATAATACTGTATACCATTTATGGCAATAGATTGGGCACCTTCTGGTAACGACGGCACTTCGGCGCCTACAGGAGGAGCGGCAACCTCATAACCGCCATTGGCACCTGGCTGGTAAAATGTACCGCCATAGTAATAATATTGATTGGGTCCCCAGAAAAATGGATAGTAACCAAATGGCAGGACATTCACAAAAAGCCCGACATTGGCATATACATGCGGACGATAATACCCCCGGAAACCTGCATGAACGACTGGGCTCCGGTAACCGAAACCACCACCAAAATGGGCACGGCCAAACCCGCCTCTAAAACCACCAAAATGCCCACCCCGTTGAGCCTGGGCGGTAGTTGCCACACCAAATACCAATAAACCTGCCAGTGACAGATTTATAAAGGACCTATTTAACGCTTTCATGACACTATTAATTAAAAATTGTATGAACCTAAAATTGCTTTCCCTCTCCTTAAAAAGCTATTATTTAGATGTGCAAACACCTTTTAAGTTTAAAGCCGAAATGTTAAAATTTGTTAATTTTTTAGAACAAAGCCAGTATTACAACCCACAAAAAAAGCACCTTTTACCAGGTGCTTTTTTTAATTAAATATTAGCAAGAAATTTTACTTTTTTGGAGTGATTACCACCCATTTATTGGTGGTATTATCTGGGGCTTCCAGTACTACTTTATAAAAATCAGAAGGCAGATCTTTTACATTCAGCAGCGCGTGCCGTTGTGCTATGGGATATTCGCCCATGAGCTTGTAATTATCCAAACCACCGGTTTTGAAGTTGTTGGTAGGCGTAACATAAACCTTAACATTTCCTTTGGTATCCAATGCTTTCCAGGATACATCGATGCTGTTTTGAAAGTAATTTAATTTAACATCACTTACGGAAACGGCTCCGATCAAAGGCGTACCGTCAACTTCCCTGCCTGCATCTCCGGTTAGTTTCACATTCATGAACCTCGCTAAAGTAGGCATAATATCTACAATGCCCGGATCGGCAACATTGGCGTACTGATTTAGATTAGGGTAATTAGTCACCAACCAAGTATTGCGCTGACGATCTGACTGCCCGCCGTGGCCCCTGCCGTTGGCTTCGCTTCTGCCATGATCGGTGGTGATGATCAGCAGCCAGTCTTCGTTAAATTTTTTCTTGCGATAATTGATAGCCTCATAAACTTTTCCAACCTGCGCATCCATCATCTTTACCGCATCATAAAATTCCGGACTGTCGCCATGCGCATGGCCCATATCATCGGTGTATTCCAGGTAGATCCAGGACAGATCAGGCGCCACAGTTTTTACGCTGTTGCTGGCCTGAGCCACCACTTCCTCGTCAATGCGGTGCATATAGTCGCCTTTGTGCTTAAAATGAACCGTATCTAACTCAAAACCATCAGCTTTATAATCCATCTTAAGATTGCCGGTTTGTTTTAAGCCTTCGCCTATCAATTTGGTGCGGTTGTCTGTCCAGCTGGAATATACCCCAATTTTTTTCGCGGGATACTGCTCTTTAAAAAGCCTAAAAATAGTTTGATAATTATAATTCGGATCCTTGATATCGTTATCAGGTACGTTGTGCTTGTTAAGCCAGGTTCCGGTTAACAGACTATTGTAACCCACTGCCGAAATGGTAGGCGTTTCGTTATAAGTCCCTTTGTCACCACCCACATGTATCCGGAGGTATTTGCCATCTTTGATCACATTTTTGAGGTTCGGCAGATCCAGTTTTTCAATAACATCAGCCGGTATGCCATCTGCAATAATATATACCGCCTTTTTAACCTTTTGGGCATGTGCCGAAAGGGTTAGTGCCGAACACAGTATCAGCAATGTTTTTTTCATATTAACGATCATTTGCAATAGTTTTTAATTTTCTAAGATAATATAATCAGGTTACCTGGATATTATGGTTGTATGATCCAGGTTGTTGCATTGATGTCATCCCCACCTGGGAACTGCCGTTTAATGGCATCGTTTACGTTTTGCTGATTTAATTGCAACTCTGTTTGCGGATACAGGAAACGCTTAGGTACCCGTTTGTTGTTCAATACACCATCGCCAGAAACATCAAACGTTGGGAAACTGGTACGGCGGTTTTCAAAAAATGGCTGCCAGCCGCTGTTCATAAATGAAGCGATATACTTTTGAGTGATGATCTTTTGAATATCATCCGTCCCACTCAATTGCACCGCAGCCTGGGCCAGGTAATTGTTAATACCTGCCTGATCGATGCCATAAAAGGTCATGGAGGCCTGGATACCTTTCTGATAGTAATCGTTTGCGCTTCCGCTTATCCAACCCCGGGCAGCAGCTTCTGCTAAAATAAATTGCAGCTCTCCGTAACCCATGGCTATACTTGGCTCGTTGGTTGGATTGCTGTAAAAACGGGGATTGATCCTGGATATCTCACCGCTTACCTGTCTTTTCGCATTCACATCTACCGGGTCGCTGCCTTTGATGCCGCCGTAAGCTGTAAAATCGTTATCTGCCGCGGAGGAATGATTTGGGGCCTTTTGGGCAAAGCTAAACAAGCGTGGATCTTTTAGTTGTTTAAGCATATCAACAAAAGTTTCTTCCATATAGTAAGCAGTCTGGATACTATTGTCATTATAATAAGGATAACGGTCATTATCCAGGTCATAAAACTTTAACTGCGCGTTATCGGCATTACTACCAAAAATTGGGTATTGCGCGGGATTGTTTACAATATCGGCAAATCGTTGTTTAAAGTTATAAGCGGAGTTATTTGCCTTAATAGAAAGACTCATCAGTACCCGCAGCGATAAAGTATTGATAGTTTTTTTCCACTGCTGCATATTGCCGCCATAAATGATATCACCCTGAACAGATGGAGTGCCCGAGGTGATAAGCCCATTGGCCGCTTTCAGATCATCAAGGATAGCCAGGTAAATACTTTCCTGCTTATCATATACAGGAGTGGTTTGATTTTGCTCTCCCTGTAAAGCCTGGCTGTAAGGAATGTCACCAAAATTTTGGGTCAGCTGCAGGAAATACCAGGCCCTGAAAAATTTGCTGATGGGTAAATACTCGGGCTTGTTGATCGTAGTTGCCGATTGCTCCATTTTTATGACCTGGCGAAGGTTGTTGTAATTAGAAAAATCGCCGCGGGTCCAGCCATAGTATTGATAATTGGAGGCCGATTCGGTAACCGCCATCTGCCTTATAGCTAAGGCAACGCTAAGACTGGTTGACTGAAACGCGCTTTGTTCAACGGTGTTTAAAAGTAAATCAGGTGTAGCGGTTGTTGATTTATTGGGGTCTGTTTGAAACTCGCTAAACTTTTTACATCCTGGGGCACCTAAGGCCACGAAGGCCAGCAGTGCGAAAAATATCTTTTTCATCAATTTTCTGGTTAAAATTTAATGTTAGCATTAAAACCTATGGTGCGGGTTGACGGGGTTTGCAGGTTATCAACACCAGTGTCCGGATCTACGTTCGGAATTTTGGCAAACAGGAACAGGTTTCGGCCAACGGCAGATAGATTAAGTCCTTTGATAAATGATTTCTGAAGCCATTTGCCGGGTACCTGCCAGGTTAAACTGATCTCGCGGATCTTTAAAAATGTTTGCGAATAATAGTTGTAGTTGGTATTGGCCGAATTGCTGGTGTTGGTCATGTAATCGATATAGTTGACCGCCTTGGTATTTGGCGCAAATTTGCGGGTGTCGCTGGTAATGTTACCATTTGAATCATAGGTAACCGATCCGGAAGTTACTACCACACCTTGCCCTACATAAGTAGCCTTGCCTGCATTGGCTTCATCACGATAGTGGTTGAGTGTACCCATATTGGTACCGCCCCACCACATTTTCTGGTTAGTGGTTGAATACATTAAGCCGCCAACGCGTCCGTCAACCAATACTTTAAAGCTGAACTGCTTGTAAGTAAAGCTGTTCTCTATACCGTAGGTAAAATCCGGATCACCGTAACCTACGGATCTCGGGAAAGTGTCATCTAACGGGAAACCGTTGCTGCCATAAATAACATTGCCGCTTGGGTCTTTTTGATACACGCTGGTATAAATCTTATCTACACGGTCACCAACTTTCAGGTTATTCAAGGTTGGCGCGTTATTGTATATACCGGTTAAATAACGATGATAGGTGCTGAAATTAGCAGCGATGTCCCAACGAAAGCCAGGAATTTTTACTGGCGTGGCCGTTAAAACGAGCTCTAAACCTTTGCGTTTGTACGTGTTTCCGTTAACCAGTTGTGAGCTAAAACCGCTGGTGTTGGAAATGGGGATAGAGAAAATATTGTTAAAATCGCTGGTTTGGTAATAGGTGGCTTCCAATCCTATGCGGTTGTTAAAGAACTTGGTATCGATACCAACTTCCCAGCTGTTAGAAGTTTGGGGGTGCAGATTCGCGTTCAATATAGATGAACCATAGGAAAGAGAAGGAATATTATTCCAGGTATAGCCTTTTGAATAGGTTGGCAAATAGCTGTAAGTATAAGCGTTGTCATTCAACGTCGCACTTGAAACCTGCGACCATGACCCACGCGCTTTTAACAGACTGAACCAATCAGGCAGTTTGGTTAATTGCGAAATCACTACTGATGATCCGAATGAAGGATAAAAGAAGCTGTTGTTTTGAGTAGGTAAGGTCGAAATAATATCATTACGGCCGGTTGCGGTTAAGTAAATAGCATTTAGATATTCCAGATCCAAAACACCGTAAACGCTGCTGGTGCGCCGCTCTTCCAGGGCATTTGTGGCAGTAACCGGATTGGTTGAGTTACTTAAATTATAAAAACCGGGGATAGTTAAACCATCCGTTGCCGAACTACCATATTTATCATTACGATAATAATTAGAACCACCTACCTGCGCATGTAATTTGAATTTTTCTGAAAAGGTATGGTTAAAGTCGGCTATCAGGTCTGATGTAATATCAAAGAAATTATCGTTCGAAACCGTAAAGTTACCCCTTGATTTATTACCATAACCAATATAGCTTTTAGGCTCATCATAAGTCCTGTTCAATCCGTAAGAATTCATCCCATTTCTGAACTGTATGCTAAAGTCAGGGCTGATCTTATAATTCAGGTTAAATGATCCAAAAGTGCTGTTCTTATCATAACCCCTTAAGTATTCATAAGCCTGGAAATAAGGGTTATTGTAATAAGAGTTATTATAGTTGCGCTGTTGCAAGCCTACCTGTCCCGGAGCCCAATAATTGCGCAGATCCTTAACACTAACATCGGCACCGGTCCACAAGATCAGGTTGTATAAATAGTTTGTAGGGCCGTAACCAACCTCGGGGAAGTTTTTGGTATACTGCTTATTAAAGGTTATACGGGCGTCTGCGGTAAGATTATCAGACAAGTTATAGTTGCCCGACAGATTGAAGGATGTATTGTTCAAATCCGTATTAGGCACAATACCAACCTGGTAAACATTTGATACCGAGGCACGGAAAGCCCCTTTGTCTGAACTTTTGGTGATACTGATATTATTTGATGAAATAACGCCAGTTCTGAAAAAGTCCTGGACATTATCTTTACCCCTAGATACCCATGGTGTAGGGATTCTTTTACCCGTTTGCGGATCGATAGGGCTATCATATTGCGGTAATTCAACAAACCCACTTTTGGTTGATGGATCTTTCTGATCCAGTTTGGGCCCCCAGATCCAGCCGCCGCCTTCAGGGCCACCGCCAGAACCATCTACGTAGCTGTATTGACCTTTAAAACCATCACCATATTCGGTTTGCACCTTTGGTATTCTGATAAAGCTAGGTTGCAGCTCTGTAGATGAATTGATCTCCACACTCAGGTCTTTACCTTTACCCCGCTTGGTTGTGATCATGATGGCGCCGTTTTGACCGATAGAACCATACAGAGCAGACGCGTTGGCCCCCTTCAATACAGTCATATTTTCGATATCATCGGCATTAACTTTCCAGATATCTGCCGATTGATCCGGAATACCATCAATTACGATCAATGGCTGACGGCCACGAAGAGTAATGGTAGGGCTCTGGAACAGATCTGTAGAGCTTTGAACGGTTAAACCTGCAACGCGGCCTGTTAAATTGGAGAAAACGTTAGGCTCACGTGCTTTCACCAAATCTTCGCCTTTTACCTCCTGAACAGCATAGCCAAGTTTTGCTTTCTCCTTTTTAACACCGAGTGCCGTAACAACTACTTCTGATAAACCTTTGGCATCATCTTCAAGCGTTATCTGATATTTCTTGCTATCTGTTACGGTTACTTCCTGGGTTTTGAAGCCCATAAATTTTAAAATCAGGATATCGCCAGGTTTAGCCTTAAGTGAAAAATCGCCCTCCTGGTTGGTTGTAGTACCGGTGTTGGTTCCTTTTACCAGGATAGACACACCCGGAAGAGGCAGATTTTTTTGATCGGTGACATGCCCCCTTATAATTTCAGCAGGCACTGATATCGAGGGGCTTAAATTAAATACCTGTTGATTCCCAACAGCATCTTTGCGCAGTGGATTACCGCGTCTGGGTAATGATGCAGGGGCATTATTCGCGCTGGCCGTAGTAGCACAAATGGCTACTGTGGCTACGCCAATAGCAAATGTTTTGTAAATCCATGATATTTCAAAACGTGGGTCAATTTTTTTTTGCATAAATTGGCAATTCGTTAATTAAATGTTCTACTGTTTAATGGCGATTCTTTTAACCGGCATCTCGCACATGCCGGTTAATATTTTACCCCGATTACCTGGAATGGGGTAAAGCATTTGCTCTGTTGCTTTCTTTTCTTTTTATAACTGTGTTTAACTTTTTACTCTTTGTTTGGCAGCCATGTGTTCTCTATACCTTCAGATGAGGTTTGTTACACTTTTATTTTCGCAGACCTACAATCAACAACATATACTTACTGATTATCAGCCGCATGACGTCTACCTCGTTTTCTCCATTTATCGTTATACATCCCATAAAGTGCGATAAGGGCCCAGGCAATGTTGATGAAAGCAGCAGGATAAGAATGATCAACGTATGTATTTATGCCCAGCAGGATGCCGCCTAACAGATTAGAGATATGAAAAGCGTAGGATGAAAGCCTCCATTTTTTGATGACAAGCAAATAATAGGATACCAGGAACAGTAACGTCCCCAGCCATCCCATGCCCTGGTAGATCATATTGATGTTACCGAAGCACATTGTCTAACAAATTCTTTTGTAAAATTTATTCATACGCCTTTTTTAGAAAACGATCAAAATAACTCATCGTATGTTAAGCTTTCGTAAATATAAAATTAAATAAACTGAACATTCAGTAAATTTATTTTTACAATTATATTTTTGTGCTTTTATGGTAAGTTTGACGAACATATGGGCAGAAAAAGTTTAAAAGAAGATCAGCAAAAGAGAATAATCGAAGCCTTTTATCAAATCGCGAAAAACGAAGGGATTGAAAACACTTCATTTGGTAAAGTGGCAAAAGAGTTGGATATGCATCCGAGCCTGGTAGTACATTATTTCTCCACCAAAGAGGAGATGCTACTTGGGCTGATCGACTTTATTATCAGCAGTTACGAAAAAATATATATTCCTGAAAATGAAAGCATTGATCCGTTAAACCGGCTGATTGAAGTTTTAAATAACATTTTCTCAAGAAAATGGGATAGTTATATTGACGACAGTATTTTTTACAATTGTTTCGCGCTGATATTCAGAAACCCCCTGATCAAGTTTAAATTTAAAGAAATGCATCTCCTGCTAAGAGAATGGCTTAAAAATCTAATTCAGGAGTGCATGGACAAGAAACTGATAGACTGCGCAGAAGCAGAACTTGCTTCGGATTTAATTTTTGTGATCTCCGATGGGGCCTATTATTTTTTAAGCATGATTAATGATCAGGCTGATTACGAAAAACATGCAAAAAGATATAAAATTGAAGCGTTTAAAATATTAGGCCTGAATTCTCAACTTATTTTATGATTTACTTAACGTTTAGATCATAAATAAGCTTACTTGCCGATACAAAACTTACTGAATATATTATCCAGCAGATCATCCGTAGTAACGGCGCCGGTTATTTCACCGAGATAATGAAGGGCCTGCTTGATGTCCATCGACAGGAAATCTGAGGTGATGCTGCCGTCGATGCCACCTAATACCCGAATCAGCGCATCTTCTGTTTTTTGCAAAGCCTCTAAATGGCGGATGTTGGTTACCAGGGTTTCATCACCACTGAGCTGATCTTTGATTGCTGTGCCGTAGATGTTATTTTTCAGGTCATCTATATGCAGTTTTTCTTTGGCCGAGATAAAGATGGTCTGCAGATCTGGAAGACCGGAAGTCAGGAAAAATTCCTGGATGCTTTCCGACTTTTCCTTTCCTTCTAACTGTATCAAATCCATTTTATTGGCAACCAACAGCATGGCTATACCAGGGCTTTGCAAGCTTTCCAGGTCATTTTTTAGTTCTTCAAGCGTAATCTGATCCGCATCAAAAACATAAATGAGCAGGGCGCTTTGGCTTATTTTTTCCATGGTACGCTGTACCCCTATCTGCTCAATAGCATCGGTAGCCTCGCGGATACCGGCTGTATCTATCAGCCTGAAATTGATACCTTGTATGTTCAATACTTCTTCAATAGTATCGCGGGTGGTACCTGGTATGTGGCTCACAATGGCTCTTTCTTCGTTCAACAAGGCATTAAGAAGGGTTGATTTACCCGCGTTTGGCCTGCCGGCTATTACCGTGTTCACGCCTTGTTTTATAGCATTTCCCAACTCGAACGACTGGATCAGCCTGCCTATAATTCTGGTGATATCCACTATCAATTGTTTGAGCTGGTCGCGATTGGCAAACTCTACATCCTCTTCGGCAAAGTCAAGCTCCAGTTCAATAAGGGAGGCAAAATTCACCAGCTGCTCCCGCAAACCTTGCAATTGGTTGCTAAACCCACCCCGCAATTGTTGTAAGGCTACCTGTTGGGATGCTTTAGAGTTAGACGCGATCAGATCGGCTACAGCTTCGGCCTGCGAAAGATCGAGCTGACCATTCAGGAACGCCCTTAGGGTAAATTCGCCGGGTTTGGCACTCCGTGCACCTCTTTTGATGAACAGCTTGATAATACTCTCCACAATATATCCCGAGGCATGACAGCTAATCTCCACCACATTTTCGCGGGTATAGGATCTGGGTGCCACAAACAGCGATACCAGCACCTCATCCAGCATCAGGTCGCCATCCATGATATGGCCAAAATGGATAGTGTGCGAGGCCTGTTTGGTCAGGTCCTTGCCTTTCCATACGCTGTTGGCTATGTTGATAGCATCCAGGCCCGAAAGGCGGATCACCGCGATTGCCCCTATCCCGTTTGGCGTAGCCAGCGCTACTATAGTATCTTGTAAATTGTCCATGGCGAATAGTCGATGGTCCATGGAAATTATCAGCAGCCACAGACCAGGGCACAAATTTAACACAAATAAATCGCACCCGATCGACGGGCCTGCTATCGGCCTCAAGCTTTTACCTTTTAATGGCTAAAAAACTTTTTAAACCTTAATTTTTAACACTTTTTTGCTCAAAAACGGGTTAAAAACTGCCATTTTTTTTTTCAAAAACATCGATTTTAACATTTTTTAACAAATTTCAGCATGATTTTTAACGCGCTTTTAAAACTTTAAAAAGTATTAAATATTTGATTGTCAAATAACTAAATCAAAACAGAGCATTTTTTGATCTGTTTTTCTCCTTAACAAAACAGCCCGGCTCTCTTATTTGGAGAGCCGGGCTGTTCGCTTGTTATAAAGATACGAAATTACCGTGAGAGTGGCAAATGAAATGTTCATGGTTCATAGATGATAGTTCATAGTAAAAATACTCCATAGGTTAGTAATCACAGTCGATGGCTGATAGACCATGGTTCAGCGTAATTATTTTTTACCATGAACTATGAACCATCATCTATGAACTATCAACTACGCCGTAAAACCCCTACCTTCGCAGCCATTATGGTAACTTTTTTTGAAGCTTCGCTCGATACTATTTCGGTGCATCATGTTGGCAACCAGTCGCAGGAAGAGATGTACGCCCTCTCTGATCAGCCCCTGGAACTTAAGGATGATATTATCCCCAACCTGCTAATGCAGTATTTTTTAAAACCATTTGAAAAAGCCAACGAAGTATACCACCTCATGCACAGCAGCGGTAACCTTTCATTGAACGAGATCCACCACTTTGCCTCACAGGCTTTTGAGGACCGGGAAAAGTTTCATGAAGCATCCGAGCAGATAGCCAAACACCTGTACAAAACCACCACCCATCCCAACATTAAAGGTGGCGAGCTGTACGTGGTTTATTTTAACGATGTACAAATTGAGGGCAACCCGCTGGATGCCATTGGTATTTTTAAATCGGAAAATAAGGAAACCTACCTTAAAGTTTACCCCGATAAAGGTGGCTTCCAGGTTGATTATGAGCAGGATGCCATCAACATCAACAAGCTGGACAAAGGCGTGCTCATCTTCAATATCGAAAAGGAAAATGGCTATAAAGTAGTGGTGGTTGATAAAACCAATGGCGGACAGGACGCTGCCGTATTCTGGAAAGACAACTTCCTGCAACTCCGCATCCGTAACGATAGCTTTAACCAAACCAACAATACCCTGGGCATCTACAAAAACTTTGTAACCGAAAAACTCGACGAGCAGTTTGAAATGAGCAAGGCCGATAAGATCGATTTGCTGAACCGATCCATGAAGTATTTTAAGGAGAAGGATGAGTTTAATATGGACGAATTCTCGAACGAAGTAATCGGTAACCCCGAAGCCATCGAATCGTTCAAAAGCTTCAAGAACCAGTACGAGCAGGAGTTTGACAGCCCCATTGCCGATAACTTTGTGATATCAGACAATGCCGTAAAAAAGCAGGCCCGCGTTTATAAAAGCGTGCTCAAACTGGATAAAAACTTCCACATTTATATTCATGGCGATAAGGAATTGATTGAAAAAGGTTTCGATGATGGCCGCGCCATGAACTATTATAAAGTTTATTTTAAGGAAGAAGCGTAAGATTTCAATTAGTGAATTATTGATTTAGTGAGTTAGTGATTCCTTTACTTGCGCTCGTTTGCAACGAGTGCAAGATTGAATTAGCCGGAATTGAGGTTTTTAAGTAAGATAGATCAGTTTCTATACCATCCGGTAAGGAATTTTCCAAACCCCATCGGGGTTAAAGCTTTGTAGAAAAATTTCAATTGCAATTCAGTGCCGTAGGTACTGTACTCAGGTTGCATACCTACGGCATGCTCGATATCTATTTTTTGTTTTCTACAAAACTTTTACTCCTACGGAGTAGCCTTTAGAATCGAATAATCCAGATCTTTTATATCGAAGTCATGCCAAACTTGTTGCGGCATCCCATGAGCAAGGTTTACAGCATGGTGGTTAACTCACCATATGGGATCCTGATACAAGTTCAGGATGACAGATACCTCATCCCGGAAGTCATGCCGAACTTGTTTCGGCGTCCCATCAACAAGGTGTACAGCCTGTTCTCTCAGGATGACATTGCGTTAACAAGGCAAATAGTTATTTGCTGTAAATTGCGCGTCAATAATTTAAAAGATCATGGCAAACGAAAAACCGGAGTTTTGGGAAGCGGCCTTTGGCGAAAAACAAGAGATGTGGGGTTTTGAACCTGCAAAATCGGCTGTATTGACCAAGTATCTTTTTGTAAGCAAATCGATAAAAAATATCCTGATCCCAGGCATCGGTTATGGTCGCAATGCACAGGTTTTCAGAGAAAACGGCATCACGGTAACCGGTATCGAGATCTCCCCAACAGCTATTGACATGGCCCGGAAGCATTACGGAACGGATATGGTGATCTACCATGGTTCTGTAACCGACATGCCCTTTGATGATCACCGGTACGACGGTATATTTTGCTACGCCCTTATACATTTGCTTGACAGCGGCGAACGCGAAAAATTGATCAGCGATTGCTATAGTCAACTGTCGGCAGGTGGCTATATGGTATTTAGCGCAATCTCCAAAGAAGCCAACACCTACGGCCAGGGCAAATTCATCAGCCAGGATCGTTACGAGATATTTGCCGACATGAAAATGTTCTTTTACGACCGGGAAAGTATCCAGGCCGAGTTTGGCCAGGCCGGATTATTCGAGATCACGGAGATCAGCGAGAGCCAGCCATTCTTTTTAATCAAGTGTAAAAAGGGGGAATAAGTTAAGGTGATTGTGCCTATGCTTTTCAGTTCCCTCCCCACGGGAGGGGCGCGACGGATTTGCGTGATGGCAGGGAGGGGTTTATGTACCAGGTGAGTTTAGTTTCATAAAGTATCGGGCGATGAAACCTCTTCCCCCCTTCCCGAGGGAAGAAATCGCACTATTTCTCCGGCTTTTGATCTTTGGTAAATGAAAGACTTACGAAGTTTTTGAAACTGCGTAAGTCTTTTTATATCCGGTCAGGTCATGCCGAACTCGTTTCGGCATCCCATAAGCAAGATGTACAGTATCTTGGTTAGCCTGTCCTGTGAGATCCTGAAACAAGTTCAGGATGACATTTTTTAATTCCACCAAGGGAGGGAAATAATATCACAAAAGGGGTCACCCTGAGCTCCGTCGAAGGGTTGAGCGCAGAGGCCTCCCCACATGCTTCGACGGGGCTCAGCATGACAGCCTTACTTACACGTCATCACAAACACACATAAGCATCAGCTCACTTCCAACACACCGTTACTGTAACTAACCGACTCTACCCTTTTCAGATGCACATTACTCACCGGTTTTACTACCAGCGGTATTTTTTCTATCCGGGTTTCGCTCGTATCCAAACCAAAAGCTTTGGCTTCTGACTGGGCCAGTTTTTTGATGGCGAAATAACTATTGAGGATAAATGCCTCCGAAGTGCTGAACAAGTTATTGTACGACAGGAATTTCTCCATGATCACAAACCTGAAATCGGCAGCTATTTTGTATTTGTTCAATGATTCGTACTGACTGGTAATGTCAATTTCCTTACGTTGCACCATGTCCTCCACTACATTTCTGAACAACACGTTCACTCTTGGCTGTATCCGGAAACCTAAGCGGAATTCGATACGGATTACTTTACCGGGCTCTATCTGGTCAACGCTGTATTCCATGGTATAGGGTTCGTCGGTGCGTTCAATGTGCACAAACCAATAGGTATCAGCACGTTTGGGCCGGCGGCTCATGATGGAGTAAATGATCTTTTCTTCTATCTGCTTACCATTGTTGGCTTTGGTAAGATAGATGAGGTGCGTAGCGTATTTGTTTACCGTAGTATCAGCGCTCAGCGCATTGAGCAAGGGCAGTTTTTCTTTAATGTCGATAAAATTCAGGAAGCGGTTATTGATCTTACGGGCCTTAAACCAAACATACATGGTAAATATCAAACCAATTTCAAAACCTACGAAGAACAACCGGTGTATAATTTTCACGGCGTTGGCCACAAAAAACGAGAATTCCACCGTTAAAAACACGCACAATATCATGGTGACTATCCATACCGGCCAATGTTTTACGTAGCGCATAAAGTAGTACATCAGTATAGTGGTACTGAGCATGGCAATAGTGATGCTGAAACCATAGGCGGCCGTCATGGCGGCAGATGTTTTAAAGTACAGCGATACCAGGATACAGCCCACGCACAGGATCCAGTTGATGCTGGGGATATAAATTTGTCCGCGTATGTTGGATGGGTATTTGATGGTGATGCGCGGCCAGAAGTTCATACTTACCGCTTCACTGATCAAGGTGAATGAACCGCTGATCAAAGCCTGACTGGCAATAATGGTAGCCATAGTAGCCAGCGCCACGCCGGGAATCAGGAACTGGTGTGGTACGATCTCAAAGAAAGGATTAACACCGGTAAAATCCTTGCCTGGGGCTTGCGCCAAAACCCAGGCACCCTGCCCCAGATAGTTTAAAACCAGGGTAGTTTTTACAAAAATCCAGCTTACCTGTATATTTTTACGTCCGCAATGGCCCAGGTCTGAATAGAGCGCTTCGGCACCGGTGGTACACAAAAATACCGCGCCCAGCAGCCAGAAACCTTTGGGATGATCCATCAGCAGGCGCGCACCGTAATATGGGTTTAAAGCTTTAAATATAGATGGATGGTGTATTACCTGCATAGTGCCCAAAACGCCCAGCATCACAAACCAAAGCAGCATAATAGGCCCAAATGCCGAGCCCACCACCTTGGTACCAAACTGCTGAAAAAAGAAGAGCAGGATAATAATACTGATCACGATGATCAAAATAAGGTTATTACCCGGCACAATAACGTTTGAGAAAGCAGGCACCAGGTTAAGCCCTTCAATAGCCGATGTTACGGATATGGGCGGAGTGATGATACCATCGGCCAGCAAGGTACCCGCGCCTACAATAGCAGGGATGGCCAGCCATTTGCCATAGCGCCTTACTAACGCATACAGAGAAAATATACCGCCCTCGCCTTTGTTATCGGCCTGCAGGGTGATTACGATATACTTAAAAGTGGTTTGAAGGGTAAGTGTCCAGAAGATACAGGATATAGAGCCCAATACCAATGCCATATTCACCTTGCCGCCCTCTACCAGTAAGGTTTGGAAAACATACAACGGCGAAGTACCTATATCGCCAAAAATAATACCCAGGGTAACTATCAGACCCGCGAAAGAGAGTTGCTTAACGTGCGAATTCATTCAATGAGATAAAAAAAGAGGGGTTGGATATGATACCTGCGAACGCTGCCGGGGAGATGGTTGCCAATTTTTTATTCTTAGGATCGGCAGCTAAAGAAAATAACAGCATCATACGTTAATTTGATTGATGATTCGCTATAGCCAAAATGCGTGCCGGGAGGTGTTTTATTTTGATAAAGATTTATATAACAGATACATAGTCAAAAACGCACAATTTTAACCTCCATTTAAAACCTATCATTTTGATAGGTTTTATCATTTTGAGAGGGTAATTAGGAAGGTGTTTTTTGTAGAATCTTAGCAATTTTCCTCTCTCTACGTCATTGCGAGCGTAGCGTGGCAATCCCCAATTAGCAAAGCCGCCCTGCATAGTTAGGGATTGCCACGCTACGCTCCTTTAGATTAGCATAATTATTATATTGAATTATTTGATTGAGAAAGAAGCAGGGTAAACTATGCTTCGCTCCGGGTTAGTGACTCACATTGCGATTAAGACCCTGCTTCCTTTTCATCAATA